>Ga0310694_10004028_pt1 | contig 14284 bp, 7 predicted proteins | sample 174DNAGHGhighgp2_FD_203884 | JGI IMG/M metagenome (GOLD analysis project Ga0310694, IMG submission 203884) | Sheep rumen microbial communities from Palmerston North, Manawatu-Wanganui, New Zealand - 1742 DNA GHGhigh gp2 (v2) (version 2) | ecosystem: Host-associated > Mammals > Digestive system >... | reverse complement strand
GCTCCAGCTGGAAAATGTCACCCACCAGCAGTAACTGTTTCCCTCCGAATGGCTCACGCATATTTCCGGAATACACCCTGAGTACACGATCGACAAAATCGATGATATCAGCCCTGACCATCGATATCTCGTCTATGATGATGAGTTCCAGTTCACGGATGAGTTTTACCTTCTCCTTGGTGTAGCGCAACATCTTGCGCAATCGAGTGATATTGGCAATGTCGGGATCGTCGGGGAGCAAGGGTTTGAAGGGTATCTTGAAAAAGGAGTGCATGGTCTGCCCGCCCACATTGACCGCAGCAATGCCGGTAGGAGCCAGCACCACATACTTTTTCTTGGTGTTGGCACAGATGTATTTCAGGAATGTGCTCTTGCCAGTCCCCGCCTTGCCGGTAAGAAATACCGAGCGGTTGGTTTTCCTGATGATGCTCCAGGCATCTTGGAATTCAGGATTGTCAAGGTCAATATGCTGCAAGTCAGTGTCGCTCACCGCTCCCCCACTCTAACCCATCAATACTTCTTAGTCGAGCTTCAGCACGGCAAGGAACGCCTTTTGCGGCACTTGTACGGTACCGATCTGTTTCATGCGCTTCTTGCCCGCTTTCTGCTTCTCAAGCAGTTTGCGTTTACGGCTCACGTCACCGCCATAGCACTTGGCGGTCACATCCTTGCGCACCTGCTTCACCGTCTCGCGGGCGATGATCTTGGCACCGATGGCTGCCTGGATGGCGATATCGTACTGCTGTCTGGGTATCAGCTCCTTGAGTTTCTCGCACATGCGTCGGCCCAGCGTCACGGCATTGTCCACATGGGTCAGCGTGCTCAAGGCGTCCACGGGCTGACCGTTGAGCAGGATGTCCATCTTGATGAGTTTGGACTCACGGTAGCCGTTGATGTAGTAGTCAAACGAGGCATATCCCTTGCTGATGCTCTTGAGTTTGTCGTAGAAGTCGATGACGATCTCGCCCAGCGGGATGTCAAACGTCAATTCCATGCGGTTACCCGAGATATACTCCTGCTTGGCCAGTTCGCCACGCTTTGACAGGCACAGTGTGATGATCGGGCCCATGAACTCGCTCTGGGTGATGATAGAGGCGCGGATATAAGGCTCCTCAATCTTCTCGATCAAGGCAATGTCAGGCAGACCGGCAGGGTTGTGTACCTCGGTTAAGACACCTTTCTTGTCATATACCTTATAAGATACGTTGGGCACCGTGGTGATGACTTCCATGTTGAACTCGCGGCTCAGGCGCTCCTGGACAATCTCCATGTGAAGCAGTCCCAAGAAACCGCAACGGAAACCGAAGCCCAATGCCACCGACGACTCGGGGGTGAACGTCAAGGCGGCATCGTTGAGCTGCAATTTCTCTAACGAGGCACGCAGGTTCTCAAAATCCTCGGGGTCGATGGGATAAACGCCGGCAAACACCATCGGCTTCACTTCCTGGAAACCCTCGATGGCGTTCTCGCACGGGCGTTGCACGTGGGTGATGGTATCGCCCACACGCACCTCGGTGGAGTTCTTGATGCCCGAAATGATATAGCCCACGTTGCCGGCCGAAAGGCGCTGGCAAGGCTGCTGGTGCAGTTTGAGCACACCTAATTCGTCAATGTTATACTCCTTTTGGGTATTGACAAATTTTACAAAGTCTCCCTTGGCAATCGAACCATTCAATATCTTGAAATACACGATGATGCCACGGAAGGAGTTGAATACCGAGTCAAAGATCAATGCCTGCAGCGGTGCTTCGGGGTCGCCCTCGGGAGCGGGAATGCGGTCAACGATGGCGTCGAGAATGGCAGGCACTCCCTCGCCGGTGCGCGCACTGCAACGGATGATGTCGCCGGGATCACAGCCCAGCAGTTCCACGATTTCATCCTCCACCTCATCGGGGTGGGCACTATCCATGTCGATCTTGTTGATGACGGGAATGATTTCCAGTCCGTTGTCAATCGCCATGTATAGGTTGGAAATGGTTTGTGCCTGCACGCCTTGGGTGGCATCTACCACCAGCAAAGCGCCCTCGCATGCTGCGATTGACCTGGATACCTCGTAGGAGAAGTCCACGTGTCCCGGGGTGTCAATCAGGTTGAGCGTGTATTTGCTGCCGTCCTTCATGTAGTCCATCTGGATGGCATGGCTCTTGATGGTGATGCCGCGCTCTCGTTCCAGATCCATGTCGTCGAGCACCTGGGCCTGCATGTCCTTGCCAGCCACAGTGTTGGTGAACTCGAGCAGTCGGTCGGCGAGCGTGCTCTTGCCGTGGTCGATGTGCGCCACGATGCAGAAGTTACGTATTGTCTTCATTCTTTCTGGTTGTGTTCTTGATTTTGAGGTGCAAAGTTAGCGTTTTTTTTCCACATTTAGCCCCGTCACTTTGATACAATGCCAAATTTGTCTAAATTTGTGGGAATTTTAATCAGGAACGAGATATGAAAAAGATATTTGCGCTGGTGTGTGTGCTGGTTGTTGCCGTATCGGCCCATGCTGCAAGTGTAGAACAGTTGAGGACGCCAGACACCACAGGATTACACCTGACGGTTCAGGAATGGGAAGCATTGAGTTTCCTTTACGCTTACATGCCCCTGGCCGATGTGACCGATTACCCGGTGGAATTCCACTTAGAAAACGTGCGTGCCACTTTCGAGGCCCGTAAACAGATGCCGTGGGGCAAGAAGGTGCCAGAGCTGCTGTTCAATCACTTTGTGCTGCCCTTGCGCGTCAATAACGAGGCGCTCGACATGTCACGACCTGTGTTTTTCAAGGAATTGAAAGAGCGTGTGGCCGGCATGAGCATGGAAGATGCCATTCTCGAAGTCAATCACTGGTGCCACGAGCATGTGACCTATCAGCCCAGTGATGCCCGCACCCTCTCGCCGCTGGCATGCATGAACACCGCTATCGGGCGTTGCGGCGAGGAATCAACGTTTACTGTCGCTGCCCTGCGCTCCATCGGCATCCCTGCCCGCCAGGTCTATACGCCCCGCTGGGCTCACACCGATGACAACCACGCCTGGGTCGAGGCTTGGGCTGATGGCAAGTGGCATTTCATGGGTGCCTGTGAACCCGAGGCAGTATTGGATCTAGGTTGGTTCAATGCCCCGGCCTCAAGGGCGCTGCTGATGCACACGCGAGCCTTTGGCGATTACAAGGGTCCTGAGGAAGTGATGTCGCGCACACGCAATTTCACCGAGATCAACCTCATCAGCAACTATGCCGCAACCGCATCGGTCAAGGTTCAGGTGCTTGACAAGGGGGGTAATCCCGTAAGAGGAGCACGAGTGGAATTCCGAATCTACAATTACGGCGAATTCTACCCGGCAGCGACCAAATTTACTGACAACAAAGGAATGGCCTCGCTCACCGCCGGCAAGGGCGATATGTTGGTCTGGGCCAGCAAGGACGGCTGGTATGGTTACCGCAAGGTGACCTTTGGCAAAGACGGAACTGTGGATGTCATGCTCACCCGCAGCAATAGTCTTAAAAGCGGACCATCGTATGAGACGTTTGACATCGTGCCGCCTGTGGAAAAAGCCGTTATGCCCAAGGTTACTCCCGAGATGGCTGCGGCCAATAAGGTGCGTTTTGCGCGTGAGGATTCTATCCGCAAGGCCTATGAAGCCACTTTTGTTGGTGTCGAGAAGGCCCAAACGCTCAATCCTGCCGTAGCCGACTACTTGGTCAAGGCGCGCGGGAACTGGCACACTATACTCGATTTTGCCAACCGTCACAATGACAATATGAATCGCGTGCTCGGTGTCTTGAAGGGGTTGAACGACAAGGATATGCGTGATGTTTCTTTAAGTATTCTCGAGGATGCTTTCAACGCCCGCAGCAGCCAGCTGGGCCAGCGCGTGGAGTATGAAATGATTACCTCTCCTTTCAAGATGGAGTTGCAGGACGCCTTTGACGAAGCAACCGCAACACAGTTCCGTGCCGACCCGACAAAACTCGTGGCTTGGGTGCGCGACAACATTTCACTTTACCCCGAGGAAAACGCTCTGCACATTGCGCAGACACCGATGGGCGTGTGGCGCTCGCGTGCGGCCGATGGCCGTGGACGCGACATCTTCTTTGTCGATTTGGCCCGTTCGCTTGACATCGAGTCCCGCATGGATCCCGTGACGGGAAAAGTGCAATACCGCAATGGCGACGAGTGGCAAGACGTGAACTTTGAGGCTGTCGAGCAGCAGAATGCCCAGACAGGCACCCTGAAACTGCGCTACACCCCTACCCCGTCGCTTGACGATCCCAAGTATTACCATCATTTCTCCCTGTCGCGTATCCTTGACGATGGCACGACGCAACTGCTGAATTATGACGAGGGTGATTCCGGCTTTGAAGACGGTTCCTCATGGAGCAATACGTTCCAGAGCGGAGCAACGCTCGATGCTGGCACTTATATGCTCACCAGCGGCACGCGTGCTGCCAGCGGCAAGGTGCTTGTCGCCAACCGCATTTTCAAGGTCAACCCCGGTGAGACCACGACCATCAACTTGACCATGCGTCAGAGTGATGACATTGTGGCAGTTATCGGCAACTTCAACTCCGAGTCCAAGTTCCAGTTGCTTGACAAGGAACTGAAACCGGTGGCAGGTGATGCCGTGAGCATCCTGTCTCAAACGGGTCGCGGCTACTTTGTTGTCGGTTTGCTGGGCGTGGGTCAGGAACCGACCAATCATGCGATGCGTGATATAGCCCAGATGAATGCAGCCCTTGACAAGTGGGGCCGCCCGATGGTCTTATTGTTTGAAAATGAGGCCGAAGCGCAAAAATACCGTCAGGAAAACTACGGTACCCTGCCCCGAAATATCATCTATGGCATTGACAAGGATGGCAGCATCCGTCATCAGATTGCTCAGGAGATGAAACTACAGAGCGAGACGCAGTTGCCGATCTTCATCCTTGCCGACACCTTCAATCGCGTGGTATTCAGCTCACAAGGCTATACCATCGGCCTGGGTGAGCAACTCCATAAGGTTATCAACAATCTGGACAAATGATGAGAAGCATTATCGACCAGTTGCGGGAACAGCATGAGTTGGAGGCCGACCAGTATCGGGCGTTGCTCTTGATGCGTGACCCCGGCGATGTGGAATACCTGATGGCTCAGGCTCAAGAGGTGGCACAGCAGCAATTTGGCAAAGGAATCTTCCTGCGTGGCCTCATTGAATTGTCTAATGTGTGCCGCAACGATTGCCTGTATTGCGGTATTCGCCGCAGCAACGGCCATGTGGCGCGTTACACGCTTAATCGTGAGCAGATCATGGCTTGCTGTCAGCAGGGATATGGTATCGGTTTCCGCACCTTTGTGCTGCAAGGCGGCGAATGGGGCGAGGAACGCTCCAGGTGGATTGCCGACATTATCAGTGAGATGAGACATCGGTGGCCCGACTGTGCCATTACCCTGTCCCTGGGTGAACATCCCCGTGATACTTATGCTATGTGGCGTGAAGCGGGAACCGACCGTTACCTGCTACGTCATGAAACGCATAATAGGCAGTTATACAGCTTGTTACATCCCAATGGGATGACTGCCGCCCACCGCCTGCAATGCCTTGACTGGCTCAAGGAACTGGGCTATCAGGTGGGAGCCGGTATCATGGTGGGTGCTCCATTCCAGACCATCAGCAGCATCGTCGAGGATATATGCTATCTTGTGGAGTTCAAGCCCCACATGATTGGCATGGGACCTTTCATCCCGCAGCATGACACGCCGTTTGCCCGCTTCCCTGCCGGAAGCGTTGACATGACAGCACGGCTTTATGCCATCATGCGTCTGGCCTTACCACAGGCACTCATTCCCAGCACGACGGCTATGGCGAGCCTCTCACCTGATGGCAGATTGCGCGGCATCCTCGCCGGCGCCAATGTGGTGATGCCCAATCTGTCGCCTGAGGATAACCGTAAATTATACTCCCTCTATGACAACAAGGCGGCGCTGGGTGCCGAGTCAGCCCAAGGCATCAAGAGCCTGGCCGATGAACTGGCAACAATCGGTTATCATATCGATTGGTCACGAGGCGACTTCCCCCATTGAAAAATAATCAAGGGGCAGACTCATGTAGCATGAAGTCTGCCCCTTTGTAAGGTCGGATTCTGAGTTTATTACAGCAGCGCCTCGATTTTGGCGGTAAGCGCGTCTTGGGTGATGGTGCCCACGTGCTTGTCCACCATTTTCCCCTCCTTGTCAAAGAACAGCAGTGTGGGGATGTTGCGGATACCGTACTCCACGCCTAGGTCGGTGTCATCATCGACATTGTACTTGCCGATGATCACGCGATCCTCATAGGCGGTAGCCAGTTCCTCGATGATGGGGGCGATGCTGCGGCAGGGACCGCACCACGGAGCCCAAAAGTCAATCACAACGGGTTTGCCCGATTCCAGTAAACTCTTGTAGTTGTTGTCGTTAATTACAGTAGCCATTTCGTAGTTAGTCTTTTTAAATGTTTGGTTATTGATAATTCTGATTTGTTCTGTTGCAATTACAGTGCCAAGTGCCAATGATGTCACACTTTGGCATTTACCTTGAACTTGATGCCTGCCTCGTGCAAGCATTCCAGCAAGCGCTTGTCGACGGAGATGGGCCGTTTGGATCTCAACATGACATAATTGCCGCTCAATTGGTCCTTCATGCGGAAATACAGTTCACAGCAGTTGTCACCTGACGCTCCGACATGTGATTTCATAAAGTCCACGCGGCCCAGATCCTCATCATTGATGTAGATGAGCAGGTTCTTTACCATCTTGCCCTTGAGGTTCTCGAGCAGATCGATACTGCGCACATTGAATCGCACGTTATCGCCAAACCCTTTTTCATAAGCCCCTCTCACCACAATCGCCAATCCGGGCATGCCGTATTTCTGATAATCAACAAACTTGTTGCCGAAGAGCATGAAATCAAATGAGCCGCTATAGTCCTCGATCTTCATGATGCCGAACTGATTGCCCTTCTTGCCCATACGGTTCTGGAAATCAACGACAAGTCCGCCCATGGTGAGTTCCTTGTCCAGCTCCTTGGAGCGGTTCTTAACCTCGGCAAGCGGTGTGTCGCAGCCATAGGTGACCTCCATGTAATACGGGTCTAGCGGATGTGCCGACAGGTACATACCCACCAGGTCCCGCTCGCGGTTCAGGCGTTCCAGCTGCGACCACGGTTCGGCATTGGGTACGGGAGGTGTTGCCACCTCGATGGCACCAAATGCGCCGAACAGCGAGTTCTGCATCTCCTGCTGGCTGATCTGGTAACGTTGGCCGAAGCGCATCAAGGTCTCGCTGTAGGCCTCGCCTCGGGGATTGACCTCAAAGAAATCCTCTCGCTTAATGCCCTTGAAGTCATCAAATGCCCCTGCCAGAGCCATCGATTCCAGTGCCTTGCGGTTGCATGCGCCCTGGTTGATGCGCTGCACAAAGTCGAAGATGTCCTTGTAGTTGCCGTTCTTGTCACGTTCCTCGACGATGGCATCGACGCAGCCAGCTCCCACACCCTTGATGCCAGCCAGGCCGAAACGGATGCGTCCGTCGCGGGTGGCGCTGAAGCTCTTGTAACTCTCGTTGATGTTAGGCCCCAGCACCTCGATGCCCATCGAGCGGCACTCGTCCATGTACTTGGACAGCGTGGTGATGTCGTTCAGGTTGCTGCTCAACACAGCAGCCATATACTCGCTGGGATAGTTGGCCTTGAGGTAAGCCGTCTGGTAGGCCACCCAGCTGTAGCAGGTGGCGTGCGACTTGTTGAAGGCGTAGGAAGCAAACTTCTTCCAGTCTTCCCAAATCTTGCTGAGCACTTTCTTGTCATGGCCGTTCTTCTCGCCGCCCTCATAGAACAGTGCCTCCAGCTCGTTCATCTTCTCGATCTGCTTCTTACCCATCGCCTTGCGCAGGGTGTCACTCTGGCCTCGTGTGAAGCCCGCCAACTGGCGTGAGAGCAGCATGACCTGCTCTTGATAGACGGTGATGCCGTAGGTCTCCTTGAGGTATTTTTCCATGCAGGGGATGTCATACTCGATGGGTTCCCTGCCCTGCTTGCGGTTGATGAACTGCGGGATGTAGTCCATGGGACCGGGGCGATACAGGGCGTTCATGGCAATCAGGTCCTCAAAGCAGGTGGGATGCAACTCGATGAGGTACTTCTGCATACCTGCCGACTCAAACTGGAACGTGCCCGATGTCTGTCCCTTACAGTACAGTTCGTAGGTCTTGGGGTCATCGATGGGGATTTTTTCGATGTCGATGTCGATGCCGTGGTTGAGTTTGATGTTGGCCAGGGCTTCCTTGATGATGGAGAGGTTTTTCAGCCCCAGGAAGTCCATCTTGATCAATCCCGTGCTCTCGATGACGCCGCCCTCATATTGGGTGACGATGATTTTCTCGCCGTCGCTGTCGGTGGCGGTGCTCACGGGCACCCAGTCGGTGATGTCGTCACGACCGATAATCACGCCACAGGCATGCACGCCGGTGCTGCGGACGCTGCCCTCCAGTTTCTCGGCAAAACGGATGGTCTCGCCCACCCTTGGGTCCTCGTTGTCTAGCTCGGCGCGGAAACTGTCGAAGCACTCCAGACAGTTCTTGACGGTGATTTTGGGCTTCTTGCCGTTTTTGTCCTCGGGCATCTCGTTGGGTGACGACGGGATGAACTTGGCCAGGCGGTTGCTCTCATCGATGGTGAGGTCCTCGACACGAGCCACGTCCTTGATGGCGCTCTTGGCGGCCATCGTGCCATAGGTGACGATGTGGGCCACCTTCTCGGCCCCGTATTTCTCGGTGACATAGTTCAGCACGGCGGCGCGGCCGTCATCGTCAAAGTCGGTGTCGATATCGGGCAACGAGATGCGGTCAGGGTTCAGGAAACGCTCAAACAGCAGGTCATACTTCATCGGGTCGATCTTGGTGATGCCCAGGCAATAGGCCACTGCCGAGCCGGCTGCCGAGCCACGGCCGGGACCCACGGAACAACCCAGTTTGGGTGCCATTCTGATGTAGTCTTGAACGATGAGGAAGTAGCCGGGGAACCCCATGTTCTTGATGGTCTCCAACTCAAACTCGATGCGCTCGCGGTGCTCCTCGTCAAGTTCGGGCCAGCGCTCCTTGGCGCCCTCATAGACCAGGTAGCGCAGGTACTCATCCTCGTCCTTGAATCCCTCGGGCAAGGGGAAGTCGGGCAGGATGGGCGCATGGTCGATGCTGTAAATCTCCACCTTGTCGAGAATCTCGTTGGTGTTCTGCAGCGCCTCGGGGACGTCGGCAAACACCTCGTTCATCTCCTCCTGGGTCTTGAACCACTCCTGCTTGCTGTAGAGCATCACGTTCTCGTCGTTGAGCTTGCGGCCTGTCGAGACGCAGATCAGGCGCTCGTGGGCATCGGCATCCTCCTCGTTGACAAAGTGGGAGTCGTTGGAGCAGATGAGCTTGATGTCCAGCTCGCGGGCAAACCCGATGAGCGCATCGTTCACCAGGCACTGTTTCTCGTAGGTCTCGTGATTGGCACGCGGCACAGTTGCCTTGTGGCGCTGCAGCTCCAGATAATAGTCGTCGCCAAACACGCTCTTGAACCACTTGATGGTCTCGCGCGCCTGATTCATCTGGCCGCTCATGATGAGTTGCGGCACCTCGCCGCCCAGGCAAGCCGAGCAGCAGACGATGCCCTCATGGTATTTCTCCAGCTCGCTATGGTCGGTGCGGGGGTGGTAGTACATGCCCTCGGTCCATGCGTGGGACACGATCTTGATCAGGTTCTTGTAGCCCTTCAGGTTCTTGGCCAGCAGGATCAGGTGGTTGCCGTTGTCGCGCTTGTCGTTGCGGTCATGGCGGTCCTTGTTGGCCACATAGACCTCGCAGCCGAAGATGGGCTTGAACTTCTCATCGTCGCCGCGTTTCTTGTTCAGCTTGGAGACATAGTCGTGAAACTCCTTGATGCCATACATGTTGCCATGGTCGGTAATCGCCATGCCGCGCATGCCGTTGGCTATGGCCTTATCGACCAGCGCCTTGACCGGTGCCATGCCGTCAAGGATGGAGTATTGGGAGTGTACGTGAAGATGTACAAACGGTATCATATTATTGTTTGAGTTGTTGGTTTTTAAGTTGTAAGTAAAGTTACTTTTGCCTGTAATTGCACATCAGGATATTGGAGTGTAAAATTACACCAAAAATCCCACCCGCCAAAATAAAGTTATTAACAAGTGCATCATCAGGATTGCTGAAAGCCGTCCCACAATCATGCAAGACGGCCATATTCAATGCTTAAAGTCTAAAAATTAAAATGGAGTTGGACGCGGATGCCGCGGCGGTCGGTGCCGGCATGGTCGCGATAGGTGAGGCGCCACACGTAGTCAATGCGCAGAATGGTCAGGATGTTGTCCAGTCCCACGCCCGCTTCCATATAGGGCTTGTCGCCCATGGGCTGGCAGAGGGCATCGGCCGGGAACAGGAAGATGCCGTCGCTCACGGCTGGGTTGTTCTTGTCGCTGAGGCTGCCCCAGATGCCGCGCAGGGTCAACACCTCGCGCAGGCGCAGACGCTTGATCAGTGGCAGGCGGTTCATCAGGATGCCGTTGCCCCAATAAGTCAGGTCCCACGATAGTGCCTGGTCGTTGATGAATTCCATGGGCTTCATCAGGGCATAACTCTCGGGCTGAATGGTGTAAGAGAGGTTGACATTGGGCATGAGCAGGTCGGGATAGGCCACTTGGCTCCACACCTTCTCACCCCGCAGGATGACATCGGCGTAGCCGAAGGCTGAGAACCAGAACCGCTTCTGCAGCCCCAGTTCGGTCTTGTTGACCTCATGCAGACTGCCCATGAAGCCCCGGGGCATGTAGGTCTGGGTCAAGGTCATGATGGGCGCATCCATGTTGATGGGGATGCGGTAGGATCGCGACTGGTAGAACGTTTCGCCCGGAGCAAATCGCAACTGCACAGTGAATCCCGCTTGGGTATAATGCTTATAAGCGGCTGGCGCCGCTGTGTATGGTGTATTTGCGGCTGGCGCCGCGTGGATTAAAGTAGCTGGCGCTGCTGTGGAGGGTGGATTTGCAGCTGGCGCTGCTGTGACGGGGATGAAGGGGACGTAGGGGGTGGCCTCGTGGATGTTGTGCTCGATGCCCAGGGCGATGGAGAAGTGGTTGTACCACTCGTGGCGGTACTCCAGGCGCGTGGTGCGCAGATACTGCATCCTCACGTCTTTGTGGCGCCGCAGGGTGAGAAAGACATTGTCCTGGTTGGTGTACAGGTAGTGCTGCGCCAGCTTGTCCACGTCATAGCGGTGGGTCAGGCGCAGGCTGTGGATGGGAAACTCCTGATCGAGGGACTTTTTGGGAGTGAAAGAATACTCCAGCAAGCCCATGTACTTGAATTTCTTGTCCCGAAAGCCATAGGCCGCATAGGCGCGGGCAAACCAGTGGCGGCTCAGGTTCACGTTGGTCATGCCGCCCAGGCGCAGCCTCAGGCCTTCCAGCGAGTTGCCGCTGATGAGGGTGTTCAGCGGGCCGAAGTCAAAGCGGCTCACCTTGGCCGTGGGCACATAACCGTTGACCAGCACTACGACCGCTTGCTCTGCCCAGTAGAACCACTTGGAGCCACGCAGCCGCTGCATCAGGCTGCGCATCGTGGCCGTGGTCGTGCGCACCTCGGCGGGACGGTATTCCTGCCAGAATTCGTCGGGCATGTAGGCAGCGCTGCCTGCCGTCGATTGTTCGCCCTTGAAGCTGAACACGCCGCCCTCGGGGCGCTCGAAGTTGTGGTTACGGTAGGTTGTCTCGCGACGGGCAAACACCTCGGGGAAGCCAGGCATGAGTTTGAAGCTCACCTCCACGTTGTCGTGGGTCTTGAGACGCGACCCGTTGGGTGCCCGTTCAAACTTTTGCACAATGCTCATGCGATCCACGTAGTTGAGGTTGATGTCATAGGGTACTCCCATCGACACCCTCTTGATAAACATGGTAGTGTCCTCGAGTGAGACGTACAGTCGTCCCAGGAACCCGAATGTCTGGGGCGTGAAGGGCACGAAACTCAGCACCGCGCACCGCTCGCCATCGACCACCACCGTGTCACTCAAATAGAACTTGTAGAAATCTACCGCGATGCGTGACAGGGGGCTGACAAAACGGTTGGTGAGCAGCGCTACATCGTTCTGGAAGATGTTGATCTCTCCCATGAAGTCGTCGAGAATCTTTTTGATGTTATCCTGGTCGATTTTCTCGTCGATGCCGGCGCTCTTGGTGCCCAGGATCAGATGCTTGTGGAAATCGGGGTCACGGCTGTAGTAGTCGCGCGCCACGGTCTCCTTGATCGAGACGGGCAGGATGCGCTTGCCCGTGAGCAGCGAGGTGTCGGCATACTCGTCGATCCACTGCCGCTCCTCGGGCTTGGTCGCCAGGTTGTCGAGATTGGAGAAGCCGAACATCATGCGTTCATACTGCGAGTAGCCGTAATGCGGCATGCGCCTCGGGTCATTATCGTCACGGCGGGCCCGTAGCCGGCGTATCATTTCCACGGCAGGGTTGTTCTTCTTGCTGTACTTCTCCTTACCCTTGTGCACGATGAGTTCCTCAAGCTCTACGCCCGTGGCCACCAGGTCAATGAGCACAACACTCCCCTGCCCTGTCTTTACTTCGACTTCCTTGGCTTGATAACCCATGGCCGTGACACGCAGCTTGGAGAAACGGGCTCGGCTGTTGATGGTGAAACCGCCCATTTCGTTGGCCAGCGCGCCCTCGCTCGTCCCCACCAGCGAAATCGTGGCAAAGGGCACGCCGTCATGCGACAGCGAGTCACGCACCAGGCCGGTGATTTGGGTCATGGGCGCTTGTTGTCCGGCAGCGGCCAAAGCCGTCACTATGACAACCAACAGGAGCACGATATGTCTCATCATCTCTCTCATGAGCGCTGCAAAATTACTGCTTTTTCACAGGATGACCGATGATTTGCCATAAAAAAGGTGATTATCCCGTCGATGGATAGAATAAGAAGCCGATTTTTCCGTTAGTTAAATATCATGGGTATAGAGATAGAACATAAGTATTTGGTGAACGGAGATTCCTACAAATGGGAGTCTGCCGCTAAGAGTGAAATCATGCAGGGTTTCCTGTCCAGGAATCCCGAGCGCACGGTGCGCGTGAGGATTCGTGACAACAAGGGTTTCATTACGGTCAAGGGCCGGGGGGCTGGTGCGGCTCATCCCGAGTTTGAATACGAGGTACCCCTCGAGGATGCTATGCAGATGATGACCCTGTGTGAGCCGCCGGTAATCGTAAAAACCCGTTACATCGTCGAGCACAAGGGCAACCGCTGGGAGGTGGACGAGTTTCATGACGGTTTGCAGGGACTGGTCATTGCCGAGCTCGAGGTGCCCAGCGAGGACTATGCCTTTCCCCTGCCCGACTTTGTGGGCAAGGAGGTGACCGGTGATCCCCGTTACTGCAATTCGCAACTGGGTATCTCGAAATAACGCTACATCAAGCGACGAGGCAAAAATGTGCTGCCTAAAACAGATAAGTGAAAACTTATTTGTAATTTTGCAGCCGTTTACGTCATGACATGCCCATGTTGAAGATCAAGAGACTATATACATTCATGTTGTCAAGATTCCTGCCCAGGCTCTTGATGACTTTCTGTATATGCCTGTTTATAGTCATCATGCAGTTCCTGTGGCGCTACATCGACGAGCTGGTGGGCAAGGGACTGAGCATCGACGTCGTGGCCGAACTGTTCTTCTATGCCGCCCTGTCGATGGTGCCGCTGGCCCTGCCGCTGAGTATTTTGCTGGCCGCGCTGATGACCTTTGGCGACCTGGGTGAGCATGTGGAGCTGACCGCCCTCAAGTCGTCGGGCATCTCGCTCACGACCATCATGAAGCCCTTGACCATACTCATGGTGTTCATCGCCATCGGGGCTTTCTTCTTCCAGAACAACGTGCTGCCCAAGTCTCAGGTCAAGATGTGGACCCTGCTCTTCTCGATGCGGCAGACGTCACCCACCCTCGACATCCCCGAGGGAGCCGTATATAGCCAGATACCGGGTTACAACATCTACGTCAAGCGCAACGACAAGGAGCGCGACATGCTGTATAACATGCTGATCTATGACGTGTCGATGAGCTCGATGTATCCCCGCATCGTTGTGGCCGACTCGGGCCGCCTGACCATGACCGAGGACAAGAAGCACCTGGTGCTCACGCTCTATAAGGGCTCATGGTATGAGGAGATGAAAGGCGGTAGCGGCGTGAGCGGCATGAGCGGCAACCTGTATCGCCGCGAGACCTTCCATGACAAAGAAATCCTGATC
>Ga0310694_10004026_pt1 | contig 14285 bp, 10 predicted proteins | sample 174DNAGHGhighgp2_FD_203884 | JGI IMG/M metagenome (GOLD analysis project Ga0310694, IMG submission 203884) | Sheep rumen microbial communities from Palmerston North, Manawatu-Wanganui, New Zealand - 1742 DNA GHGhigh gp2 (v2) (version 2) | ecosystem: Host-associated > Mammals > Digestive system... | reverse complement strand
ACAAGTCCGGCCAACTTGACGAGAGACATCGAATCGCCCATGTCTGCATAGTGCAGATGGAAGTGAGGCTTGCCCTCGAGATGAGCGATTCTTTCGCGGAAATCGACAGAGGAACGGCGGATGATGCCGTGAACCTCATATCCTTTCTCGAGAAGGAACTCACTCAGATACGAGCCGTCCTGACCTGTTACACCTGTTATAAGTGCTACTTTTCTGTTCATATTATTCTTTGCTTTCGCTGAATTGCTTGATTCGTTGCTCGTCGGAGAGGCGACAAATAAGTAATGTGTCGTCACATTCAGCCACGATGAAGCCGTCCAGGCCCTGCACTACTACGCGCTTTTCCTGTGTTGCATGTACTATGCAATTAGTGGTTTCGTAGACGTCTATGTTCTCTCCGATGAGTGCATTTCCGTAGATGTCGCGCTCGGAATTCTCGTGAAGCGAGCCCCAAGTGCCAAGGTCGCTCCAACCGAAACTTGCAGGGAAGACGTAAATCTCCTCGGCTTTCTCCATGATGGCATAGTCGATGGAGATGTTCTCGCACTGGGGGAAGGCCTCGTTTATTGCGTCTTGCTCCTTCTCTGTGCCGTAGATGGGAAGCAAATCCTCGAATATCTTCGAGAGGGTTGGCTGGTAAACTCGCAAGGCATTGGCAATGGTGCCGACGTTCCAGACGAAGATACCTGCGTTCCAGAAAAAGTTGTTCTTCTGAATATAACGTTTCGCGGTATCTATGTCAGGCTTCTCCTTGAACGAATCGACGCGGAAAACCTCCTTGTTCCGCGCAGTCGAGAAGGAAAGGTCGGCCTGAATATAGCCGTAACCTGTCTCGGGTCGAGTGGGTTTCATGCCAAGTGTGACCATCGCGTCGGACTCTGCCACAAACTTGAGACACGAGTTAACAACGCGCTGGAACTCAGCGACATCCATCACGATGGCGTCACTTGGAGCGACCACGACATTTGCCTTGGGGTCTTGAGCCTTGATGCGCCAACTTGCATAGGCAATGCAGGGAGCCGTGTTCCTGCGGCAAGGCTCCAGCAAAACATGATTCCAAGGTATTTCGGGCAGTTGTTCGCGGACAATGTTGAGGTATTTTGCCGACGTTACAACCCACATGTTCTTCGCAGAAATGATTGGTTTGAAGCGGTCGAAGGTCAGTTGGATGAGTGATCTTCCGCAGCCCATCACATCGACGAACTGCTTTGGTTTCTCAGGTGTGCTCATCGGCCAGAAACGGCTTCCAACGCCGCCAGCCATGATGACCAAGTGGTTATGTTCTCCCATAAGCATGTCTTTTATTTAGAAGAATGAGCTGCAAAGGTAATATTTTCTTGGAGATTGAACAAGGAATAAGTGGAAAAATTCTTCTTAGGAAAGAAGAAAAGGACTCAATTGGCATGAGTCGAAAGGAAATGACCTTAGTGACGACCTGAAACGTATAGTGCGACGAAGGCAATCGTATAGTGTTACGTTTGCAATCGTATAGTGTTACGTTTGCGATTAACTAGTGTGAAGTTAGCGAATTACTAGTGTGAAGTTTGCAATTTACTAACGTGAACTTCACGATTTACTAGTGTGACGTTTGGCGACTTACCCTAATGCGCGATTTCATCGACCATTTCGAGCAGGGAGAAAGGACTCGTGTAAGTGGTTCGGATACGCCAGGCTTCTGGGTAAAGATTATTGATGCGAGAGCCGACTCCCTTGCCCTGACCAAGCGCAAACCCGCGATAACAAAGCGTTACAGGCCCTCTTGGCGCCTCAACCCGAAGTGCTTCCCGACGCAAATACTGCAGGGCTTCGTTATAACTCAGCTCGATGCGAGGGCCTTCAGGAAGTGGCGATTTGGAGGAATCGAAGAGGACCCTTCCCAAATACCTTTCCCCACCCTCTCTTTCCGGGAGTGTGGAGGGAGCTTTTATGGCTGCCAGATAGAACCCTTCTCCCCTGTCTCTTCCTGGCAGAAAATGTCGCTCGAAAACGCAAAAACCGCCCATTTCATCGCAAATTTTGCGGGTATTGTCCTCATCTTCGAAGCGATTGAAAGTGCAAGTACTGTAGATGAGCAGACCTCCTGGTTTGAGAACGTGCCAAATGTCATTAAGGATTTCTCTCTGTCTTTGCTGGCACATCATCACATTCTCCAGGCTCCAATCCTTTCTGGCATCTTCCTCTTTACGGAACATACCTTCGCCAGAGCAGGGCACATCCGTCAGAAGAATGTCAACCTGACCCGTCAAAGCGCCAAAATCGGCTGGATAGTTCTGAGTTACAATGCTTTGAGGAGCGCTTTCTGGCTGTCCCATCATCCACTTTTGCATGTTCTCCGCAAGCACTTGAGCCCTTTTTGCTATAGGTTCATTACTGATGAGGGTCGAACCTTCAGGCAGAAGACTCTGCAAAAGCGTGCTTTTCCCACCTGGGGCGGCACACAAATCGAGCGCCAGCAAAGGCTTTCCCGTAGGCATGAACTCCCGCAAAACCTTGGCGACATACATCGAGGAAGCTTCTTGTACATAGTAAGCTCCAGCATGAAGCAAAGGGTCGAAAGTGAAAGCGGGCCTTTCCTTCAGATAGAACGCATCTGGGCACCAAGGTACGGGCTCGAGGTCAGGATTGTGAGCCAAAACCGTTTCGGCAGAGAGCTTGCGAGGGTTCAGGCGAATGGAAACCTCAGGATCCGTCGCCTCCAAAGCCTCGCAAAGGCAGTCTGCAGTTGCCCCGTCGAAGTGTTCATGCATGAGTCGCACAAAATCTTTTGGTATTTCCACTTTCATCTTTGCAAGAATTATCACTTTTCGCCACAAAGGTACACATATTTCACAACTTGACAAAATCTTTCACTTTTCTGCACAAGTTTTCCCTCACAAAGTTTTGTAATGTCAAGAAAAAAAGCTAATTTTGGTGCGAAAAAGCAACTATTCTTAATTAATTAACCTCGAAAATGAACAGACGATCTTTTATTACGAAGGGAGCAGCCAGTGCAGCCCTCTTCAGCATTTTGCCTCGAGAGGTCATGGGTAAGATGGGAAGCAAGAACGACATCATTGCTCCCAGCGACCAACTGACTCGAGGTTTGATTGGTGTTGGCGGCATTGGCCGCTCAGGTTCACACTTCATCAGCGACCAGAACTGCCGCCTCGTTGCCCTTTGCGACGTGGATCAGAAGCATCTCGACTCGGCTGTCAGCGCCGCAAAGCAGAAGTGGGGCGACGACATCAAAGCCTATCACGACTTCCGCGAACTGATTAACGACCCCAATGTCGACATCGTTCACATCGCCACACCACCCCATTGGCACGGACTCATGTCGGTCATCGCAGCCAATGCAGGTAAGGACATCTTCTGCGAAAAACCCATGACCCGCACAATCGGCGAGGGCAAACGCGTGGAAGAGGCTGTGAAGCGCAACGGAAGAGTGTTCCGTCTGAACACATGGTTCCGCTTTAAAGACACATTCTACGGTCTCGGCACAGAAGTCAAGCCACTGAAGAAACTCGTGGACAGCGGTCTGCTCGGCTGGCCTCTCAAGGTCAGAATCTCCGGAGCAACAGGTTTCGCCTGGAAGTTCTTCTGGGTAGGTAAGGAAAACCTCGAGGTTCAACCCGTTCCCAAAGAACTCGACTACGACTTCTGGCTCGGCCCGGCTCCCTACAAGCCCTACAATATCCACCGTACTCACCAGACCTTCCGCGGCTACTTCGACTATGATGGCGGCGGTTTGGCAGACATGGGTCAGCACTACATCGACCCCGTTCAGTACATTCTCGGCAAGGATGACGAGTTCCCAATCAAGGTCGAAATCGACGCTCCTCAGCAGCATCCCGATGCAGTCGGCATTTGGAGGAACATCACATACACCTATGCCGACGGTTGCCAGATTATCCTCGAAGGTGAAGGCTTCGAGAGTGAAGGCAAGGTTCCATACATCGAAGGACCGAAGGGGAAAGTCTACAAAGGCTTCGAATGCACGATTCCCAATGTACAGCAAATCATCAACGAGCTTCCCGACCCAGAGGAACGCAACACAGACTTCCTGGAATGTGTACGTACTCGACGTCAGTTCGCCCTCAACGAAAGCAACGGTCACCACAGTGCAACCATCGTCAACATCGGCGTATGCGCACTCCGACTCAACCGTACTCTCAACTTTGATCCGAAGACGCAAACCTTCATCAATGACGATGAAGCCAACCGTCTCGTCAACCAACCAATGAGAGGCGAATGGGCAAAGCTGATATAACAGCCCCTCTCCTAACCTCCCCCAAAGGGGAGGAACTAATGGTAAATGGTAAATAATTAAATCGTAAATGACAAGATGAAACGTACATTATATATTATTATAGCTGCGATTTTGCTCAGTATGCCTTCCTTTGCACAGGATGCACGCAATCGCGCTACCGAGACCATCGTTCAGGATGTGCTCGCACTCGTGCCTATACAGAAACAGGCAGACTTCAATGCCGAGATGCAACCCCTGGTTCAGGCTGCTCCGAAGTCAATCACAATGCTCGCCGCAATGCTCAAACCCGCGGCTCAACGCGTTAATGCAAAGGTGGAATACGTCATTCATGGAGCCGTTGCATTTGCAGGAACCAACGAAACTTGGGCAGCTAATGTACGCGAAGGCCTCAAGCAAGCCATCGCCTCACAAAGCGACAAGGACGCAAAACAATTCCTGGAGAACGAACTTCGACTGCTCTCGAAAGAAGAGGACGTCACCTACGTCGCACATCCAGCTTCGACACCCTATGCCAAAGCCTACGACAAACTCGTCAGCCTCGGCAGTAATGCTGGCAAAGAAATCGTGAAAGCCGTCAAGAACAAGGACCATGCAATGCGTATGCAAGCGTTGAAGTTCGCAACCGCAAAAGGCCTTGTAACAGACGAATTGGCTGCCAGCGTGACCAAGAAGTTCAAGTCTCTCAGCGAAGAGGCAAAGAGCGATGTACTCTATTGGCTTGGCGACAACAAGGTGGCAAGCCAGAAGGCTTTCCTTGCTGACGTTGCTGCAAAAGGCGGCAAACCTGCAAAAGCTGCCATCGAAGCCCTTGGTAAGATTGGTGGAGAGGATGCCGAAAAGGCACTCATCGACCAGCTTGGCGGCGAGAACGACGCGGATGCTTTCCGTGCACTCTGTTCTTTCCCTGGCAAGTTGAACTTGTTGGAGCCTCTGAAGGCTGCAGAAGGAGACAAGAAGATCTCTTTGCTGAAACTGGCTTCTGCACGTCGCTTCACCGAAGCTGCCCCTGAAATATTCAAGTTGACCATCGACAAGACTTACGGCGATGCTGCCCTTGATGCTCTGCCTGGCGTCATTACTTCGGAATTGGTAAAGCCTGCCATCGGAGCTTTGGCTATCGTCAAGGAAAATCAAAACGTTCCAAAGTGGGAGAAGGTTGCAACTGCAAGTCTGCAAGCACTGTCTGCCGACGATCAATATAAAGAGATCTCCGCGTTCGTGAAATCAGCTCAGGTTCCCAACAAGGAACGCCTTTATCCTTTGCTCGCCGCTACAGGGACTGACGCTTCCGTTGCTGAACTTGAAAAGATTGGTGATGACGCTGCCATCGAAGCCTTAGGTAAGAGTACAAACTACAAGGCTGCCAAACCTCTCCTCGATGCCGCCAAGAAGGGCAACGAAAAGGCTCTGAAGAGCTACGTCAACCTTTTAAACGCCAAGGAACGCAACCTCGACAACCGTTCTGCAAAACTCAGTGAAGCCTTTGCTCTCGCAAAGTCTGTAGCCGACAAGAAGGACATCCTCTCGAAACTGGCAGGAACTCCGACCCGCAATGCTTTCCTGCTTGCCAGCAAGCAACTTGACGACAAGGATCTCGGCTATACTGCAGCTACTGCTTGCAAGGAAATCATCACAAAGACAACTGAAGACGTCGAGTATGACGTTGCTAAATCCAGCCTCGAGAAGTGTATCAATATCTTCAAAGCAACTGGTGACGCCGACGACGGCTATGCAGTAGATGCTCTCCGCCAAAAGCTCTCGGAGATGACTCCAGTTGAGCCTTACGTTCTCTCTGCCGAGGAAAAGAAGCAGGGATTCGAGCTCCTGTTCGACGGCACGAACCTCGACAACTTCGTGGGCAACAAGGTGGGATATGTTCCCATCAACGGCTGCATCAACGTTACTGCCAACTATGGCAACGAAAGCAACCTTTATACAAAGAAGGAATATCGCGACTTCGTGTTCCGCTTCGAGTTCTGCTTCCTGCGTCCAGGTGTGAACAATGGTGTTGGTGTCCGTACTCCGATGGGTGTTGATGCTGCTTACGACGGTATGTGCGAAGTGCAGATCCTCGATCACGACGACCCCATCTATGCCGGCCTTCGCGAGTATCAAGTGCATGGCAGCGTGTATGGTGTCATTCCGGCAAAGCGCATCAAGCACAAACCTCTGGGCGAATGGAGCGAAGAAGAAATCCGTGTTCAGGGCAACCACATCACCGTAACTGTTAACGGAGAAGTCATTGTTGACGGCGATATCAAGGAAGCTTGTAAGGGACACAACGTTGCTCCCGATGGAAGCGACAACAATCCTTACACAGTTGACCACAGAAATCACCCCGGCATGTTCAACAAGACGGGCCACATCGGCTTCCTCGGTCATGGTGCAGGTTTGAAGTTCCGTGCAGTTCGCGTACTTGACCTCAACAAGAAGAAATAAGGCATCGGAAAACTAGGCGTAGTTAAATCTCAAACGAGGCACGCCTAATTGGCAAACGTGGCACGTTAAGTTGGCGAACTTAACGTGCCACGTTTTTTACATAGACAAGTGTCCTTGATTCTCGAAGGCTATTCGTACAAATCCTCCACCGTTTCTTGTTCAGGGACTTCTTCAGTTGGAGTCTCTTGTTCAACATTCTCCTCCTGTCCTAGAGAAAAGTCTGTTCCATCTGCATCATCAGATTCGGAGAAGTTATAATCGTAGGAAGTCGTGTCGGGCTGATGGTATGTATAGCCAAAGCCCGTCCACAAACTAGGATCAAGACCCTTTGCCGGTGGGAACTTTATGCGGTACTTGCTGAAGTTATCGTCAGATAAAACACTCTGTATGAACTCTCCAAAGATAGGAAGAGCCGTTTTGCTTCCTTGTCCAAGCTGTCCTGTACGGAAATGGATGCTTGGATATTCGCCGCCAACCCAAGCGCCACCAACAAGACCAGGAGTAACACCTACGAACCAAGCATCTGCATGATTGTTGCTAGTTCCCGTTTTGCCTCCGAACTCGGTATCAGCATAGAAAGGACGTATGTAGTTCCAAAGGCTGCTGGAAGTGCCGGAAAGTCCGCCCAAAAGCATCTTTTGCATGAGGTAAGCAGAACGATACGGGATGGCTTTCTTTTCTTTCTTTTTCGCCTGATAAATCAGGTTCCCATCACGATCCTCGATGCGTTCGACAAGCAAAGGCATACTGTAGCGGCCATCATTGGCAACTGTACAATAACTGTTGACAAGTTCCAGAAGGTTGACCTCACTACTGCCAAGCGTCAGGGAACGTGTTTCATTCAGTTTCGTCTTAATGCCCATCGCATATGCAGTCTGGGCGATATTGTGAATGCCACACTCCATTCCCACCCGAACGGCTACGGTGTTGACACTCATGGCAAACGCGCTCTTAAGGGATATCTCGCTGTTTGTATAAACACCATTCGCGTTATGCGGAGCCCACACCCTAGGTCTGCCAGCAATTGTATCAGTATATGAAACATAGGAATCGCGTCGATGGTCGATGGGATTGAGTCCTTGATTCATCGCCTCTGTATAGACAAAAAGCTTGAACGTTGAACCTGGTTGGTGAACTGCACGCACATTATCGACTTGCCAAGAACGGAAATCAATGTCTCCTACCCAAGCACGAACGTAACGAGTATCGGGCTCGATAGCCACAAAACCTGTATGCATAAAGCGAAGCATGTAACGAACAGAGTCGATAGTGCTCATCTCCAACTCTAATGGACCATTATAACTGAAGAGGCGAACCGTATGTGGCTGGTTGAGATAAAACGCGATGGAATCGGCATTTTCTTTGTACTTCGCCTTGAGATACCTGCCATACGGCGAACGACGGGCAATGTTCTCAGCAAAATTGGGTATCTCTTGTCGCTGAGCATTCTGCCAAGGATTGGTGTGTCCCCAATGTTCGTAGAAGCGCTTCTGAACAGTCTGCATTTGTTTCCTAACGGCTGCCTCGGCATAAGCTTGCATTCTAGAATCAATGGAGGTATAGATACGAAGGCCATCAGCATCAAGGTCAAGTTTGTTTATGGCATCGTATCCGGGCACATATCCCTCGGTACAAAGGGAATCGATGTAGATTTTGAGAGCCTCTCGGAAGTATGGAGCCATCCCATCTTGATAGCTTTCTGTGGTACGAACCTTCATGGCAATGGGCAAAGCAAACAGGGAGTCAAGTTGTGCTGGCGTTGCTTCTTTACCATCAAAGAATATGTGATGGTGGTCATAGACGAGTTGCAAGACTGTATTTCGACGTTGTAAACTGTTTTCAGGATTAAGTCGAGGACTATAATAGCTAGTCGCTTTGAGCAATCCAACCAAGGTTGCGGCCTGCTCGTAGGTAAGAGCATCTGGAGTTGTGCCGAAATAAGTTCGCGCTGCTGTCTTGATACCATAGGCATTACTGCCAAAGTCAACAGTATTCAGATACATCGTCAGAATCTCTTCCTTCGAGAAAATCCACTCGAGTTTCAAAGCCACGATCCACTCTTTAGCCTTCATGACAAGTATCTTAATGCCGGGAATGCGACCAAGTAAACCTGTTGAATACTTCGTGCGGACACGGAAAAGGTTCTTGGCTAGTTGCTGAGTAATAGTGCTGGCACCTCGAGCATGACCCTGTACAATGTCCCTGCCTGCTGAGAAAAGCCCGACAACATCAATGCCGTTGTGCAAGTAGAAACGCTCATCCTCGGTATCAATAAGTGTCCTAATCAGGATGGGCGATATCTCTTTATATGTAACGGGTGTTCGGTTCTCATTAAAATATCGTCCCATCAGCACCCCATCACAAGTATAAACCTCTGATGCTTCGTTGACTACGGGGTCTTCTATGTCAGCGAACCCCGGAGAACGACCGAAGAGATAGCAGAAGTTGCAATCGACAGCGAGAAAGAACAAGATGATAATTAAAATAAATGTGGTAAACCAAACGGCAACCTTCTTGTACCACGGACCTGAATATAATTTGCGAAAAAAGCCCGCAATCGGAACTATTAAGCCTTTTGTGTTCATCGTTCTTTAGCTAATTATTTGAAAAATCTCCTCTTTTTGATCAGGATGAAACCACTGTATCTCGTTGTCATGAGCAAACCACATCATCTGTTTCTTTGCATAATCGCGCGTATTCTTCTTAATCTTCTCAACCGCAAAAGGCAGTTCCCATTCGCCATCAAGGTAGCGAAACAGCTCTTTATAGCCAACCGTATTAAGGGCATTCTCGTGGCGGAAAGAATAGAGTCGGCGTGCTTCATCAAGTAATCCTGCATCCATCATGGCATCCACTCGACTGTTAATTCGCTCGAAGAGTTCTTGACGTTCACGCTTCAAACCAATTTTGACAATACGAAAAGGACGCTGTTTACGTTCTTTTGTCAGGAAGGAAGAATATGGACGCCCCGTCGTATAACATACTTCAAGAGCATGCACGACGCGCTTGGGGTTTCGAGTATCAGCCGAATAATAGTATTCAGGATCAAGTAGACGCAGTTCATTTCGCATCTCATCAATGCCACCGTTCATCAATCGTTCACGCAATGTCTCGCGAACCTCCGCATCAACAGATGGAATATCATCTATCCCATTACATACTGCATCAAGATACATCATGCTGCCACCCGTAAGTAACAAGGACTGGTGACTGCTCTTAAGCCGTTCCATTAGTGATAGGACATCCTGCTCATATTGGGCTGCACTGTAATAAGAACCGATGTCGTGTGTGCCCACAAAGTAATGTTTGACACGTTGTTGTTCTGCCGTAGGTGCTGCTGTGCCTATTTCCATACCACGATATATCTGCCGACTATCACAGTTCAGGATAGGACTCCCGAGCTTATCAGCTATCTGCAAGGCAAGTTCTGTCTTACCGACAGCCGTAGGGCCTAACAGAACATATAGTGTCATTACTCGTCTATCTCGTAGCCTTCAAGGTCGAGTTCTTCTTCCTCGTAGCCCTCATCGCCATAGAAACCCTCTTCTATTTCCTCCTGTTTCTCTGTCGAATCCTCCTGCTGCTCTTCTTCCTCGACGAGAGATTGCATTGGAGGCAAACCATGACGACGATTTACAATAGCTTTCTTCTCTGTTCTTCCAAAGACATTCTCCGTAAGTTCCATCAGGAAAAAGCGCTTCCCTTCAGGATCAAAGACGTATGCCAAGCGCTGACCTTCCTCCTCGAGGAAATCACTAATGCTGGTGTCGGACATTAAATTGAGGTCTTGGTCGTAACCCATCTCCTCGCTGTCGTGAAGAGAAATGCGTTGTTTGACGCGCCAATCATCATCGCAAATAAGGAAACATTGCTTTTGATGTTCGTCGTAATTACAGTCATCCAAAATAAGTTTGTGCAACTCAAAAAACTTGGCATCGCTGTCAATGAGTATCTCTCGGACGAAGTCTTCCTTCTCTTGGCTGAATAATGTAAGCTTGAGTGTCATGGTCTGTTGTTTATCTAATGAAACCTCGATCGCTGTTTCGGATAAAATCGAGGATATATTCTATCTCAGGGCTCATGGGAATCTCCTGTTCTACACGGGCAAGGAGTTCGTTCAACTTGCCTGTTCCTTGCAGGATGATTTGGTAAGCCATGTGTATGTTATTGATAAGGTCGCGGTCAAACCCACGTCGACGAAGCCCGATGGTGTTCAATCCGCAAAAAGCAGCAGGCTCACGAGCCACAAGGCTGAAAGGCAGAACATTCTGCGAGAAACGCGTACCACCGCCTACCATCGTATAACTGCCCACACGACAGAACTGGTGCATCAACACATTGGCGCTCAAGATAGCGTTGTCATCAATGACAATCTCGCCCGCAAGTTTCGTGCCATTGCCTATGATAACACCATTCCCAACGATGGCATCGTGTGCCACATGCACGCCTTCCATCAAAAGGTTGTCGTTGCCGACAATAGTTCTACCTTTTGCAGCTGTGCCTCGATTGATGGTGACATTCTCGCGAATCTTGTTGTTGTTTCCTATCTCCGCAGTAGTTTCTTCGCCTCGAAACTTAAGATCTTGTGGAATTGCACTGATAACAGCTCCAGGGAAGAAGATATTTCCATTGCCAATGCGAGCCCCATAAAGCACCGTCACACTATTCATCAAAGTGTTGTCATTACCAATAACAACTCCCTTATCAATATAGCAAAACGGACCTATCTCACAGTTCTCGCCAATGGTGGCTTCAGGATGAATATATGCCAAAGGACTTATCATAACGTTTACTGTTTATTATTAATGACTTGGGCAGTGAAGGTTGCCTCTGCTACACAATTCTCGCCGATAAAAGCATAACCTTGCATCGTGCCTATGTTATGGCGAAGAGGTGCAACTATTTCAACTCGGAATACCAATGTGTCTCCTGGCGAAACTTTCTGACGGAACTTGACATCATCTATTCGCAGGATATATGTACTGTATGTGTTTGGCTGCTTGTCGTGCAGGACGAACAAGCCTCCTGTCTGCGACAGAGCTTCTATCAGCAGGACACCAGGCATTACAGGTTCATCTGGGAAATGCCCCTGGAAGAAAGGCTCGTCGTTCGTCACATTCTTGACTGCCACGATATAGTTTTCCTTTATGTCTATAACCTTGTCAACCAAAAGCATCGGATAGCGGTGAGGCAACAATTGCTTAATTTGGTTCACATCCATGAGGGGGGTCTGGTTGGGATCATACTTCGGAGCTTGCACTTCGTGCTTGCGTATCTCTTTACGCATCATCCGTGCAAACTTATTATTAATGGTATGTCCTGGACGAGTGGCAATGATGCGACCCTTTATGGGCCTGCCGATAAGTGCCATATCGCCTATGATGTCAAGCAACTTATGACGAGCCGGCTCATTATCCCACACTAAAGGTTTGTGCTGAATATAGCCAAGATCTGAAGCATCATGATGTTCAGCTCCGGTCAGCTTACAAAGCTTATCGAGGTTTTCCTGTGTGGTCTGACGTTCATATATAACGATAGCATTATCCAAATCGCCACCTTTAATAAGGCCTGCAAGAAGAAGTTGTTCTATCTCACGAACGAAGACGAAGGTGCGTGCCGCAGCGACTTCTGTGGCGAACTTATCCATACTATCGAGCGTAGCAAACTGACTGCTGAGAACCTTGCCGTCGAAAGCTATCATACTCGTAATGGAGAAGTCCTCATCGGGGAGCAATGTAATGCAAGCACCTGTCTTGTCATCACGAAACTCCATCTTCTTCGTGATATAATAATAGTCTTTGGGAGCATCCTGCTCACACAAACCGACGCGCTGAATCTCACGCACATAGGGCTCCGCACTACCATCAAGAATGGGGAATTCTGGTCCATCGACTTGAATAAGCACATTGTCAATACCCAATGCATAGAACGCTGCTAAAGCATGCTCTACAGTACTGCATCGCATTTCACCTTTTCCAAGAACGGTGCCACGTTGTGTGTCAATCACATTCTCTGCCACAGCATCCATGATGGGTTGCTTAGGCATATCCACTCGCTGTATTTTGTAGCCGTGTCCTGCTGGTGCAGGCAAAAATGTTACAGTCAGTTTTAATCCTGTATGGAGACCTTTTCCACTAAGCGAGAAACTCTCTCTTAAAGTATTTTGCTTTAACATTATTATTCCTTTTTTGCGAGTTCCAGTTGCTCTTTAAGCATCTTTATCTCTTTTTTCATCTGGTTCATATCTGCCCAAATATCAGGCAAGTTCTTGAAGATTGCGCTGCTCTTCCAGAAATTACGCCCTTCGATGGCAGGTGTTCCCTGTATGGCAGCACCTTCTTTCTTGACGCTATTCGGAATACCAGCCTGAGCCCCAGCCATCACGCGATTGGCAATGGTAGCATGATCAGCAATGCCAACCTGCCCGCCAAACATGCACCACTCTCCTACCTTCGTGCTTCCTGCAATGCCAACCTGTGCCGACATTACAGTGTGGCTGCCTATCTCGTCATTATGACCTATCTGTACCAAGTTGTCTATCTTTACGCCGCTATGAACTATGGTAGCTCCCATGACGGCTCTGTCCACACAACTATTGGCACCTATCTCAACGTCATCTTCAATGATGGCGATGCCGATCTGAGGTATCTTCTTGTAGCCTTCTGCAGTAGGTTCGAAGCCGAAACCATCGGCACCAATAACACAACCGGCATGAAGGACACAACGATTGCCAACGATACAGTCGTGATAAATGACCGCATTACTATATATCTCTGTGTTTGCTCCTACTTTAGCGTTCCTGCCTATCGTAACATGAGGATGAAGGACGCATCCGTCGCCTATCTCCACACCTTCGGCAATAGCGACAAAAGGACCAATGTAACACTTCTCCCCTATCTTTGCCGACGGGTCGATGAAAGCAAGGTCGCTGATGCCTTCCCGTTTTGGCTTCATGCTTTCGTATATCTGCAAGAGCTTTGCTACCGCCTCGCGAGCATTAGGCACCTTGATAAGAGTTGCTTTTACATCCTGCTTAAGTTCAAAATCCTGATTGACAAGTATCACACTACTTTCTGTCTCGTAGAGATATCGTTCATACTTCTGATCATACAGGAAACTGATGCAACCTGACTTTCCTTCTTCTATCTTGGCGAAGTTGTTGACCTTTGCATTGGGGTCACCTACAATGGTGCCACCTATCAGTCCTGCTATCATTTGTGCCGTAAATTCCATATCTTTTCGTTTATTTGAGGAGCAAAGACATCTGTTCAGCCATCTCCTTAGCCTTCTCGGCAGCTACGTTTGCATAGTTCTCTGTCTTGTCGGCATAGATAATGGCGCGACTGCTGTTCACCAACAAGCCGCAGTCCTCTATCATGCCATACTTGCATACCTCTTCGAGGCTGCCGCCCTGTGCTCCTACTCCAGGAACAAGCAGGAAAGCATTCGGCGCAACCTTACGAATGTCTTGGAACATCTCGCCTCTTGTTGCACCCACCACATACATCATGTTCTCGTCGTTACCCCACTCCTGACTCTTTCGGATGACCTTCTCGAAGAGTCGTTCGCCATCCTTATCTTCTGTGAGTTGGAAGTC
>Ga0310694_10004023_pt1 | contig 14287 bp, 14 predicted proteins | sample 174DNAGHGhighgp2_FD_203884 | JGI IMG/M metagenome (GOLD analysis project Ga0310694, IMG submission 203884) | Sheep rumen microbial communities from Palmerston North, Manawatu-Wanganui, New Zealand - 1742 DNA GHGhigh gp2 (v2) (version 2) | ecosystem: Host-associated > Mammals > Digestive system... | reverse complement strand
ATCTCTGAGGGGACGGTGACGTTAGCTATACGGCCCTCGTTCTTAGCTATCAGAGGAATCAATGCCTTGGTGAGCGCAAAGGTACCGATGAAATTCACATCAAGCGTCTCCTTAATCACGCTGATTTCCGTATGCTCACTGTCCACACTCATGTCGCCGGGGATGCCGGCATTGTTCACGAGGAGCGACAGCTCCGGGAACCGCTCGTTGATCTCCTTGGCGGCGCTTTCGATGCCGGCGAGGTCCTTCAGTTCGATACTCACCCACCCTAACACGTCGATGCCCTCAGCCTTCAGCTCGCTAATGGCTTTTGTGGCACGCAGCTCGTCGCGTGCGCCAATCACTACCTGCCAGCCACTGAGGCCGAGATGCTTCGCAATGCCGAAGCCGATGCCCTTGTTGGCACCAGTCACTAAAACAATCTTCTTACTCATTTTTATGTCTTGTTAGTTTTTGATAAATTCTTTATGCCACTTCTGCCACAACCTCAATCTCAACCAATGCCCCTTTCGGCAAAGTCTTCACGGCAACAGCAGAGCGGGCGGGATAAGGCTCCGTGAAGAACTCTGCATAGACGGCGTTCATGTCAGCAAAGTCAGCCATGTCGGCCATGAATACAGTCGTCTTTACTACATTTCCCATCGTCAGCCCGGCTTCTTCGAGAATAGCCTGAACGTTGGTCAACGACTGGCGAGTCTGTTCCTTGATGCCTCCCTCAACAAAACTTCCAGTGGTGGGGTTGATGGGAATCTGACCAGAGGTATAAACGAGATTCCCCACTTTGATGGCCTGACTGTACGGCCCGATGGCAGCAGGTGCCTTTGTTGTACTGATTACTTTCTTCATAATCTATCCGAATTGTCGGTGCAAAATTACGAATAAGTGAGCGAATAAACAAATATTCGTTCTATATTTTATAGGTGTACCTCCCTGTCAATCACCTCGCCATTCAGAATTTTAAAAGAGTTGAGGTGGACGCCCTCGTGGAGGGAGAGAATAGCGTAGCGGATGGTGGGGTCGTTGGCCAGGCGCAGATCCTCCTGAGAGGGGCGCGAGGGCGAAGCAGGATGACTATGCCAATTGGCGAGAATTTTTAAGTTCTTGCTGCGTGCGTATTTCAACGCAGCGAACTGATCCTTCGGGGCGAAAGAGAAATGCTCTGACGAGTGGTCGATATTCTCCATCCAGTAGTTCTCCGTCACCTCGTCTCCCTCGTCGCCGCTAATACCCAGCAGGTAACCGCACGTCTCATTCGGTGCGTCCTGCCGGGCCTGGCTAATCAATTCATCTATAACATTCTGTGGAATCTTCATTCTAAACAATTCGTTTAATTCGTGAAATTCGTGGTCGAAAATAATTAGTGGTTTTTGAGGTCGCAAGCGGCCTGTTCGTAGTCAATCAGGTGATCGATGGTGGGGTTACTGCCGCAGATGGCGCAGGAGTCACGATGCTTTACGGGAACCGTGCGGAACTGCATGGTCTTGGCATCGAAGGTGAGCAGACGGTTCGTCAGCAGTTCACCGATACCTGTGAAATACTTCAAGGTCTCTGCGGCCTGGATGGTGCCGAGCATACCGGCAATGGCACCGAGGACGCCAGCCTGAGAACAAGTTGGTACGGCTCCCACGGGAGGCGGCTCCTTGAACATACAACGATAGCATGCTGTGCCTGGCAGATGAGTAAACGTCTGGCCGTTGAATCGCAGGATGCCACCATGCGAGAAGGGCTTTCCCGCCATCACACAAGCATCGTTGATGAGGAACTTCACGGGGAAGTTGTCCGTACCATCGACAATGAAGTCATATTCCTTGATGATATCGAGTGCGTTCGACGAGTCGAGGAACTCGTAATAGGTATCCACTTTTACATCGGGATTGATGGCCTTGATCTTCTCCTCGGCACTCTTGACCTTAGGCACGCCCACATCCTTGGTGAAATGAATTACCTGACGCTGGAGGTTGCTCAAATCCACCACATCGGCATCGACAATACCGATGGTTCCAATGCCTGCCGCAGCGAGGTAGAGCGACACGGGAGCACCTAGTCCGCCAGCACCCACTACGAGCACACGCGCGTTCATTATTTTCTCTTGTCCCTCCACGCCGACATCCTGCAACAGGATGTGTCGCGAATAGCGCTGTATCTGCTCTTCTGTAAAATCCAACATATTTGACTATTTTACTATTTCACCATTTGACTATCTATTGCGGCGACTATTGTCCAATTGTGAAATTGTCCAATGCCTGGCCGCCTCCCATGAAATACAGGAAATCGACCTTGTCGCCTTCCTTCAATTGAATACTCTCCCAGTCCTCGCGCTCGGCAAACTCCTCATTCACCTGCACGCTGACCATCTCGGGCTGCAGCACGTTCTGCTGCTGAATCAGTTCACTCACGTTGAGCGGCAGGCTCACTTCCTGCGCCTCTCCATTTACATAAATCTTTGCCATAATCGTTTGAGTTTGAATTCGAGTGCAAAGGTACGGCGATTCCACAGTCCCCACAATCCCACAGGGATGGTAAATCATATACCATATCGATGGTATGCAGAATGCCACGAACGTGCGATTGTGGGGGTGCCAAAACCGCCGTACCTTTGCAGCGTGAACTCAAACGCATTTTTTATGGCAGAACAAAAGAAACTAAGCATCATCGCTTTCAGCGGCGATTTCGACAAACTCACCGCAGTATTTACATTAGGTACGGGCGCGGCAGCAGTAGGCTACGAGGTGAACATCTTCTTCACCTTCTGGGGTCTCGACGCCATCAAGCAGAAGCAGGGGCGCTCGTTTACCGGCGGCAACTGGCTGACGAAACTCTTCGGCTTCATGATGGGTGGTCTGAAAGTGACTCCCACGAGCCGCTTCAACTTCCTCGGCGCAGGTCCGAAGATCTTCCGCTACCTGATGCGCAAAAACAACGTGGCGACGCTCGAAGAACTCGTCGAGGCAGCCAAGGCGCTCGGCATCAACCTCTACGCCTGTGAGATGGCGATGCACGTGCTCGGCCTGAAGAAAGAGGACTTCATCCCTGAGGTGAAGGACGTGCTCGGCGTAGCATCGTTCCTCAAGCTGAGCGAAGGCGGACAAACCTTGTTTATTTGACAATTGGACCATTTCACCATTGGACAATTGCCACTGCAAATAATAGTCAAATAGTAAATAGTCAAATAGTAAAATGAAAAAGGTATTAGACATCACGAAGGAACACTGCCCGATGACCTTCGTCAAGACCAAGATCGAGCTGTCGAAGCTACAGCCGGGCGACATCCTGGAAGTGCTGCTCGCCGAGGGCGAACCCCTCGACAATGTTCCTCGCAACGCCCGCGAACAGGGTTACAACGTCCTCAGCGTCGAGCACGTCGAGGGCACCACGCATAAGGTCGTCATCAAGAAATAGATCGGTTATTTCAGTCTGTAGAACACGCCGACCGTGCCATAGACGGGATAGAGCGTCTGCTCGACAGTCTTGAAGTCGCTGGGGAAAATGCCTGTCAGTCCCCAGTTCAGGTCGGCTGACACACCGAGGCACTTGAAGGCCTGCCAGTCGACACCAACACCGACGCCGAACTGCACGCTGCGCATGTCGTCGTCGAAGTCGTAGGTGGCCCATTCGCCTTTACGGTTGCCCATCAGAATCTTCGGTCCCGTCGGACTATCCTTTCGCAGGTAGCCGTCGGAGGCGATGCCGTTGAAGCCCTTGCTCAGGAGGAACGACACGTAGGGTCCGCCCTTCAGCATCACCTTCTGGCTCAGCGTGAACGTAGCCTGGACGGGCACGGTGAGCATCCACTGCTCGACCTCCTGCTCGACGTGACCCGTAAAGAGACCCGACATCTTCTGGTCGCCCTTCACCACCTCCATGAAGTAGGCTTTGGTGGTGACGTCGCCCTTCATGCCTTTGTTCTCGAGGCGCAACCCCGTCATGACGCCCCACTGCCGGTTGAGCGGCAACATGGCGTCGAAGCCAACCATGAACGACGGCGTCAGGCTGTAGCTGTCGATGCTGCGGATGGTCTCGGGCAACGGGATGGGCATGGTGCCGCCGATGTTGTAGCCCGCACGGGCACGCAGTTGCAGACTGTCGAGTGTGCCAGCCTCAGCGGGGCTGCTGACGAGCCACGACGCTACTATATATATAATAAGGTATGCGATGTTACGTTTCATATTCTGTCCTTCCTCCCTGTTATTTTTCATACGATATTTCTACCTCGTCCACATAGAGCGTGCTGCCGACGGCACCCTCGAACTGGGCGCCACGCTTGCTCGACGAGAACACCAGCGCCAGGTTGCAGCCCTGGGCAGCAACCATGTCGTCGGGCACGTCGCGGCCCTCGAAGAACATCTCCCACTGCGTCCACGTGTCGGTAGGCGGCAGCGAAGCCACGCGTGCCACCTTATACACTTGCGGGTTGTCCAGCACCTTGTCAAGGTCTTCCACGTCATGACCGTCAAGGGTGTAGCTCTCGCCATTGTCGTCGGTATTGCGGTAGTACACGGCGTAAATGCTGGCCTCGTCCTCGCGGTCGGGATACTCCTTCATGTTCATGTCGGTGAACTTTGCGCCAGGCTTATACTTGTACCAGCCGGTGATGCGCACGGGCTCCTTGCTGTTGGCCACGCCGAAACGCGTGGCCTTCAGGGCGTCGGACAGCACGTAGTCGACCTGGATCTTGCCTAAGAACAGGCTGCCGGCGGCGATGGGCTTCTTCATCCACTCACCCAGGACACCCGCCGACTGGGTGTTCAGGCAGACGCCACGACCCTCCTTGCCGTCGGGTGTGGAATAGACGGGGAACTCCTCGGGCTTCGAGCCGTTCTTGGTGAGTGCCGAACCGGAATTGCCCGTGGCCCAGCAGTAGTTCGGACCAGCAGCCGTCTGCTCGTAGAAGACGTGCATCTCGTTGGTGCCGCCGAGCATGGTCTGCTCCGTCTGTGCCTCCACCAGCTCGAAGCTGAACTTTTGGGCGGGCAGCGGTGTCTCCTGGAAAATGACGTTGTACGTGCGTTTCCATTCGCCGTCCTCAGAGGTGACGGTGTAGACGACCGGTCCTTTCGTGAAGTCCTGCACCGAGCCGTTGGCGGGCTCGATGGTGGCGCCGTCGGTGATCTTGAAGTGCAGCGGGATCTGTGTCGACAGCGAGAGCAGCGACCGCACGGAGAAGACGATGTCCGTCTCTGCCGAGCTGATGACTTCCTTACGCATTTCCGTCGTCTGGTAGAAGTAGTCTTCGTACTCCGCACCTTCTATCCATGCACTCTCGATGTCGCACTCCTTGTTCAGGGCCTCATCCTTGATACACGAAGCCAAGCAGCAACAGCACACACCGATTATAAAAATAATGTACTTGTTCATACCGTTCTTTTCTTTTGTGGGTACAAAGGTACAATTTTTTGTGAAAAACGATGTATTAATCGTGAAAAAGATTCTCTTTAAGGAGTTTTTTTGCAAGCAACAGGTAGGAAGCCGGGAAAAGTTGGAAAAGGTCAGAGAAAAGTATCTGAAGTGCCTTTCTAAAGGTACGAGAGGACGTTCCGAAGTTAAAACTGCGTCAATGTCTGTTAAAACAAAGACGATGTTTAATAAAACAGTGACATTGACAGATAAAACCGTGGCATTGCTTTGGCTTTTCCTGTTCAACTATCCTCGCCTGCCTTGGCGTCATCAACAGCAAACTCACAAATACCATAGACGCGGTATGCGAAATGCCATAATTGGGCGATTGCCGGGGTGCGGAAACAGCCGTACCTTTGCACCGTGATTTCGAACTCAATTAATAACGCTTAAAAAAAGAATTACGATTATGGCAGATTCAAATCTTCAGCGCAGTGTGACCACTGCCACCGCCAGAAGACTGGCAACCACCACGAAGACCGCCCCGCAGATGGGCTCAATAACCCCGAGACTGTTACTGAAACTGCTGCCCTGGGTGCAGGTGAGCGGCGGAACGTTCCGCGTGAACCGCACGAAGGTCGAGTTGCGAAAAAACGACCGCCTGCCGATACAATATGTCAATGGCGTACCGTCGTTTACGGCGAAGAACCTGAAGGCCATCCCCCTGTTCTCTGAATTTGACGACGAGATTTTGATCCGCCTGGTGAACTCGTTCGAAGCGACGGAGGTGGACGTGGACCGGCTCTTCGTGGAGGAGGGCAAGGACAAGCAGCGCTTCTTCATCGTGGCCAGCGGACAGGCTGAGGTCATCAGCAAGGGCCCGCACGGCGAGGATTTGCGGATTGCGCTGTTGGGCGACGGCGAATATTTCGGTGAGGCTGACCTGCTGGACGAGCAGGAATCGACCGTCAGCGTCCGCGCCATCACACCGACGGTGTTCCTCGGCCTGAAACTGAAGGAACTCATCAAGTTCATCAAGGAGGTGCCCGACTTCCGTGAGACGTTCGAGAAGGCGGTGGACAAGCAGCTGCGCCTGAAAGCATCCGTCAACGACAACGGCGAGAAGCACATCGACCTCGTCAGTGGTCATGAAGAGGACAACATCATCCCCGAGACCTACATCGACTACGAGGAGAATCCGACGGAGTACTCGCTGAACACATTGCAGACGGTGGTTCGTGTGCATACCCGTGTGAGCGACCTCTATAACAATCCGTACAATCAGTTGGAGGAACAGTTGCGCCTCTCGATCGAGAGCATCAAAGAGCGCCAGGAGTGGGAGCTCATCAACAACAAGCAGTTCGGACTGTTGGCAGCAGCCAATCCTGCCTACCGCATCACCACGCGCTACGGTTCGCCCACGCCCGACGACCTCGACGAACTGCTTAGCTTGGTGTGGAAGGAGCCTGCCTTCTTCATCGCCCATCCGCGAGCCATCGCTGCCTTCGAGCGTGAATGTACGTGGCGCGGTGTGCCGCCTGTGACGACGGATCTGTTTGGTACTCGCGTGATACTTTGGCGTGGTGTGCCCCTGATTCCTTCAGACAAGGTGGAGGTAGAAGGCCAGTACTTGACGGGCCGTGGCGTCGGAACCACAAAGATCATCCTCGTTCGTGTCGGCGAGAAGAACCAGGGCGTCATCGGTCTGCACCAGAGCGGCATCCCCGGCGAGATTGCCCCATCACTAAGTGCCCGTCTGATGGGACTCGACAAGTTCGGTGTGGCCTCTTATCTGCTCACAAAATACTTCTCGCTGGCAGCCCTCACCGACGACGCCATCGCCGTTCTCGAGAACGTTGAGGTGGGCTATTATCACGATTATCAGCATCGTAACAAAGTAGAGAAATAATGATTGATATTCAGACTATTAACGGATACGGTATCGAGGACCCAGGCTTCGCGCTGCTGCGAGAGGTAGCGCAGAAGTACTGTCCCGACGAGCTTCAAGTAGCGCGGCGCGAGGTCGTGCCCGACGAGGTGCTCGACCTGTCGCGGCTGGCCGTTGAGTATGATGCTTTGCCAAAGCATCAATCATCCAGCCCGACCGTCCCGCGCGATGACGGCTTCGGCATCGGCATCCCTGAGACGCAGAAGCTGCGCGACCTGCACTACGAGGAGGCGGACACGCTGAACTCGGAGCAGATCAAGCGCGACTTCCCCGTGCTCAATCAGAAGGTAAACGGCCACGACCTCGTGTGGCTCGACAACGGAGCTACGACGCAAAAGCCAAATCAGGTCATCGACAAGATCTCAGAGTATTACCGTAATTATAATAGTAACATCCATCGCGGGGCGCATACCCTTGCTGCCCGTGCGACGGATGCCTACGAGGAGGCTCGTGAAAAGGTGCAGCGGTTTATCAACGCCGCCACCAGCGAGGAGATTATCTTCGTACGCGGCACCACCGAGGGCATCAACCTCGTGGCGCAGACTTATGGACGCCAGTTCCTAACACCAGGCGACGAAGTTATTGTCTCTGAACTCGATCACCATGCCAACATCGTGCCCTGGCAGCGCGTGGCTCAGGAGAAGGGCGCCACACTGCGCGCCATTCCCACGGACCAGAACGGTGACCTCATCCTCTCGGAGTTCGAGCGACTCATCACACCACGAACTCGCTTCGTCAGCGTCGGCCACGTGAACAACACGTTTGGCACTATCAACGACGTGAAGCGCATCATCGAGATTGCCCATTCGCACAATATTCCTGTGCTGATCGATGGCGCTCAAAGTATTGCTCACACGCCTGTCGATGTGCAGGCTTTGGGTGCCGACTTCTTCGTGTTCAGCGGTCATAAGATTTACGGTCCCAACGGCATCGGCGTGGTCTATGGACGCAAGGAACTCCTCGATAAGATGCAGCCTTGGCAGGGCGGTGGCAACATGATCAAGGACGTGACCATCGAGCGTACGGAGTACAATGTGCCGCCTGCCCGTTTCGAGGCTGGTACACCCAACGTTGCCGACGCTATCGGACTTGGTGCCGCCCTCGACTATGTAAGCCATATCGGTCTGCGCAACATCGAGCACCATGAGCACCAACTGACGGAATATGCCCGCGAGCAACTGGCTCAGATCAAGGGCCTCACGCTCATTGGCAATCCCAAGAACCGCGTGTCAGTAGTAAGCTTCGTGCTCGACGGCATTCCCGTTCCCGAAACAGGTACGTTATTAGATAAGGAGGGCATCGCAGTGCGTGCTGGTCACCACTGCGCCCAGCCCGCCCTCCGCGCCCTCGGCTACGAGATGAGCGTCCGTCCCACCTTCGCCCTCTATAATACCCGCGAAGATGTGGATAAACTGGTCGTTGCCGTCCGCAAGATCGTCGGACAGCGTAGCAAATAGTCAAATAGTAAATAGTCAAATAGTCAAATAATAAGGTGCAGTACGAAACGAAAATATTGACGACGAAGTATCAGAAACCTGATGCATACGGGGCATTGTCGATGCCCGTCTACTATACGGCGGCGTTTGAGTTTGAGTCTGCCAAGGCCATGGGCGACGCGTTTTGCGGTCGCTCCATGGCCCCGTCGTATGCCCGCATCGCCAACCCTACGGTGACTTATCTGGAGGAACGCGTGCGACAGCTGACGGGGGCAGTAAGCGTGACAGCACTCAACACTGGTATGGCCGCCATCCACTACGCCCTCACGGCCGTCAGCGCAGCAGGACTCAACATTGTGGCCTCGAAACATCTCTTTGGCAATAGTGTCTCGCTGATTCGTGATACCCTAGGCAACTTTGGTGTTGAAGCACGCTTTGTCGACTTCACGAAACCCAAGGAGGTAGAGGCACAGATTGACGACAAGACCTGTGCGCTCTTCTTCGAGATTATCACCAATCCGCAATTGTTCGTGGCCGATATCCGCGCACTGGCCGACATCGCCCACAAGGCAGGTGTACCCCTGATTGCTGACACCACCATTGTGCCGTTCTCCACCTTCCGTGCCATTGATTTCGGCGTGGATATCGAAGTGGTGTCGAGCACGAAGTATATCTCTGGTGGCGGCACTGGTCTCGGCGGTTTGCTCATCGACTATGGAAAGTTCGATTGGTCGCAATCACCTTCGCCAGCCCTACAAGCTCGCATCATGAAGGTCGGCAAAAAACTGGCATTTACGGCACGAGTAAAAACAGAACTGGTAACGAACCTCGGTGCACTGATGACACCTCAGGCGGCCTATATGGAAACGCTCGGCCTCGATACCCTCGATATCCGTTTCCGTCGTCAGACCGAGACCACGCTCTGGCTTGCCAAACAATGTCAGCAACTGCCGGAGATCAAGCGCGTGAACTATACTGGCTTGGAGGATAATCCCTTCTATGAACTCTCTCGTGAGCAGTTCGGCCCCTTACCTGGCGCCGTCTTCACCATCGACCTCGAATCGAAAGAGGCTGCGTGGGCATTCATCGACAAACTCCAAATCATCCGTCGCGCCACAAACCTCTTCGACCGTAAGTCGCTGGCCATCCATCCCGCCTCCACCATCTTCGGCCTCTTCACCCCCGAACAATGTGCGGAAATGTCCGTCCCCGACACCACCGTCCGCCTAAGCATCGGCCTCGAAGCCGGCGAGGACCTATTGGAGGATATTATACAAAGCCTGAAATAGAAATATCCCTAATGTCATTTCTGACGCTGGGCAACGCGATGGGACTGGCCAATAGCGCCTGCAGGACACACCAGACGGCACAGATGACAGCCTACGCAGCGGGTGCCCACAAGGCGCGGTCGACGCGTGGCGCGGTCGAAGACAATGGCCTGGTGACCACCATCGCTACACGACACCTCGCAACGGCCACAGCCCACGCACAGCTCGTGGTTGAAACGCGGATAGACAATGGTATCGCGATTGAGCGAGTCGGCCTTCAGGAACAGGGGCAGCGACTCGCCAACCAGTGGCGTGAGCGACTCGAGACCGCGCTTGGCGAGATAGCGGCGCAGACCCAGCACGAGGTCGTCGATGATGCGATAGCCATACTGCATGACGGCCGTACACACCTGGACGTTGCTGCACCCCAGCTGGATGAACTCCAGAGCGTCGCGCCAGGTCTCGATGCCGCCAATGCCGCTCAGCACGGGCTTTGCGGGTATCTGTGCCAGTTCCAACACGTGGCGCAGGGCAATGGGGCGGACGGCACGGCCTGAATAGCCCGAGACGGTGCGCTGGCCAGCCACTTCGGCGCCAGCATCCATCGTGACGGACTTAATGGTGTTGATGGCCGAGATGGCATCGGCACCAGCCCGCAGGCAGGCATCGGCAGGTTCTGTGATATGGGTGATGTTGGGTGTCATCTTGGGGATGACGGGAATGCTGACGCTACGCTTGACGCAGGCCGTATAGGCTTTGACCAGTTCGGGACTCTGCCCCACATCGCTACCCATGCCCTTGTGCTTCATCTGCGGACACGAGAAGTTCAGCTCAACGGCATCGCAGCCGGCCTCCTCGGCCATCTTGGCCAGCGTCGTCCACTCCTCCTCAGTCTGACCCATGATGCTGGCCACCACCACCTTGGTGGGATAGTCGCGCTTCAGGCGGCGCAGGATGTCGAAATCCATCTCGACAGGGTTCTCACTCAACTGCTCCATGTTGCGGAAGCCGTAGAAGTCGCCATGCGTGGCATTGTTGTGCATCGCATCGAATCGTGGCGAAACCTCCCTGATTTCCTGCAAGCAGATGGTCTTATAGAAGACACCAGCCCAGCCGGCATCGAAGGCGCGAGCCACCATCTCGTAGTTGGTACACACGGCCGACGAGGCCAGGAAGAACGGGTTCTCGCAGCGGATGCCACAGAAGGTGATGTCGAGCGGCGGATACTGGCTGTCGTCGACATCGTCCTGATGGATGGCGTGCACAATCTCCTTAATGCGGATGGGCCAGTTATAGTGGATGCAGGCCTGCTCGGCACGCTCCAGGTCGCCGTCGCTACAGTCCTTGACCCAGCGCAGGGCGGGCTTGTGGTTGTCGAAGCGGATGGCACGGATGGCGCGGGCAGGGTCGCCCGTCTTGCAGGCCTTGGTGCAGGGAGCGTCCTGACAGAGCAGGCAGCGGCTGGCCTCCTCGTAGATGTTCACCTTACGGATTTTGACTCCCTTCAGGTTTATCTGGTTGTTCTCCAGCGACTCAATGATGGCCAACGACTCAATATGCTGCACGCCAGCCTCGGTGAGCACCTTGCGGCCGCCCTGAAACTCCTTCTCGATGATGAAACCCATGCCGATGATCTCGGCACCTGCCTGACGGCAGAGGTCAACGATACCCATTCCCGCATTGCCAAAGGCCAGGAAATCGTCGACAAAGAGCACGCGGTCCTCGGCCGAGAGATACTCGCGACTGATAATCAGCGTATAGTCATTCTGCTTGGTAAACGAGCGCACCGTCGTGGCATAGAATCCACTCATCGTCGACGGCTTTTTCTTCTTGGCAAACACCACGGGCAACTCCATCACATACCCCAGCATCACGGCAGGTGCGATGCCCGATGCCTCGACGGTCAGTATCTTGGTAGGCCTGGCCTGGGCAAAGCGGTTCATAAACTCCACTGCCACCTGCTTCATCAAATAGGGATCCATCTGGTGGTTCACAAAGCGGTCGACCTTCAATATGCCACCGTCCAGACAATGGCCGTCCTGCAAAATGCGGTTAATTAATGATTTCATAGTCTTACGAATTTTTAGTTTCTGCGGCAAATATAATAAAAAAAATGGAAAAAAGAAAATATATTTGCATTTTCTCTCACTTATTCGTACCTTTGCAGACTAAATCAGAAAGAACGATGGCAATCGATAGTGCAATATTTCGTAGGAGTGAACTACTGCTCGGCAACGAGGCGATGGAGCGCATTGTCCAGAAGCAGGTGATTATCTTTGGCGTGGGCGGCGTAGGTTCGTGGTGTGCTGAGAGTTTGGTGCGCTCAGGAATCCACCATCTGACGATTGTCGACTCGGACTGTGTCAGCGTGACAAACATCAACCGCCAACTAATGGCCACCACCAAGACCGTTGGTCTGCCCAAGGTGGAAGTGCTGAAGGAACGCCTGCTCAGCATCAATCCGCAGGCGGAGATTACCGCCCTGCAGCAGGTGTTCTCAGAAGAGACGGCCTCTGATTTTTGTTTGGAGGACTACGATTATATCATCGACGCCATTGACTCGCTGAAAGATAAGGTAGCACTTATTCTCCTAGCCACGAGTCATCTCCCAAATAGGGGCGACAAGAGGGGGGCTTTCTTCTCTTCAATGGGCGCTGCTCTAAAGCTCGACCCCACACGCATTAAGGTGACTGAGTTCTGGAAGGTACAGGGCGACCCCTTGGCACGTGCTATCCGAAAGAAGTTCAAACATCGAGGAGAGTTCCCTGAGAAGAAATTCCTGGTGGTCTATAGCGACGAACTGCTGGAGAATCGTGGCTGTCCAACAGACGAAGGCGAGGAACCATCGCCCTTTAACAAACCTCAGACAAACGGTTCGCTCGCCCACATCACCGCCATCTTCGGCTTCACACTCGCGGGATTGGTGATACAGGATATCTGTCAGATATAGAATTCAGAAGAGTCTATCAAGCCCGCCCGCAGGGCATATTTCACAACCTCGTGAGCCGTGTTGATACCCAGTTTGCGGAAGATGTTCTTACGATGGGTGGTGATGGTGTGGATGCTCGAGAAACGCTCGGCCGCAATCTCCTTGGTGGTCTTGCCCTGGGCGATGGCCTTCACAATCTCCATCTCCGTGGTCGTCAACACACTGGGGCGCTCGTCTTCCTCCTGCTGCTGGATAATGATAGTCTCCAACGCCCGCTGACTGATGTGGCGGTTGTGGCGGCTGACAGCATCTAGTGCATCGCGGACATCCTTCAGCGGTCCATCCTTGAACACGATACTGAACTGGTGGGACGAGTAGATGACGCGACGCACGAACTGAGGCGTCAGCTCGTCGCTGATAAGAATCCACTGCGACAGCGAGAAACGCTCAGCGACAATCAGCAGCTGGTCTTCGTCGGAGAAGTCGAACAACGTGTAGTCGAGCAGCACAACGGCACTCTCGTGCGCTTTGAGCAATTCCACCAGTCCGGCCTTGTCCGAGGCTTTGTACACCACGTTCTCCTCGTCCTTCTTGAGAAGGCTCTCCAGCGCGAAGCGTGTCAGTTCCTGATTGTCAGCAAGAATATAGTTTCTCATCGATTTCCTTTTTAATGTCAAGAATTAGAGAATTTGAGAATTTTCTACTGCAAAAGTATATATTTATTCTCTAATTCTCTAATTCTTGAAAGTTTTTTTCTTAGATCTTGTCGAGTGCTTGAGCCAAGTCGTCGATGATGTCGTCGATATGCTCCGTACCTATGGAGAGACGAATGGTCGAGGGCGTGATGTGCTGCTCAGCCAGTTCCTCAGGCGAGAGCTGCGAGTGGGTGGTGGTGTAAGGATGGATGACCAGACTCTTCACGTCGGCCACGTTGGCTAGCAGCGAGAAGATCTGTAGGGCATCGATAAACTTCCAGGCCTCTTCCTGACCACCCTTTATCTCGAAGGTGAAGATGGAGCCTCCGCCATTGGGGAAGTACTTCTGATAGAGCTTGTGGTCGTGATGACTCTCCAGAGCCGGATGGTTCACCTTGGCCACCTTCGGATGGTTGGCGAGGAAATCGACCACCTTCAGAGCATTCTCCACATGACGTTCCACACGCAGGCTCAACGTCTCGACCCCCTGCAACAGGATAAAGGCATTGAAGGGCGAGATGGCTGCACCAGTATCACGCAGGATGACGGCACGGATGCGAGTAACGTAAGCGGCAGCACCTACAGCATCGGCAAACACAATACCATGATACGAGGGGTCTGGCTTGGCGAGCGTGGGAAACTTGTCAGGATTGGCCTTCCAATCGAACTTACCACCA
>Ga0310694_10004019_pt1 | contig 14295 bp, 6 predicted proteins | sample 174DNAGHGhighgp2_FD_203884 | JGI IMG/M metagenome (GOLD analysis project Ga0310694, IMG submission 203884) | Sheep rumen microbial communities from Palmerston North, Manawatu-Wanganui, New Zealand - 1742 DNA GHGhigh gp2 (v2) (version 2) | ecosystem: Host-associated > Mammals > Digestive system >... | reverse complement strand
AGGATTCTGGAGAAAGATCCCGACAACATCGTGGCCAAGAACGTGAGAGGCAACGTGTTGGGTCGTGGATATGGCCGTCTGGACGATGCCATCAAGGTATTTGAGGAGATTGTGGCCGAGCACCCCGATTTCTCCAGTTCATGGGAAAACATGGGCATCTGCTACGCCATCAAACGTGACTTCGCCAATGCCGAACGCTGTCTCCTCCACGCCCTCGAACTCTCCCCGGACAACGACAACATCAAGCTGAACCTCTACTACATGTATCAAGAGAAAGGAGACCTGGCCGAAGCCGAAAAGTACAAGCCAGAGAGCCTCCCCCAGCAGGCTATCACCAAATAAAACACTGATATAAAATTATTTATGGCAAAAAAGAAAAATACGGATCAAATTATCTCGCTGGACGCATTCGGCAGTGCCAAGGACTACTGGCTTTGCTGGGTGAAGTCCCCGCTGCCGCATTTTTCCTTTGCCGCCAGCGTACAGCAACATTTCAAATTCCCCTGTTCCTTTATCGGAAACATCCTGCTGGACGACGTGCACGAAGACCTCGCATTCCCCATGTACTACATGTCCTTCAGCGAGGAATTTGACATTAACTTAGTGATTCTCAGCAACCACGTCACCGCCCCCACCGAAATCTCCATGGGCGAACAGAATCCGCTGTTGGGCGGACTCTTGTTCGAGGACGAGTACTATCTGTTCAACAAACAAGGACTTACCAAAATCCCATTCTCTTACCCGATGGCCGACTACGTGCTATTGCTTTCCGCCGACAAACAAGTTGATATTGAGGACTATGCAAAACTATTGCCGTCGATTCCCAATATTCAGGTTGTTTGTCAGGACACGCCCCAAAACATCGCGCAGAGTCAGAAAAAAAGCAAGAACGTGCTCGATTTCCTGCAATATCTGTTTTACGAATCGGAAGCCTACGTCAAGGATTTGCGCCGTCGGAGACTGTTCAAGAAGTTGCACAACAAGATGTCGGTGGCGGAGTCCAACTACATCAAACTCAGATTCCCAGTTGAAGACAATCGCGTGATTGTCAGCGATTTATTACGAAGAGAAGATTACTAACTCCAAAGCCGCATCATGACCCAAGAATTCCCCATATTTGACCGTACCGAACGGCTGCTCGGACCCGAAGCGATGGCGCGCATTGCAGCCACGCGGGTCATCCTGTTCGGCGTAGGCGGCGTAGGCGGCTGGTGCGCGGAAAGCCTTGTCCGCAGCGGCATCCGCCAGCTCACCCTCGTGGATAGCGATACGGTGAATATCACCAACCTCAACCGCCAGGTGCAGGCCACTATGGAGACCCTCGGCCAGCTGAAGGTGGAGGCGCTGAAAGAACGGCTGCTCTCCATCAATCCCGACGCGGAAATCACCGCCCTGTCGCAGGTCTATACAGCTGAAACCGCCGACAACTTCCATCTGGAGGACTACGATGTCGTGATTGACGCCATCGACAGTCTCACCCCGAAGGCACACCTCATCCTGCACGCCTCCCGACTGCCCGTCACGCTGCTCTCGTCCATGGGTTCCGCCCTCAAGCTCGACCCCACCAAGATCAAAGTCGCCGAGTTCTGGAAGGTTCAGTACTGTCCGCTGGCTCGCGCCCTGCGCAAGAAGTTCAAGCACTGGCAGAAATTCCCCGAACGGAAATTCCTGTGCGTCTATTCCCCGGAAGTGCTGGACAATCTGAGCGAAAGCGCCGTGGAGGATACCACACCGGACGAATTCCACAAGGTGCAGGTAAACGGTACGGTGGCGCATGTAACGGCGATATTTGGGTTTATGCTGGCGGGACTGGCGATACAATGTAGAATGTAGAATGTAGAATGTAGAATGCAGAATGTAGAATGCAGAATTATGAATAGAACAATCGTATTATTATCTCTGTTGCTGGTCTGGATGACTGGCGGATTCGCGCAGCAACGTACGGATTCCGTGCACGTGGCGCATTACGACCTGCACTTGTCGGTCGTGGATTTCTCGAGCCATGTCATTGACGGCTACACCGACCTCACCTTAGTGTCGAAGGTCGGCAACCTCTCACAGGTGCGGCTCGACCTGATGGCGCTGACCACCGACTCGGTGTTCGTCAACGGGGCACCCGCTACGTTCTCACATGTCGGGCAATCTCTGACCGTGCCCGTGCCATCATTACAGAGCGGTGACACGGTGCTCGTTCGGGTGCACTATCACGGCGTTCCCGCCCACGATGGCACGTTCGGCGGCTTCTACTACAACGGCCAATACGCTTACAATGTGGGAGTTGCTCTTAACGACATTCCACACGCTTACGGTCGTTGCTGGTTCCCTTGTATGGACGAGTTCACCGACAAATCCTCCTACAGCATCCACATCCGCACTGAGAATGGGAAACGGGCTATCTGCAACGGACTGCTCACCGATTCACTGACCCTGGCCGACAACACACGGCTCTGGTCGTGGCAGCTTGATGAACCGATCCCCACTTACCTGGTCAACATGGCGGTAGGCAATTACCTCTGCTACGCTGACACCTTCCACGGCATGGAGAAGGTCATCCCCATCGAAATATACACTAAACCTGACATTTACACCAACATTCCGTCCTCTTTCGTGCACTTAAAGGAGGTCTTGCACCAATACGAGTCACATTTCGGACCTTACCGGTGGCCGCGCGTAGGTTACGTCTGTGTGGCCATGACCGGCGGTGCCATGGAGCACGCCACCAACATTTCGCTGCCCAATGCAGCGGTCAACGGGACGCTCTATTACGAAGGCACCATCATGCACGAGCTCTTCCACCATTGGTTCGGCGATCTCATTACCTGTGAACGCCCTGAGGAGATGTGGATCAACGAAGGTTTTGCCGACTACTCCGAAGCGATGATTTCGGAATGGCTTTACAACACAGAGGTTTTTGATGCTTACGCTTATACCATCCGTAGTGAGCATACCTCCACGTTACAAAATATAGTCAAGCGGGACGGCGGGCTTTACGCCCTCGACAATGTGCCGCAAGCCTACACATACGGGATGCACTCCTACCAGAAAGGCGGACAGGTCATCCACACGCTGCGCAACTACATGGGTGATTCGCTGTTTTTCAGCTGTTTGGAACAACTTTTGACGCATTATGCTTACCAAAACATCAATTCCGAGGAATTCTTCACCTATCTAACACAGATTTCGGGCATGAATCTGATGAATTTCTACGAAGACTGGATACATCAGCCCGGATTCCTGGACTTTGACGTGGAACAGATCAACAATCACGCTTGTGGCATCTTCTCCGTGGTGGTACGTCAGAACGGCTATGGCACCACGCATCTCGGCACCGAAGTTCCCGTCGATATCACCTTCGTATCCGAAAATATGGAACTCTACACGGTAGAGAATCAGCCCGTAAGCGGTGACACCACCGAACTGATGCTTTATGCACCGTTTACCCCCGCTTTTGTCATCCTCGACCATCACGGCAAGCTGGCGGACGCTACCATCGACGACACGAAAAAAGTGGCCGCCACCGGTAACATCAGTTTTGAGGAGACCTCTTGCACGGCGCAAATCACCCAGATTTCCGACACCGCCCTGATTCACGTTGAGCACCACTATGTAGCGCCAGTGGCACCGTCCCCGCTGCCCGAAGGTTACCACCAATTTTCGCAAACACACTATTGGACTGTCAATTACGCCGGTTCTAACCCCGATGGCGTATGGAAATTCAAACTCATCCGGAGCACCGGACAACTGGATGCCGACTTGTTCACCAACGGCAACACACTCGACAATTTGAAGCTGATGTACCGTCCCAACGGCAATTCCGATTGGACACCCGTTCCCTACACCCGCAGCGGAACACCATATAACGCCACCATCTCCACCTTGGACCTGATGCCGGGACAATACTGCTTTGCCATGGCGGATGAGAGCGTGTCGGTGGATGATCCCAACAAGGTGCGACTGGGCATCCACCCCAACCCCGCCACGCAATCCTTCACACTGATGACAGATGCATCCAAGGCCGACAAAGCCGTGGTTTTCGACTCCCTTGGCCGTAAGGTAAAAACGGTGAAAATCAACAGCAACAGCCAGCTGGTTGATGTCAATAACCTGCCCGCCGGCAACTACATTGTGGTATTATATCACAAGGGGAAGTCTGTGGCGAGAACGATGTTGGTGGTAAGAGGATAAGAGGATGAGAGAATGAGATGATGAGATGACAAGATGATGCGAGGATGCATCAGTGTAGGGGCGAAGGATTATTCGCCCCTACGCGTTTTGGAAATGGGCTTTTTTGAAAAACAGCCACGCCGTGCCGGCCGTGCAGACCGCGGCAAGGATGTATCCTAACGTTCTGGGAATGAAAAATCCGAAGAATGTGGAGGAGACGAACATGAAACTGACCGTGACCATCGTCATGAAGAGCGCTGGAAGGAGCGAAATCCAGTAATAGGGTTTCTCCTTGTTTTGGCGTAGATAGACGGTGACCGCCCACAGCGTAAAGGCGGCAAGCATCTGGTTGGCCCAGGAGAAATACTGCCAGATGACCTGGAAACCGCTCGGCGAAGCAAGGCTGAAGACCAACAATCCGCCGGTGACGAGGAACAGCGGGATGGCAATCCACAATCTTTTGCTGATACTTCTTTGCTCCAAGTGCATGAAGTCGGCCACGATGAGACGGGCGGAACGCAAGGCCGTGTCACCGGAAGTGACCGCCGCACTGATGACACCCAATATCGTGATGACCGCAATGATGGTCGGGAACCAAGTGTTGGCGATGTGGCCCACCATAGCGGGACCACTCTTGGCCTGCAACGCCGCGTCGGAGTGGTAGAAATAGGCGGCAGCGGCAGCCCATATCAGGGCAACGATACCCTCCACAATCATAGCCCCGTAGAAAATATGACGTCCCTGGCGCTCGTTGGTCATGCAACGCGCCACCAAGGTCGATTGCGTGGCGTGGAAGCCGGACACCGCACCGCATGCGATACTGATAAACATCATCGGAAAGATGGGGTTCGTGGCCGCCTGCGGATGACGGTTCTGCAAGCCGCTCCAGATTTCAGGGATTTCAGGTTGATAGATAGCAAATGCCACCACGATGGCCACCGCCATGCCCATCAGCAGGAAGCCGAAGACGGGATAGATGCGGCCAATCACCTTATCGATAGGTAACAATGTGGCTATCAAATAGTAAGCAAGGATAATCACCACCCAGACATACACGCTCATGTTAGGGGTGAACTGCGTTTGCAGAAGCTGTGCGGGCGTGTTCACGAAGACCACCCCGACCAGAATCATCAGCAGCACCATGAATCCGCGCATGAACTGTTTCACGCCGTTGCCCAAATATTTGCCATGCGTTTCAGGAAGACTGCAACCATTATCACGGAGAGAAATCATGCCGGAGAGGTAGTCGTGGACCGCACCACCGAAGATGCAACCGAAGACAATCCAGAGATAGGAGGCCGTGCCGAACTGCGCCCCCATGATAGCGCCGCAGATCGGACCCACGCCTGCGATATTCAGAAATTGAATCAGGAAAAGCTTCCAAGGCTTCATCGGAACGTAATCGACCCCGTCGGCCATTGTCTGCGCGGGCGTTTTACGGTTTTCATCAATTCCGAATACCCGTTCCACGAAACGGCCGTAGAAGAGGTATCCGAGGATAAGTAATGCTAATGCGATACAGAATGTTATCATTGAATGTTTAAGGTTTAAGGTTTAAGGTTTAACGGTTAAAGGTTAAGAATACAAGCGGCAAAAATAGTTTTTTTATTCGGATGTTGTTTCGTCCATATAATTTTTGTATTTTTGTCACTTGTATTTTTATGGTTTCCACTGCATTATAAGCGAAGCTCTATTGTTGTTATAATCACGTAGATAATGAAGCATATTTTACCTTTTTCAGACTTGAAAAGCAGTCATCTCATGGGCATTTTGCTGTCCGTTCTCATTCTTTTCAGCGGATTGACTGTTTCAGCGCAGATTACCAGTTCTTCCATCATCGGAAACGTCAGCGACGGAAATAATCCGATACCGGACGCCGTGGTGACTATCCTGCACGAGCCGAGCGGCATTCCCTATTACGGCATCACGAACAACAGGGGCAACTACGTGATTGCCAACGTCATGGCTGGCGGTCCCTACGTCGTTCGGGTGGAACGACTCAACTACAAGACGATGATAATCAAGGATGTGGAGGTCGCTTTGGGCGAAGATGCTATTGTGGATGTGGTGCTCACCCCCTCATCCGTGCGTTTGGAAGAGATCACCATTTTTGGCGACGGTCTGAACTCTCCAATGAACTCCAACCGTTCGGGGGCAGGCATACAGCTCAATTCCCAAACCATTGAAGCAATACCCAATGTGAACCGCAGCCTGTATGATGTCCTGAGGCTCACTCCGCAAGGTATCGCCACGGATGCCGGCATGTCTATCGGCGGCGGCAACTACCGTTCTTCCGCCGTCTGCGTGGATGGTGCAGACTTCAACAATGCTTTCGGTATTGGCTCCAGCTTGCCGGCAGGCGGCACCCCCGTCTCCTTAGAGGCTATCGACCAGCTCAGTGTCATGATCACCCCCTTCAGCGTAGTCCACAGTGGTTTCCTAGGCAGTTCCATCAACATGGTCACCAAGAAAGGCTCCAACAAATGGCACGGATCTGTTTACAATTACTTTACCAACAGTGATTTAAGAGGAAAACGAATAGGGAACGATTTATTAACCACACCCAGGACGCTCGACAACACGACGGGTCTGACCGTAAGCGGTCCCATCGTCAAGAACAAACTTTTCTTCTTCTTCAATGCCGAATACTCGGTGGATCAGGATATTGTCTCCACCAACAAGGCCCGTCCCAACGAAAACTTCGAATACGGCGGCAGCACCGGTTTCAACCGGCCCACCTACGATCAGATGACAACAATCAGCGAATTCCTGAATCAGCGTTTCGGATACCAAGCCGTGCGTTTCGACCCGTACACCGTCAGCACGCCTGACTACAAACTCTTCGGTCGTATCGACTGGCATATCAACGACTACAACACGTTTCTTGTGCGTGTCAGCCACACCCACACCGCCTTCCCAGAGAACGTATCCAGTTCGGTGAGTCCGTTGGGTGGCACCCTTCTCAACGTAGTTTCTTCCGACGGAGAGACCTATTCGGTGAACCGCTACAGCCAAGGACGTAATTCCATGTACTCACTGCCTTTCGAGACCTCAAATTACAATCAAATCATGAATTTCACCACTGTTGCTGCCGAACTGAACACCCGACTGTTTAACGACAAGGGTAGCAACACGGCGCGTATCACCTGGTCACTCCAGGACGAGCCCCGCACTTCCTCAAGCACCATCTTCCCGACTGTCGATATTCTGGAGCCTTATTATGATGAAAACGGCGACAAGCAGTTGGCCTTTTTCACCACTTTTGGTTATGATCCTTTCACCTTCGGCAACCTTCGCAGGGTCAACACGGTCATTATCACAGACGAATTTACCTACAAGACGGGTATCCACTCCATCCTCGCGGGTGCGCAGATCCAGCAAGACCGCGTGAAGAACGGCTTCATGCAGGGTGGTGCCGGCTGGTATATCTATGATTCCTGGCAGTCGTTCTTGGATGACATCAACGGTGTGGAGGATGCCGGTCCGGCCATGTTCATGATCACCCACGCCAACTCCTCCACTCCCGAGAAGCAGGCATACGCCGTCTTCGACCACAGCCAGCTCTCCCTCTATGCAGAAGATGACATCTCCTTCAGCAAATTCTTCCATCTGACGGCCGGCCTGCGCATAGAGATGCCGGTTGTCCGTTTCCTTTATGACAACCGTAATGCCGAATTCGACATGATAGCGCAGACCCATCCCAACAGCTCCTACGCTGGCAAGAGCACCGCCGACGTGCCGCACATCGACTTCCATTTCTCTCCGCGCATTGGTTTCAACTGGGACATCACCCACGAGCGTAAGCTCATCCTCCGTGGAGGTACCGGTCTCTTCACTGGCCGCATCCCCAACGTATGGCTTGTCAGCGCCATCACCAACTCCAACTGTATTCAGTACCAATACATCGCCAACACGAGCACGGAGGCACGCGTCATCAACTTCCACGACAACTACGTGGACATCATCCAAGACATCCATTCCGGACAGCCTTACGACAGACAACGCAACCTTGCAGCGCCCACCAACGCCACCATTCTGGCCAGAGACCTGCGCATGCCCACGGCCTGGAAATCTTCCATCGCGTTGGATTATAACATGCCTGGCGACGTGAAGGCCACTTTTGAGGCGATCTATTCTCTCAACCTCAACGAGGTCTATGCCTCCATGCTGGGATACACGGAAGACGGCACCGTGCAGCTGCCCGGTGAGCCCGAAGCGCGCACCCACTATACGAGTGAAAACATCTACAACAGCGAAAACAGCAGAATGTCCGGCTACTACCTGCATAACGAGAAGAAGCTCCACGGACAATACCTCGCCTTGACAGCCCAGTTGCAGAAGAACTTCAAATTCGGTCTCGACCTGATGGCCGCCTACACCTTCAGCTACGCCAACAACATCTCGGACGGCGCGGGCGACCAAGTATCATCTTTCGCCAACACCGCCAACAGGAACGGCTGCAACACCCCTGAGATCGGCTATTCCGCTTTCGTGGCACCGCACCGTGTGATTGCCGCCATCGGTTACACCATCAAAGAGGGAGAACATACCGCCACGAAACTCGGTCTCTTCTACGAAGGCCACCACGCTGGCATCTACAATGGGCAGTACATTACCCGCTACTCCTTCCTCATGAATAACGTCAGCGGACTTACCGCCCCGCAGTTGATGTATATCCCCACTACTGAGGAATTGGCCTCTATGCCGTTCTCGAGCGAGGAGAACCGCGAGGCATTCGAAGAGTTCATTGCCAGCGATCCTTACCTGAGCAAACATCGTGGGGAATACTCCAAACGCAACGGCGGCAAGGCCCCGTGGCTCAACCTCATCAATTTCAGGATTTCACAGGAGATCTATTTCAACATCGCCGGTCGCAGACAGACCCTCGATGTAGGACTGGACCTCAACAACCTCGCCAACCTCCTCAATCCCAAGTGGGGAGCCCTGCAGGTGCTCGACAACGACGAGTTATTGCAGTATAAGGACAACACCTACACTTACACCTCCTCCAAATGGGCGTTGTATAACAATATCTCCTCCACGTGGCAGATTTTGTTCCACTTGAGGTATTCGTTTTAAGGGATAAAAAAAACTCCGCAATTGCGGAGTTTTTTTTTACTTGCTTTTCGGCACCAGCGCCACTCTGAACCCACAATCTTCGTAGCGAGAGTGGATGCTGCCGCGGTCGCGGGTGGCACAACGGTGATAAGAGGGACCGTAGTTCCAACTGCCGCCACGCTGTACGCGGTAGGTGGTCTCCTGATCGTTCTTCGGATTATTCCAGTCGGCGTTTTCCGCGTAATAATTCTCGTCGAACCAGTCGGCGCACCACTCCCAGACATTGCCGCTCATGTCGAAGAGACCCAACTCGTTGGCTCCCTTGATGCGAACGTCATGGGTGCGCTGATTACTATTGTCATAAAACCATGAAACCTTCATGATGTCGTTGTCGCCGGAATAGAGGGTGCTGGCGCTTTTCAGACCGCCGCGGGCGGCATATTCCCACTGCGCCTCAGTAGGCAGGGCAAAACGATAACCCTGCGGCAGTTCCGCAGCCAAGTATTTGTTCAGCCGAATGACGAAACGCTGGCACTCCTCCCAACTCACACGCTCCACAGGCAGAGTGTTGCCCTTCCAGTAGCTCGGGTTGTTGTCGTGCCCCATCACCGCCATCCACAACGCCTGTGTCACCTCCGTTTCTCCAATGTAGTAATCCGGCAATGTAACGGTATGCACGGGCGTTTCTCTTGCTGCGCAGCTATCATCGCGATCTTCTTTGCAGCCCAACTGCATCTCCCCACCCTTCACAAACACCATCTTCAAGGGGATATGGTTCACGGTGAACACATGGTTGCCCGTGCCTTGCGTTTGCGCCGACAATACGCCCGCAAAAGAGAGCATCAAGGCAAAAAGGCCCATAGCGACCATTTTCCACTGCTTCGATAATATACTTTTCATTGTTCTTCTGTCAATATAATAAAACAAACGGCAAAGATACAAAAATTACGGACACTCTGAATATCTCAGAATTAATCGCTATAAGACTAAGAGAAATCCCTTGATGATATGCTCAGTTCCCCTATAATCATAGTAGTACAACAGCACAGCATAGACATTGTTGTAGAGTATTTCACCATTCACGGAACCATCCCACTTGAAATGGATATCATTGCTCTGAAATACCAGTGTGCCCCAGCGGTTGTAAATAAGCACCTCTTTGAAGACAATATCCCCATGATAATAAAGCTGGAAATAATCATTCATCCCATCCTCATTGGAAGGAGTGATCGTATTCGGGATATAGAGATTTCCCTGCCCGAAATAGAGGTGCGGCAAAAAGATCTGCTCTATCGTGGAACAGGCCTCATCTGTGACCATCACGTAATAATAGCCGGAGTCCAAATCTTCTATGGAATGATATCCATAGTACTGCGGCAACGGATTGTTCATGGAGTTCAAGAACCACTCAATCGTATAGTTGCCATAACTGCCGGGCACATCAATATCGATACTTCCATCGTGGCCGTTGATAGGTGCCAACGCGCTGGTCACGGAGATTTGCGGAGGCGGAATATTAACGATCTCTATACCTTCTAAACTGCTGGTGCACCCCAACGCATCGGTCACCGTCACAGAATAGACTCCCTCCTGCAGATTTTGGATTTCAGGGGCGTTCCCTTCGCCTGAAGACCAATGGTACTGGTAAGGCGGATACTCCGACAAGACCTGCAGCTCTATGGAGCCGTTACCTTGCCCACAACTTTCGTTGGTGAGCTCCGACACGACAATAACCGGTGACGGGGCCACCTCCACCACGACGCTGTCCGTAAGCGTGCAAAAATGGTTGTCCGCACGATAAATGTACGTGGTCGTCACTTGCGGAGACACCCAAATTTGGGCACTGTCAGGAGCGGTAATAATGGAACCTTCCGGAACAGAAGACCACTGGTAATCAAAGGCATAATCGCTGAACGCGTGTACCGACAGTGTATCGCCAGAACAGACCAAATTGGCCGCACTCAGCATAAATACAGGGTACGGGATCACCACAATGGTATCGAAAACTGTTTTAGCACATGAGGTGCTGTTATTATATGCCCAGATGGAATAGGTGGCGTCGGTTTGAGGAGAAACGGTAATCTGGCTGGCCGTGCTGCCCGTGCTCCAGTAATGCTGGTCAACAGCCCCCACATACCACAGTGTCACGCTGTCACCCACGCAGATGGTGTCCTTGTCGTGATGTATCGTCAGCGTATAATCCGGCTGCACCGTCACCGTGGTCGAGACGGTTGTGATACAGTCGTGGACATCGGTGGAACTCACTGAATAGGTGGTCGTTTGCTCAGGAGTAACATACTGGCTGTTGCCTTGGAACCCATCATTCCAAATGTAGTTCCAACTGCCACTGACGGTGATGTCCAACCCAGCCCCGTAACAGACGGTTGTGTCCGGCGTGATCTGCAACGGCAGCGGTTCATAGACCGGCACCACAAAATGGGTGGAATCCACACAGCCGTATGCGTTGGTCATCACAGCGGTGTACACGGTGGTGGCATCCGGCATCACCCACGTGGTCGTGTTGTTGATCTGAACCAAATCGGAGGTATCCGTCCAGACATAATTTGCATTCGTCAACAATGTCAGCACAACGGTGTCGCCGGGACAGACCGTTCCGGAAGTCCCTGATATGGTACCTGTCGGCAACGGTCGAATGGTAACATGCGCCGTATCGGTCGAATGGCACAGTGCGGAAGTGTATCCTGTCAGCACAAAATCCTCGTCTGTGACATGGGTCACCGTAATAGACTGAGCCGTTTGGCCTGTGCTCCATTGGTAGAGATCCGCATTGCCGATCGCGGTCAATGTCACCGTCTGCCCGTAACACAGGACGCTATCGCTGCTGAGGATACCCACCTGCGGCAGAGGAAGTACATTGACCGTGAAGGTGCCCGACGTTTGGCAACCGAAAGCGTTAGTGACAACTGCCGAATAGGTGGCGGTATCTTGCGGGGAGACCCCGATATTGGACGATGTTTCGCCCGTGCTCCACACGACACCACCTCCCGGTTCGAGTTGGACGGAGAGCGTCGCCGTATCATGCAAGCAGAGGTATGGCACCGAACTGGAAATTGTCGCATCCGGATTGTCCATTCGCACAATTTCGCGAGAGATAGACGAGTGACAACCGGCCGTCGTATTGAAGGCCGTCAGCGTGTAAGCTGTTGTGGACGTAGGATATACGGTGATGATGGAGTCTGTGCTCCCCGTGTTCCACAAGTAGTTATCCCCAGCACCGTACGCAATCAGCGTGACGGCATTGTCCTCAATGCAGAAGGTGTCCCTCGAAGCCACGATGTGCAGATCAAAGGCGGGGAAGACCGTCACGGAAAAGCTGTCCGCCGCCACACAGCCGTACTGGTTGGTACCCGTGACGCTATACGAGGTCGTGTTCAACGACGGATAAACCGTCCGGAAATCATTGGTGGATCCGTCTTCCCACACGTAATAGGTGGCGCCGCTGACGCGGAACGTGAACGGATCGCTTTCGCACAGCACCGTGTCAGCCGGCATAACCAACTCCGGCAACGGATAAACAGAAACGGAATAGGTCATCGTGTCGCGACATCCGTGCTCGTTGGTGACATAAACGGTATAGTCAGTATTCGTTGTGAGAGTCACCGTCACCGCCGAATCCGACATTTCCGACAATCCGGTGCTGGGAACCCACTCACAGTGGTTGTTACCGGAGGTTCTCAAAACGCTGGGTGTATTGAAACATACTGCATTAGCACCAATAATGGAATCGACCGGAGGAACATGGACGGTGTTGACCATGAGGGTATCACGGCTGACGCAATGATTCAAGTCGGTTCCCACCACCACATACTGAGTGCCCATGACCGGGACCACGGTATAAGTGCTGCCAACGCCCACCATCTGGTCGTCCGCGAACCAGATGTACTGGCTGGCACCCGTAGCCGTCATGACGGCCTCCATGTCCTGACATGGGATTTGCGGATAAACGGAGGCTATGACGTTCGGAACCGGATAGACCACCACCGTCGTCGTATCAAACGCGTGGCAAACCACCCCGTCAACCGTGTAATATCCTTCTATGATGTATTCCGTGGTCGTGTCGGGAGAGACAAACGCGACATTCTGGCTGGCAGTCATGGAGGCATCCGTCGGATACGAGTTCCAATGATATTCGGTGCCCGCAATATTGCTTTGCGCCACCACGCCCAAGAATTGGCTGCCATCATGACACAAATAGCCGGGCGAGGAGGTTTGGAGTGTTAAATCTGGTAGCGGATGCACCATAATCGCAATAGGAAGCGTGTCTTTACAACCCAACCCATCAGTAGCGATCACCTGATAGAAAACCTCGGAAGCCTCTGTAGTGACGAGTTGCATCTGATCCCCTTCAAAGAAGGTATTGTCCAAATCCGCCCCATACCATGCATATTGCGTGGCACCGGACAAAGAGATATCAAGGCTGTCACCCAGACACGCCGCTGCCGGCGCATCGGAAGCGGCTATCGGGGAAGGATACACCACAACAGTAGCGGAATCCACCGTATAACACCCTGTAATTCCATCACTTGCCTTAACGCGGTAAGTGGTGGTGACTGGCGGGGTCGCAACCAACAAGTTCGAATCATTGCCCTCCGTCGGGGAGATGCTGCTGCTCCACGAATAATGCGAAGCATTGGACTGGGCGGTCAGCTGAACCGGGAAACCGTAACAAACCGCTGTGTCTGAAACCGATATACTCAAGGTCGGGTGCTCGTTGGTCTGCAAATTGTAATACGCCGTATCCACACAGCCTCTCGCATTGTATCCCACCAGCATATAAGAGGCCGGTCCGGTCGGCACCACCGTCAGGGAACGTTGGGTGGAGATAACCACCGTCGGGTTATCCAAATTATACCAAAAATGGTGACTACCGCCCTGAGCCGTCAGGGTAATGGTGTCGTTCAGGCAGACTCCCCCACCCGACGAGGAAACATCAATCTGGAGATTCGGCAGCGAGTCCACCACGAATGGGATGGCCATCACCGACGTGCAGTTAAAGCCGTTCAGAATGCCCTGCACAACGAAAGTGTCGATATAGCCGGTAATGCTCGGTTC
>Ga0310694_10004015_pt1 | contig 14302 bp, 16 predicted proteins | sample 174DNAGHGhighgp2_FD_203884 | JGI IMG/M metagenome (GOLD analysis project Ga0310694, IMG submission 203884) | Sheep rumen microbial communities from Palmerston North, Manawatu-Wanganui, New Zealand - 1742 DNA GHGhigh gp2 (v2) (version 2) | ecosystem: Host-associated > Mammals > Digestive system... | reverse complement strand
GTAGTGGCCTGCATCACCATCTTCGCCCTGCTGCTGGTGCTCACGAATTCGGCCAAGAGCATCTGGGAACGCATCAAATCGCTTATCAACTATGACAATAACTATGAGAATTGAGATTGCCCAAGTGCAAGACGCTCCGGCGCTTGCCGATATTTTCTTCGGCCATCTGGCCGCCCACCCGGAATACATCTCCCACGGCGAAATGCAGATGGGCGTGGGGGAAGGCGTTATCCAGGACGGCATCCTGGTGGCGCAAACGGCCCCTGACGGTCGGGAAAAATGGATGCATTACATCCTGGCGCACATTGAGGATGAGGGATTTGCCGAGGTGTGGAAAGCCGTGTCGGAGGAGGGGGAAATCGTGGGATTTGCCGTGGCCGATATCGAAGAGGACGGCGACGCGCCCTTCGGCATGGTGTGCGACGTCCTGGTTCGGGAAGGCTACCGCGGCCACGGCACCGGGGATGCGCTGCTTCGGACGGCCATCGGCTGGCTCCGGGCGCGCGGCGTAAACGGCATCTACCTGGAATCCGGCAAAAACAACCACGCCGCCCACCGCTTCTTCGAAAAGCGCGGCTTTGCGCACATTTCCGAAATCTACAAGCTGGCGTGATGCCCCGCCCACTCGCCTCGCCTTTCCTCCCGGCGCAACCTGTTACGCACTTTCGGGCGTTTTTCGCGTTATACGTTGCATAGTGTGCATCAGGCCGGCAGACGCTGAATCACGGCCGAAAGTTCCGCGAAGTCATCGATGACCGCGTGGGCGCCGGCGGCCAGCAGGGCGGCCCGGTCGGAGTTGCCCAGGGTGACGCCGCAGGTGAATGCGCCCGCCCCCAGGCCCATGAGGATGTCCACGGGCATGTCCCCCACCACAAGGGCCTCCGAGGCCGGATAGCCCAGGTCCCGGAGCGTCTGCAGCACCGGTTCCGGATCCGGCTTGGCCTTGCTTACATTGTCGGCCCCCAGCACATAGGTGAACAGCGGCGCAATACCCATGTCCCGCAGGAAGTCGTTCAGCGAACGGGACAGGCGGGACGATGCTACCGTGAGCACGAACCCCTGCCCATGGAGCCGCTGCAGGGTCTCTTCCACGTGCGGGAACAGCGTGGGGATGATGCGCCCCTTCAGGGATTCGAAGATGCGCCGATAGGTCTTTACCCACTCCGGCAGCTGGTCCGCCGCCACATCCGGCATCATGGTCCGGAGGCCTTCTTCCAGCGGCAGGCCGATGGTGGGCGTGATGCGCTCCGGCGGCAGGACCGGATGGTTCATGGCGCGCATGGCCTCCTGATTGGTGCGGACGATGAGTTCCCGGGTGTCGGCCAGGGTGCCGTCGAAATCGAAGATAAGAAGTTTGATCATAGGGATTGCTTGACCTCTACATTCTGGTAGCCCAGGCCGTGCATGATGGCCTTGATTTTGGTTTCGCCGTTGCTGGCGGCCTTTTTCAGGATGCCACTGTTGATGGCGTCCTGCTCGATGAGCTGCCGGGCGGTGGACTGGATGTCTTTGATGCGCTCCCGCCAGTCGCCGGATTCCACATAGAAATCCCAGCCCTTGGGGTTGATGATCACATCCAGGATACGGACTTTAGGAAGGGTGATGGTAAGGATACCGCCTTCCAGGACGATATCCTGCTCGGTCATTTCCTGCAGATTGTAGCCGGCCCGCACATGCCCTTTGGCAATGAGGCACAGTTCATCTTCCAGGAGGGGTTCCTTTTTGGCAGCCTTTCCAAGAAGCTCTCCCATTTTATTGTCCACCAGGGGATTGGGCTTCTTTTCCAGGATAATTTTCTCTTCAAAATAGCAGGCCGTGGCCATCTCGGCAATGCTCTTGATGGATTCCACCACGGTGGGGGTGTCGGCGATGCGTACACCTTTGCGTCTACGGCCCTTCACGGAGAAACGCGCAGTGAGGAAGCCGACAAGGAGTACGACCAGGGTGAGGATGAGCATATCGGGAGAGAAGTTATTCATCGTCGGCAAATTTAATGGTAATACTCTGGTATCCCAGCCGCATCAGGGCCACCTTGAACAGGTCCCGGGCATTGTGCTCCGCGTCTTCCAGGATGCCCATCTTCCCCATTTCCTGCTGGACCACGTCCTCGCCCTGCCGCAGGAACTCGTTCAGTTCCCCCAGGCTGTGGTTCCGGCGCAGCGGGCCAATCTTCTCATACACAATCTCCTGATGCTCTATGGGCATGTTGAAGGAAAGCACCTTGGCATGCGGGAGTGTGAGAGAGATGGATTTGGCCTCAGGGTTGATCCGGCATTTGGAAGGGTCGTAGCTCTCCATGTCGATGCCGGCCTTGATAAAGGCCTTGCAGGAAAACAGCACCTTCCTTTCCCCCGCCAGTTTTTTCAGGAGGGAAGGGATTTCTTCGGACTTGACCACCTTGGTCACGGTGTACTCCGTGGTGGAGAGTTCGCTGATGGCCGTGAGCTCCTTGATGCGCTGGTTGGTGAGCCGGATCTGACGTTTGTCTTTGTTAAACAGGCACATGATTACTATTCCCATTCAATGGTTGCAGGGGGTTTGGAAGAAATGTCGTAGACTACCCGGTTCACGCCCCGCACTTTGCGGATAATCTCGTTGGAGATGTCCTGCAGAAAGTCCCAGGGGAAGGGGAACCAGTCCGCCGTCATGGCGTCCGTGGATACCACGGCGCGAAGGGCCACCGGGTTCTCGTAGGTGCGTTCGTCGCCCATCACGCCCACGCTCCTGACCGGCAGCAGGATAACGCCCGCCTGCCAGATGGCGTCGTACAGGTTGGTGGCCATCCGGCGGGGGTCGGCGGCGCAGGGAAAGCCCATGCCGCTGCAGTCGTAGGCGCGGAGCCCCCGGATAAAGATGTCGTCGGCCTCCCTTAAGACCGCCAGCTTTTCTTCGGTGACCTCGCCGATGATGCGGATGGAGAGCGACGGCCCCGGGAAGGGATGACGGCTGATGAGCTGCTCCTTGATGCCCAGGGCGCGGCCCACGCGGCGGACCTCGTCCTTGAAGAGCATCCGCAGGGGTTCCACCACCTTCAGATGCATCTTTTCGGGCAGGCCGCCCACATTGTGGTGACTCTTGATCTTGGAGGCGATGCCCTCTATTCCGGCGCTTTCGATCACATCCGGATAAATGGTGCCCTGGGCCAGCCAACGGGCGTTTTCAATGCGGCGGGCATACTGGTCAAAGGTTTCCACGAACAGCCGGCCGATGACCTTGCGTTTGGCCTCCGGCTCCGTGACGCCCTTCAGGGCGGCAAGGAAAGCGGCGGAGGCATCGGCCCCTATCACGTTCAGGCCCATGTCCTTGTAGGAGGCCAGCACGCTGCTGTATTCGTCTTTGCGCAGCAGGCCGTTGTTCACGAAGATGCAGGTGAGCTGCGGGCCCACAGCCTTGTGCAGCAGCACGGCCGCCACGGTGGAATCTACTCCGCCGCTCAGGCCCAGGATCACTTTCTCTCCGCCAATCTGCGTGCGCAGGGCTTCTACGGTGGTTTCGATGAAGGAGTCCGGCGTCCAGTCGCCTTTGCAGCCGCAGATGTCCAGGGCAAAGTTGGCCAGCATGCGGGCACCTTCGTCCGTATGATACACTTCCGGATGGAACTGCACCGCATACGTTGGCTCCTCCTGGAACTGATAGGCGGCATTCTCCACGTCTGCCGTAGAGGCTATCACCTGCGCGCCTTCCGGCAGGGCCGATATGGTGTCTCCGTGCGACATCCATACCTGTGTCTGAGGGCTTACGCCTCTGAGCAGCGGCGAATCTGCGGTAACGCGCAGTAAGGCGCGGCCATATTCCCGCGAACCCGCGGCCTCCACGTTGCCACCGCCCTTAAACGCCAGATACTGAGCGCCGTAGCAGATGCCCAGCAGCGGCAATCGGCCCCGGAAGAGGCGCAGGTCTACCTGCGGAGCGTTGGCATCCCGCACCGAACAGGGACTGCCGGAAAGGATGACCCCCTTCACGGAAGGGTCCAGCGGGGGAACCTTGTTGAAAGGATAGATTTCGCAGTATACGTTGAGTTCCCGGAGACGCCGGCCGATGAGCTGCGTCACCTGGGAACCGAAGTCCAGAATGAGGATTTTTTCCATAGTGTGTCTGCGCAACTAATAATTGGGCGCTTTCTTGGCGATGGTCACATCGTGCGGATGGTTTTCCTGCACGGTGGCGGGGCTGATTTTGATGAAGCGGGCGTGGTGCAGGGCTTCCAGGGTGGCAGCGCCGCAATAGCCCATGCCGCTGCGGAGGCCGCCGGTGAGCTGATACAGGACATCGGCCACCGGACCTTTGTAGGCCACGCGGGCCACGACGCCTTCCGGGACCAGCTTCTTGGCACCTTTCTGGAAGTAACGGTCCGCGCTGCCGGCCTGCATGGCGTCGATGGAGCCCATGCCACGATAGCCTTTCATCTTCTTGCCGTCCACTTCCACAATGTCTCCGGGGGCCTCGTCCGTGCCGGCGAACATGCTGCCGCACATGACGCAGTGTGCGCCGGCGGCCAGGGCTTTCACCACATCGCCGGAGTAGCGCAGGCCGCCGTCGGCAATGACGGGGATGTCCTCGCCGGCCACGGAGGCCACTTCCGCGATGGCGGTGAGCTGCGGGACGCCCACGCCAGCCACGATGCGGGTGGTGCAGATGCTGCCCGGGCCGATCCCCACCTTCAGGCCGTCCGCCCCCGCCGCGATAAGGTCTTGGGCCGCCTGGGCGGTGGCGATGTTACCCACCACCACATCCAGCCCCGGGAAAGCGGCCTTGATGGCTTTCAGGGCATCGATTACGCCCTTGGAATGGCCATGGGCGCTGTCCAGTACCACGGCGTTTACACCGGCATCGGCAAGAAGTTTTACCCGCTCCAGCACGTCGGGCGTAATGCCCACGCCGGCGGCCACCGGCAGGCCTTCGGCCCTTACCCGGGCCACCTGCCCGGCCTGCGCCTGGGCGCTCATGTTCTTGTGGATGACGCCGATCCCCCCTTCCCGGGCCATGGCGGCGGCCATCGGGGACTCCGTCACGGTGTCCATCGCCGCGGAGGCGAAGGGAATGTTCAGGGAAACGTTGCGGGAAAAACGGCCCTGCAGGAACACCTCCCGCGGAAGGACTTCGGAGTAGGCAGGCATCATCAGCACGTCGTCGAAGGTGATGCCTTCCTGGAAAATGCGGTCACTTAGTGCCATAGGTGAATTTTTCTTGCAAAAGTAACGTTTTTATGCGGATTCTGAAAGCGAATGTCTGCTCTTTGTATGGGGTATCCCTGCTGCACGTGGCGGGAGATGTGTTTGTACATACCGGGTATGTACCGGCGCTGGGGAGGGGGTTCGGGGGAGGTATGTACAGCCGGATTGCACTGGAAGGCCGTTTTTGTGTTCATACCTGGTATGTACCGCGGCTGGAGCGGGCTTTCGGCGGAGGTATGTACAGCCAGAATGCACTGGAAGGCCGTTTTTGTGTACACACCTGGTATGTACGGCGGCTGGAGCGGGCTTTCGAGTAGTCTATCCCTCCGAAGGGGAAGTGTATTTAGATTTTTTCTTACCTTTGTAGTCTATGAAAAGACTATTTGTGCTTCTTATGCTGCTGGGCTGCATCGGCGCCCGTGCACAGGTGCGTTCTTACTCCGACAATGCGGCCGGAACTTTTGTCGTGGGGCTGGACAGCTATTTCTATGGTCAGGCAGGCTCGCTCAGTTTTGAGGCGGCGGGGCAGACTTTTCAGGCGTCCATCGGAGCGGACGGCGTTTTTTTGGGTGGTCGGCGCATCGGTAGCATGCCGGCCGACGTGGTTATCGGCATTCACGATTTCACCGGAGACCGCATCCCGGAATTTGTGATGGCCCAGCGCCTGAACAATGCCATCGGCATTTGGATCTATTCTTTGGATGGCAGTGGCTGGCGCCCCCTAAAAATGATGTCCGTAAGGAATGCGACAGAAGCCCGTGTATTCCGTCAGGTAGTATCTGTCCGCAGCGGCGAGGCCCTCTGTTCCTGGACCTGGCACGGCAACAAATTCGACTATAAGGCCTCGGACGGTTCTCTGGAAGATGAGGCCCGGGCGTTTTAGCCTTCGGTAACGTGAATGACTGACTTCACGGGCGCGATGTCCTCCAGACGGGCGCGGCCGGGTAAGTCGTCAATCTCTACCAGGAATACGAAGTCCTTTACCTTTACTTTATACTCCTTTCCGCCGATGACCACCTTCTGGGCGTTAAGTCCCAGAGCCAGGCCGCGGGCCGTTCCGCCGGTAGCCAGGATGTCGTCAAAGAAAGTGATTTCTACCGTATCTCCGACAGGCCGACTGGCCGCGATGTCGGATTTGCGGAAATATACGTGATCCGGTCCATACTCCTTCATGATTTCTACCTGCACCAGGTCTCCTTCCGAGAAAGGCAGCTTGCCCTTCTTCCGCAGGGGAATCAGGTTCTGGATGGGATTCTGCGCATAGAGCATGCCTGCGCCGAACAGGAAGCCACGGGCTTCCGGAGCGACCACATTCGGAGCATCGCACATCCGGGACAGATCTTGGGTCAAGTGCTGGAACAGCTCTTTGTCCTGTAGGAAAGGAATGATGTCTACGAAGTTGACGCCCTTGATGGGAAAGTCGGGATAGAATTTGATGTACTTGCTGTAATCCATGGGTAATACTGGTATGGTAACGGGGAACAAATTTACAAAAAAACTCCGGGATTTCTAGGTATGTACACAAAAACGGCCTTCCAGTGCGTTCCAGCTGTACATACCTCCCCGGAAACGCCACTCCAGCCGCGGTACATACCAGGTATGTACACGAAAAAGGCCATACAGTGCGTTCCAGCTGTACATACCTCTGGCAAAAGCCCGCTCCAGCCGCGGTACATACCAGGTATGTACACGAAAAAGGCCATACAGTGCGTTCCAGCTGTACATACCTCCCCGGAAACGCCGCTCCAGCCGCGGTACATACAAGGTATGTACAACGAAAACGGCCTTCCAGTGCTATCTGGATGTTCATACCAGGTATGTACAGCACATAGCAGGTGAAAACCTTGTATTATCGGGGAATTCCTTTGTACTATTTGGGCATTTCTTTGTACTATTGGGGAATTGCTTTTATTTTTGGGCATTTCTTCGTATTTTTGTGCTGCAAAAACGAAAAACTTCATTTAAACCATGAAAAAGATTTATGCAATCGTTCTTTCGGCAGCCCTGGTGCTGCTGGGAACCCAGGCCAAGGCCCAGCTTTCCGTTGGTGCTGGCTATCTGAATTCTACGGAAACCACCACCATTACCAACTCCAATAACAGTTCCTCCGCTGGTCTCAACGGCATTTATGTAGGCGGCCAGTACAACCTGCCCATCGTGGCCGGCTTGAACATCGCCCCCGGTCTGTATCTCGACATGCTCTTCGGTGGCAGCAAATCCGAAGCCGCCGGAACTGTTTTCGGTATTCCCGTGAGCGCCAACGGCAGCGTCAAGTACACGGAACTGGCCCTGAACATTCCCGTGAACCTGAACTACACCTTCCATGTAGGCTCCGACTTCAACGTATTCCTCTATGCCGGTCCCGTGCTGCAGTATGGCCTCCTGTCCAAGTCCAGCGCCAATGCCGGTGCCTCTGCCGGAGCCATCAGCATCGGCGGTAATAAACCGGTCGAAACCAACAATTACGATGCGGACAATGGCTCCCGCAATCCGTTCGTGGTGTATCTGGGCGGTGGCGCAGGCATCCAGGCAGGTGCCCTGCAGGTCATCCTGGGCTACGACCACAGCCTCACCAACATCAGCAAGAATACAAACGTGAACCTGGGCCGCTCCCAGATTAAGATCGGCGTAGGCTATTCCTTCTAGTCCCTGTGGGAGAATTCACAGCCGCAGAACAGCTGGTTGTAGAAGTTTTCCTCCTTTAAAATCTCGTTCCGGCGTTCCTGGAGACCACCTTTCCGCCAGTTTTGGTCCCACCAGGCAACGCCGGAAACTTGTTCACAGGCCCATCGGCCCGCGGCGTTCACCTGCTCCAGGCTTTTCCAGCGGGAAGACGCCAGCGTAGTGGTAAGGACCCCGAATCCGTGGGCCGATGCATACTGTGCCGCCCGCAGAAGGCGGAAGCGGAAGCACTGGAGGCATCGGCCTCCGCGCTCCGGCTCGTCCTCCAGCCCCGCCACACACGTGCCCCAGGCCTGATGGTCGTAGACGTCGTCCACCATTTCCACACCCCATTTCCGGGCATAGCGGAGACATTCGTCCCGGCGGTGCCGATACTCCTCCAGGGGATAGATATTGGCGTTGGAGTAGAAGATGACGGGGGTGATTCCCCGTTCCATCAGGCACTCCACGATGGCCCCGGAGCACGGCGCGCAGCACGCATGCAGGAGAATCTTCCGGGCCCCGCCGGGCACTTCCAGTTGTACATGGGTTTTCATGATGGGGCAAAGATGGAACTTTTCCCCCAACTATGCAAGGATTTTTGTATCTTTGCAGCCCCTGACGAACTTACAGTATGGCAATTAAGACCGCCCCCCAACAGCATAGGGAACCCGCCGGCCGGAGAATGAACGGCTGGCTGGCCCTGAGTCCCCTCTTCGTATTCCTGGCCGTCTATGTGGCCGGCTCCATCGTGGCACACGACTTCTACAAGGTGCCGGTGGCGGCGGCGTTCATCATCGCATCGGCCTATGCGTTCTTCATTACCCGGAGCGTAGACAAGACCGACGACAAGATTGCCCTCTTCTCGGAAGGTGCGGGCAACAGGAACGTGCTCATGATGATCTGGATCTTTGTGCTGGCGGGGGCCTTCGCCGCTACGGCCAAGGATATCGGCGCCATCGACGCCACGGTCAACGCCACCCTGCACGTCCTGCCGGGGAACCTGCTGTTCGCGGGGCTGTTCCTGGCTTCCTGCTTCATTTCCATGGCCATCGGCACGTCTGTGGGAACCATCGTGGCGCTGGTGCCCATCGCCAGCGGACTGGCGGCCGAAACGGGCACGGGACTGCCCATGATGACGGCCATCATCGTCGGCGGCGCCTTTTTCGGCGACAACCTTTCGTTCATTTCCGACACCACGGTGGCAGCCACCAAAAGCCAGGGCTGCTCCATGAAAGACAAGTTCCGCGTGAACCTGTGGATTGCCGCGCCGGCGGCCATCCTGGTGACCGCGCTCTATGTGGTCCTGGGGCTTTCCGTCGAAGCTTCGCCGGCAGCCCGGCCGGTGGAATGGCTGGGACTGCTCCCCTATCTCCTGGTGATCGGCCTGGCACTGTCCGGCATGAATGTGGTGACGGTGCTGGCTATCGGCATCGGCGTAAACGGAGTAATTGGCTGGAGCACAGGAGCTTATGACTTTGTGGGATGGATGAGTTCCATCGGCGGGGGCATCGGTTCCATGGGTGAGCTCATCATCGTTTCCCTGCTGGCCGGCGGCCTGCTGGAGCTCATCCGCTACAACGGCGGCCTGCAATTCATCATCGACGGCCTGTCCCGGCACATTGCGGGCCGGCGCATGGCCAGCCTTTCCATCGCCGCGCTGGTGTCCCTGGTGAACTTCTGCACGGCCAACAACACCATCGCCATCATTACGGTGGGCCCGCTGGCCAAAGACATCTCCCAGCGGTATCGACTGGACCCGCGCAAGACGGCATCCATCCTGGACACCTTCTCGTGCCTGGTACAGGGCATCCTTCCCTACGGCGCGCAGATGCTCATGGCCTCCGGCCTGGCGGGGATATCGGCCCTGTCCATCATGGCCAGGCTCTACTATCCCTTTGTGCTGGGGATAGTAGCCTTCCTGTCCATCGTGTTCCGCTTTCCGCGGAAGTATTCCTAGAAGAGATAAGCGCCCCCGATCGTGAGGGTGTTGCGGTGCAGACGCTGATCCTGGATGGCGTTCAGGTTCAGCAGGCCCAGGCTCAGGCCGATGGTCACGCGCACGCGCTCTGCAGCCTCTACGCCGATCCCCAGCTGGAAGGCCAGATTCACGCGGTTGCGGTAGCCCAGGCCGGAACCGTTGTTATTGTTGTACATGTCGTAGCTGGTACCGGCCGACTTATGGGAGATGCCGTGCATCAGACCGAACTGCACCTCCGGACCGGCCAGGCCCAGGAGTTTGAACTCGTCGGTAAACTCATAGGAATAAGCGGCGGTAAGGGGCAGGTTGAAGGCCAGTTCCCTGGCGCTCATGCCGGAGATGGGGGAATTGCCGAACATCAGCGACAGATTGGCGCCCGGCAGGAAGGACAGGCCGTCCAGAATATTTTCCAGGTCCAGGTTGTAGCGGCCGCCAAAATAGACGCCGTCCAGATTGGTATCGGCCTCGGCCACATAGCCTTTCCAATGTTCGAAACCGTGAACATAGCCGGCGTCGGCCGACAGTTGGGCGCGAGCCTGCGTACCCAGCAGCACCAGGGCTGCCAAAACGAGGAGTTTTTTCATTGCGTTCTGCATTTATTGGCACAAAAATAAGGATTATTCCCAAAAATCCCAACTATTGGGGATTGACCATATGGGGTAATTCCTGTAATTTTGCGCCGCAAGCGCAAAAAGAGAAAAAAACTATGATACTTTCGGATCTGGAAACCGGCGAAAAAGCGGTGGTGGAACGTGTGCATGGCCACGGCAGCTTCCGTAAACGCCTGATAGAGATGGGATTCATCCAGGGAAAAGAAGTGCGGGTTATCCTGAATGCCCCGCTCAAGGACCCTATTGAATACGAAATCCTGGGCTACAAGATTTCCCTGCGGCGGGAAGAAGCCCGCCAGATAGAGGTGGTGACGGAGGCCGAGGCCCGCGAGGCCCTGGTGAGCGACGAGCATCTGCAGGCGCTCCCCGGAGACCTGGAAGAGAAGGAGCGGCTGGACAAGGCCCTGGCCCATGTGGCCGAAGAGCGCCACCGCAACATCCGGGTGGCCCTGGTGGGCAACCCCAATTGCGGCAAAACCTCCTTGTTCAACCTTGCATCCGGCAGCCACGAGCACGTGGGCAACTACTCCGGCGTAACGGTCGATGCCAAGGAGGGGCATTTCAAATACAAGGATTACGACATCACGCTGGTAGACCTCCCGGGTACCTATTCTCTGAGCGCCTACTCCCCGGAAGAGCTCTATGTCCGGAAAAACCTGCTGGACAGCGTCCCGGATGTGGTGATTAACGTGGTGGACGCCTCCAACCTGGAGCGCAACCTGTACCTGACCACCCAGCTCATCGACATGAATCTCCGGGTGGTGATGGCCCTGAACATGTACGACGAGCTCCAGCACAAGGGAGACAAACTGGATACGCACCAGCTGGGCTGGCTGCTGGGCATGCCCGTGTGCCCCACGGTGTGCCGCGACGGGCAGGGCATCCCGGAGCTCCTGGACACGGTGATCCGCATTTACGAGCAGTCCGACCCCAAGCTTTCCCGCCACATCCACATCAACCACGGCGCAGAAATCGAAAAGAGCATCCGCCGTGTGCAGCCTTTCATCGCCCACAACGAGGACCTGAAGGCCCGCTACTCTACCCGCTACCTGACCATCAAATATCTGGAGGCCGACAAGGACGTGGAGGCCCTGCTCGCCGGCATGCCCAATATCCAGGACATCTCCGATGCCCGGGCCGATGAAATCCAGCGCATCCAGTCCCTGCTGGGCACGAATCCGGAAAACGCCATCGTGGATGCCAAGTACGCCTTTATCCAGGGCGCCCTGGCCGAAACCTACGAAAAATACATCGAGGAGCATCCCCGCCGTACTTTTACGGACAAGCTGGACGCCATCGTCACCAACCAATGGATGGCTTTCCCCATCTTCGTCCTCCTGCTCTGGTTTGTTTTCTGGGCCACGTTCACCGTGGGCCAGTACCCCATGGACTGGATCGAGGCCGGCGTGGCCTGGCTGGGAGACAAACTGGGAGGGCTGATGCCGGACGGCTGGGTCCGGGACCTGGTGGTAGACGGCGTCATCGCCGGTGTGGGCAGCGTACTGGTGTTCCTGCCCAACATCCTCATCCTGTACTTTTTCATCTCCATCATGGAGGACAGCGGCTACATGGCCCGTGCGGCGTTCATCGTAGACAAGCTCATGCACAAGATCGGCCTGCACGGGAAGAGCTTCATCCCCATGGTCATGGGCTTCGGCTGCAACGTGCCGGCAATCATGGCCACCCGCAGCATCGAAAGCCGCAAGAGCCGCCTCATTACCATCGCCATCATCCCCTTCATGTCCTGCGCCGGACGGCTGCCAATCTTCGTACTGTTCGCCGGAGCGTTTTTCCCGGCCCATCCGGCCACGGCGCTGCTGGGCATCTATCTGCTGGGCATTGTGATGGCCATCCTGTCGGCCTTGGTCATCGGCCGCTTCGTGAAAGACGACGACCTGCCGTTCGTGATGGAACTGCCCCCCTACCGCATCCCCACGGGAAAGGCCATCTGGCGCCACACCTGGGAGAAAGGCCGGCAGTATCTGGAAAAGATGGCCACCACCATCCTCATTTTCTCCGTGGCCATCTGGGCCCTGGGTTACTTCCCCCGGCATCCGGAACAGAGCAAGGCCTATCAGCAGGAGCACTCCTATATCGGCATGGTGGGCAAAGCCATCGAACCCATGAACGAGCCCCTGGGCTTCAACTGGAAGATGGATGTGGGCCTACTGGCCGGCATAGGAGCCAAAGAACTGGTTATCAGCACCATGGGCGTTACCTATGCCCAGGAGGGAACGGAGTATGAAGAGGGCGACGATACCGCCCTGCAGGCTGCGCTGAAGGCCACCGTACCCACGGCCGCAGCCCTGGCGTTCATGGTGTTCGTGCTGCTGTACTTCCCCTGCATCGCCACCTTCGTCGCCATTAAAAACGAAACAGGAAAATGGCGCTGGGCCATTCTCCTGTGTCTGTATACCATCCTGGTGGCCTGGCTGGGCGCCTTCGCCGCCTACCGGCTGGGGCTGCTCATCTGGCCGTAGGAACGTTTTACTACAGATTGGCGTTTTCTTTCTTCCAGTCTGCGACGGCGGGGACAATGCCCAGGGATACAATTTCGTCGCGCATCTTTACCAGGTGCTCGTAAGAGGCGTCCAGGGCAGCGATTTCCTCGGCGGTACCCTGCGGGGCGGTGAAGTGGCAGCCCGTGGCGTCAATCACGGTGGGCATGGCCATCATCACGTTCTTGTACTTGCCTTCATTCACATAGGTGCCGGCCGGCCAGCAGAACTGAGGACCGCCCATGGCGGCTTCGATCATCTTCACAGCCTGGTATGCGGGGCTCTGGAAGGAGCTGCGGCCGCGGAGCTTGATGATGTTGGAACCACCCTGGATGGTGTTGTGCTTGATTTCGGCGAAACGCTCTGCGGAAAGATTCATTTCGGAGAGGGGCTTGCCGTCAATCTTGACCTGGCTGGCGAAGACTGCCATGGCCTCGCCGTGGCCGCCGTAGGTGTGGGCGCCGGTCACCTTGTACTGCGGCACGCCGAACTCCTGGGCAAGGGCTTCCTGCAGGCGGGTGCTGTCCAGCGCTGCCAGAGAGGTGAGCTGGGAGGGCTTGAGGCCGGAGTGGATGAGGGCGGTGAGGGCGGTAACATCGGCCGGGTTGAAAATCACCACGACGAATTTGGCATCCGGGCAGTACTTCTTGATGTTGTCACCGAATTCGGCGGCAATCTGGCAGTTGCCCTTGAGCAGGTCTTCGCGGGTCATGCCTTCCTTGCGGGGGGCGCCGCCGGAGGAGATGATGTACTTGGCATCCTTGAAGGCCACGGCCGGGTCGATGGTGGCCGTCAGGTTGATACCTTCGAAAGCGCAGTGGTCCATCTCTGCGAGCACGCCCTTGAGGCCGGGTTCGAAAATATCATACAGGCAGATGTTGGGGGTGAGGCCGAGCATGGCGGCGGTTTGGACCATGTTGGAGCCGATCATGCCGGCTGCGCCTACGATAAGGAGCTTTTCATCGGTAAGGAATTTCATAATATCTGTGTTTAAATCAGTTTTCAAAACAGTTTGCAAAGATACGAAAATCCCGTGAAAGATTTGCAGGAAAAGCGAAAAATACGTACTTTGCGGGGAATAAACACAGATGCTGAATGGGACAAGAACACATCCTCGTTTTTCAGGGCACCTGGCGGAGTTATCAGAAACGGATCCTGGACAACCTTCAGGCTCACCTGCGTGACAACAAGCTGCACGTGGTGGCCGCCCCGGGCGCGGGAAAGACTACCCTGGGAATCGAGGTAATAGGCCGGACGGGCCGGCGGGCCCTGGTCCTGTGCCCGACCAACACCATCAAGAACCAGTGGCGGGAGCGCATCTGCGCCTCTTTCCTCCAGGAAAAGGACTACGGGCTGGTCTCCACCGATATCCGGCAG
>Ga0310694_10004013_pt1 | contig 14306 bp, 12 predicted proteins | sample 174DNAGHGhighgp2_FD_203884 | JGI IMG/M metagenome (GOLD analysis project Ga0310694, IMG submission 203884) | Sheep rumen microbial communities from Palmerston North, Manawatu-Wanganui, New Zealand - 1742 DNA GHGhigh gp2 (v2) (version 2) | ecosystem: Host-associated > Mammals > Digestive system... | reverse complement strand
CGACCACCTGCCAGAGCGCCTCGCTTGTTTGTGTAAGGACTTCGTATTATAGCGAAGATCATTCAGGAGAGGCGACATTTTTTGCCCCGTAATCCGGAAGCGACGTGATGAAAGTCGCGCTCGCCGCGGGGGCGTCTCGCCAGCCACGAAAAAATTGGGGAACCTCCAACAGAAAATTCCGGTTGTATGCCGGGGCAGAAAATGGTAAACTATCTGCCGTTTTTCAAAATGCTTTAAACTGAAAGGAAAAAGAAATGCGCAAGAAAATCATTGCGGGAAACTGGAAGATGAACATCAAGCCGTCCGAGACGGCTGCCCTCGTCAAGGGCATCGCCGATGCGACGAAGGACTATTCGAACGTTGACATCGTGTGCTGCACGCCGGCCATCGACGTCCCCGCCGCCGTAGCCGCGTGCGCCGGCACTGCGGTGCAGCCGGGCGCCGAAAACGCCCACTGGGAGCCGTCGGGTGCCTACACGGGTGAAATCTCCACGGGAATGCTCGTTGACGCGGGCGTGAAGTACGTGATCATCGGCCACTCCGAGCGCCGCCAGTATTTCGCCGAGACGGATGAGACGGTCAACAAGCGTGCGACCGCCGTCATCAAGGCCGGCCTTACGGCCATCGTGTGCGTGGGCGAGACGCTCGCCGAGCGCGACGCGGGCAAGGTCGAGGAAGTGATCGTACGCCAGATGAAAGAGGGCCTCAAGGGACTCTCCGCCGCTGACGCCGCGAATCTCGTGATCGCGTACGAGCCCGTGTGGGCGATCGGCACCGGCCGCACGGCCACGCCGGAACAGGCGCAGGAGGTACACGCACTCATCCGCAAGACGCTCGGCGAACTCGTGGGCGTGGACGCGGCCGAGGCGGTGCGTATCCAGTACGGTGGTTCGATGAAGCCGAACAACGCGGCCGAACTGCTCGCACAGAAGGACATCGACGGCGGCCTCATCGGTGGCGCCGCGCTCAAGGCGGACAGCTTCGCGGCGATCATCGCCGCCGCAGCTGCCGCAAAGTAAGGTTCTACGACAGCGAAATCCAAAGGCATCATCTGCATTCTGGCGTCGGCGTTCGCCTTCGCCGCAATGGGGATGTTCGTGCGCCTCGCCGACGACTTCGGCGGGGCGATTTCGCCTTTCCAGAAGAGCTTCTTCCGGAACCTTGTTGCCGTGTTCGTTGCAGGGCCGATGTTCTGGAGAAAATGCAAAGGTGAACGTGTAAAGTGCAAAGGGGCGTGGGCTCCGCTCGTCTGGCGTTCCATATTCGGCACGGTCGGAATCTTCGGCAACTTCTACGCGCTCAGTCATATTCCGCTCGGCGACGCCTGCATGCTCAACAAGCTCTCGCCGTTCGCGGCCGTACTCGCGAGCTGGGCGCTGCTTGGCGAGCGCGTCACTGTGCGCCAGGGAGTTGCCGTGGCCGTCGCGTTTGTCGGTGCGATGTTAGTGGTGAAGCCGGGGTTCGCGCTCACGGGCGAGATAGCGGCCGCGCTTGCCGGACTTGCTGGCGGTATCTCGGCGGGGCTTGCCTACACGTGTGTTAGACGGCTCGGAATACTCAAGGTGGATCCAAGTTTCATTGTGCTTTTCTTCTCTGGTTTCTCCACTCTCGCTACGCTGCCGTTCATGCTCTTCGACTATCAGACGATGACGTACGCGCAGGTGCTGATCCTCGTGGGCGCGGGCGTTTCCGCCACTGTGGGACAGTTCGGCATCACGGCGGCGTATAGACTGGCGCGGCCGCGCGAACTTGCGGTTTACGACTACTCAAACGTTGCGTTCGCGGCGATACTGGGCTTTCTCGTGTTCGGACAGGTTCCGGATGCATTCAGCTGGCTCGGTATCGCCATCATCGTGACTATGGGCGTAGTAATGCACCGTAAGTGATGCTAATGGGCAAAATAAGTCATCATGAAAAACGCAGTGGATAAAAGCTAAAATCCAATTGCGGCGTTAAGGTTAAAGTTTAGCGGTTAGAGCTTTGTAAAGCGATTCACCCAACTATGAATCGGCCCACGAACGGGATGCGGCGTATGAGGACTCCCGCCGCAGAGGCTATGGCGTATGATGCCACCGCCGTTACGAATATCGTTGCAGGCGTGTTGCAATGCGGACGCACCACGTCGAAGACCATGAGCAGCACGAACATGTGCAGAAGGTAGGTGCCGTAGCTCGCCTCGGAGAGCGGACGCACGATCCACCTGTAAAACGCGCCGTCCGCCGTGATTTTCCGGATTAGCATGAACGCTGCAATCACAGCGATTGCCACGCCCGTGGAGCAGTACTCGATGCTCATTTCCAGATCGACAGCAAACGCATACGGCTTTGCGCACGGGAACTCTGGAATCCGGAAATAGAACCCGCCGCCCATTATGGCCGCGCCCACCAACCAGAGCGGAACCGCCACGGCGAGCGTCCGCCGCCACGAGAAATCTGGAGCGAACCGATGGAACCAGAAACCGAGTAGCATGTAGCCGATGAAGCCGCTCACGTAGTGGAACATGCCGAACATATTCCAGGGACATTCCCCATATAGATACGGTACGGCGCCGAATGACGGATTGCCGTAAAGCGCAGTCCAAACGCGACGCAGGTACGGGAACGTAGTCGTGACGAGCCAGAGAATCAGCCATCCGCGTAGTTCGCGCTCCGTGACCTTTTCCGCCCACGGAGAGAGAAGCGGCATAAGGAGGTACAACCCGAGTAGCATCGGCACGAACCAGAGGTGTCCGCCGGCGTCCGGGAAATTGAAGCAAGCCTTGCCCCAGCTGTCGCCGAACCACAAGACGTAGGCACAGGCCCATACGATGAACGGCACGAGTATGCGCGCAAGGCGTCGCCGGAAGAACTCGCCCGTCGGTTTCTTCAGCGGGAAGAGGAGATAGCTGGATGCCATCACGAACAACGGCACGCACACGCGGCACACGCTTTCTACGATCGAGATCCAGACGGCGTCCCACTTGTTAGCGATGGACGTGACGTTCGGCGCCTCGCCGCCCAAGTAGAAAGGTTCGCTGGAGTGGATGACCATGACCATGAAGCAGGCTATTACCCGCAACCAGTCAAGGAACACTACCCTGCCATCGTTGTGGCTGGCTAGAAAACTCGTTGTAATGGGTTTAGATACTTTTGTCTTTGCTCGCATGGGGAAATTATACCACAATTCAGTTATTGCGTGGATAAAAACCACAAGGTAATCGGCGATTGATGTTTTTGCGTGAGAAAGACGCTGGAATGTGGTACAATACGCGCATGGACATGAAATCGTCAATTTGTGCCTTTGCCATTTTAGTGGCTGCATTTGTTGGATGCGCAGCAATGACCGGAGAGGTTGTTGATTCGCGTGTGCGCTCGTTTGTTCCGCCGGTGCGGGTAGTTGCGGTGTCTGAAGGGCTTCGCAACACGGGTGTGCTGTGTGAACCGCGATTCGGACAAGTCTCCGAGGGCGCGTTTGGTGCGGGATCTGGCCCGGTGCTTGACGCTGGACAGTGGGTCGTCCTTGATTTCGGGCGCGAGTTGCACGGCTCGCTCCAGATTGGATGCGGTGCGAAGAGCGGCAAAGGGGCTCGTGCGCGCGTGAGGTTCGGAGAGTCCGTGGCGGAGTCGATGAGTGAACTCGGCGAGCGCGGCGCGTGCAACGACCATGCGATACGCGACAGCGTGATCGACCTTCCGTGGTTCGGGCAGCGCGAGATAGGCGAATCGGGTTTCCGCTTCGTGAGGATTGACAATGCCGGAAATGGTAAGCTCCAGCTTGAGTACGTCCGCGCCGTGTCGCTGATGCGTCCGATGGAACGGCTTGGTTCGTTCCGCTCGTCGGACGAGCGTTTGAACGCCGTGTTCGAGACGGCGGTGCGCACGGTCCACCTTTGCTGTCAGTCGTATCTTTGGGATGGTATCAAGCGCGACAGGCTTGTATGGATGGGCGATACGCACCCAGAGACGATGTCCGTGCTCGCCGTGTTCGGCGATGCGGAGGTGCTACCGATTTCCCTCGACTACATGGCGGCGACCACTGCGCCGTCGAAGTGGATGAACGGAATGCCAACCTATACCCTTTGGTGGCTCCGCAACGTCGCGGAATGGTATCGCTACACGGGTGATGTCAGCTATCTGAAGAAGCATGCCTCGTACATCGCGCAGACGTTCGACCATGTGTTGAAGGGAAGGAAGAACGGAGAATGGACGGCGGGTACGTTCCTTGATTGGCCCACGCAGCACAACAAGGCGGCGGCCAAGGCCGGAACGCAGGCGCTCGCCCTGATGTGCGCACGGGAGACCGCGTTCATGGCCGACGCCATCTGCGATTCCGCGCTTGCCGGGAGGGCGCGCTCGTTTGCGGCGAAGCTAGAGAAACTCCATCTCGATCCCGCTGGCGCAAAGAGTTCGGCCGCGTTGCTCGCGCTATCTGGGCTCCGCGACCCGAAGGAGATGTTCGCGTTATCACTTGGGTGCGATGGGCACGACAAGGTCTCCACGTTCTACGGCTACTACATGATCGAGGCGATGAGCGCTGCTGGTGAATATCAGCGCGCCCTTGACACTGTTCGCGACTACTGGGGTGGAATGCTCGACATGGGCGCGACGAGTTTTTGGGAGGACTTCAACCTTGCATGGACGAACAACGCCTTCCGCATCGACGAAATGCCTGTCAAGGGAAAGAAGGACGTCCACGGCGACTACGGCGACTTCTGCTACAAGGGATTCCGCCATTCGCTCTGCCACGGTTGGAGCTCCGGCCCAGCAGCATGGTGTATCGCTAACGTTCTTGGCGTGAAGCCGATTGGCGTTGGATGCCGCGAGTTCAAGATTGAGCCGCATCTCGGCGACCTTGAATGGGCGGAGGGATCGTATGCGCTTCCGGGAGGGAAGCGGCTTGAGGTCAAGGTCAGGAAGGGCGCGGACGGTAAACCGACCGTGGAGGTACGGGCGCCGGAGGGAGTCCGCATAGTTCGGGAGTGATGTCCGTGCGCTTTGCTCTGTCCACAAACTGGAACAACGTCCGCCTCAACGACGGCGCTGCGATTGCCGACGAGGCGATTGCGATGGGGTTTGACGCGCTGGAGCTGGGCTTCCGCACGATGCCCGAGCAGTTGCCGGGGTTCAAGAGTCGGCTCGACCGTATTCCAGTCGATTCCGTGCATGCCTACTGTCCCGTGCCGATCGGCGCACCGAGCGGACATCCAGAGCTCCACCAGCTCGCCCACTGCGACGAGAACGAGCGCGTGCTTGCCCGCATCTTGCTCAAGCAGACCCTCGCCTACGCGTCGGAACTGGGCGCGAAGGTGGTTGTGACCCATGCGGGGTACGCTGAACTTGACGGATTGTTCAGCAACTACAGTTCGGACGTTCTCCGGCGAATCCTGAAACTCGGAGGCAAGCCAGACGTGGCAAGCCCGCGTTACGCCAAGGTCGTTGCCAAGGCGCGGGCGCGTCGGCAGAAACGTGGAAGGGCGCTGCTTGACGTATTCAGGCGAGAACTCGACAATGTGCTTCCCGACTTTGAAAAGGCTGGTATCACGCTTGCGCTTGAAAACCTTCCAAGCCTCGAAGGATTCCCCAATGCGGAAGAGGCGGAGACGCTGATGAAGGACCTTGCGGGCGCACCGGTGAGGCTGTGGTTCGACACCGGCCACGCACGCGTTCGCGAGTGCCATCTCTGGGATGACCCAACAACGGAAATCGCCAACCGCTTCGCCGCAAGCATCTGTGGAATGCACTTGAACGACGTTGCTGATTTCCATGACGACCACCGTCAGCCGGGGTGGGGCAAGGTCGATTTCGCCGCACTGAAGCCGCTTGCGGAGAGGGACGTGCTGCGCGTGTTTGAGCCGCACGAGCCGGTGACGTTTGAAGAACTCAAGGAAGGCCTCGCGCACATCCGCCGCATTTGGGAATGACTTGAGTGGGGAAATCGCGTATCGAAGAAGCACGAGGAAAAGTGCCGTCTTTGGCAGATGCCGGAGCCGGACGAAGCGGGTTTTGTGCTCCGTTCCCGCAGTCGCCTTGAATACGAGACGCTGCTCAAGACATGAGACGTTTAGACAATGCGGCAAAACCGGTTTTGCCACTACTCGAACACGATTTCAAGGCCGGGGGTTTCTTCCACAGCGTCGGTACAGACGGCGCGTAGCCCTTTCGCTACGGCACCTGCGTTTCTGAATACGATCTTCCAGTTACAGCCGTATTCGGTTAGAATGTCGTAAAAAGCGTCGAGGTTGCGTCCGTAATGCTCCGGCAGAGGTAACGTGGCGGCGATTGCATCGTGCATCTTCGCTGCGCTTCTTACACCGGCAAGATCGATGGTGAAAACTTTCTTTGTCGGCTTGCGTTTCATTTGACCTCCTTGAATGTACGGTAATGGTCTTCGGTGTAGTATATCCTCTTTCCCTTAGACGTGAATACGAGCCGCTTCGCGCCTCTGGGCTTGCCTTTGGTGTCGATGTCGCATTCCTTGTAGAATCCACTGCTCAACGCCGGTAGCCGGCGTTCGTAGTTCCCGAATCTGTCGCCGCCAATGGATTTGCCGGGCGCGTATGGTTCGAGCGGACCTCCTTGCCAGCCGAGTGCGCGGGCCTGGCGCTTCGTGATGAAGTTTTTCGGGAGCGCCCCCGAGAACTTGCGTACGTATGCGGCTACGGCTTCTTTACTGGTGTACTCCCCGTCCTTCGCGATCTCCATGACGGTTGCCGCCGTATCCAGACGAGCACTGGCGGTCAAAAGCGCGGCCCCGAGGGCAAGCGCCGCAATGCCAAGAAGGGCCTTGATCTGTTTCATCACTTATACTCCTTGTTTGTGCCAGGTCAATGCGCTAGACGCCGATGCAATCCCAATTGCTTGTATGGGATTTCGGCTATAGAATCTGCGGTTTGCCGGTGCGGCGGAACACTTCCCTGACGGCCTTTTCGAAGCGCTTCTTGACGTCGGAGCCGATGAATCCAACGCGCATCGTGTAGTTGGGCGTGCCGTCGCTGCTTGCCTCGCCCGAAATGTAGAATGCCTTGTTCGGCGAGAAGCCCTTGCACGTCCTCAGCTTGCCGACTGTCGAAGATTCGTCCTTGAACTCGCTGATGAGGTCCTGGCACTCGCTGATCACGGCAACCTCTTCTCGGATGAACGTCCTGTAGCCGCTGTCCAGAAGAGTTTTCAGGTACTGACGCGGTTTGGGGTCGATAGCCAGACCGTGTTGCTTGTACCACTCGGCATATTCGACTGCGGCTTGGTTGAACGCTTCGTGCTTCTCGCGAAAACTCGTTGACAAGTCGGCGTTTAAGGCATCAAGTTCCGTAGCCGAAATTCTTCTCAGTATTCTGTCCAGAGCTCGGGCGTTGCGGTCAATCTTTGGAAGCATCGAACCTTTTTCGTCGAATACTTCATTGAGGCCACTGGCTTTCAGCACCTTGCCAAAGAATTCCGTCCTCTGCTGGGGCGACAGCAGCTCCTCCGGTTTGACGTGCCACTGGTCCGTGCCGTTTTCAATTTTCTCGGCGATCTTAAGGAACTTGCCGTATGAGGTGTCGATGTACCGCCAAGAGCCTACGAACGCGGCCTCGTTGCCGATGAGGTTTTTGGCCTGCATGAGCCTGTTGAAACGGTACATTAGTTTCAGTTCGACATCCTTTTTCAGAACGTCGCGGACTTTGGATCGCACGTCCCGTTCGAAAAGCCCCACGGCATGACGGATCGACGCGAGGCTCTTTATGCCGAGTTCCTCCTGTGGCGAAGTCTTGACGTTCGTGAAATCGCGCTGTGGAAGCGTGTCGAGCGGACGCGAGACAAGTTTCAGCGCCTCTGCGTGGAACATGTCGGGATCATCCGAACTCTTCCCCAATTTGTCCTTAACCTTTCCGTAAAGCGACTTGAACATAAGGGTGTCGCGCGCAAGGGATGCCTTTAATTGCAGTAGGTCGGATTCGATCGTTTCTCCTTCTGCACCGGTGGCGGCAGTGTATGCGACGCCGCCCCATTTCTCCTTGTCCGAAGCCTCGGCGGCGGCTTTCGCCGCAGCGGCGGGATCCGTCTTGTGTGACTTCGCCGATACGATGGCCGCAACCGCAATGACAAATACAAACAATGCCTTTTTCATGGTAAACCTCCTACGTTTAGAATCTCACCTGGTAATCGACTATGTACCACCTTCCGCCTCCGCGTCTCCTGAGGTGGTGTTCGTGGGGCGTACCGAGCTGCTTGCCGTTCTTGTCGTATGCGCGGCTCTCTACAATGGCCTCTTCCACTAGTTCGCCCCCTATGCGCTCGAGCGTCTTCTTGTCGTCGTCGTCAAGGAAGAAGTTCTCAAGGCTGTTGCCCTTGTCGAATCCCTTTTGCACCTTTATGACGGGCTTGGAGAACGTCGCATGAACGTATTCGCGGTGGAAGCGTTCCTGATGGAGGTCCCAGAAATACCGCTCCGATTCGTCCTTGCCGTAAACGCCTTCTTTACATTGCGGGTCTATGCATTCGAGATAGAGCTTCATGTTCTTCTCCTTTATGGCGATCATGAAGATTTCCATGAGTCTGTCGGGCGTAACGTCGGCGGGGACTTCCTTGACCGTGTACCAGCCGTTCTTTATCGCAGCAACGCGCTCCTCGCCTATGAACCTGCCGGAAGACTCCGCGTCCTTGTCGTGTATGGCCACGACGTGCCCCGGCACCTTGATGGCGATTGGCTTCACAACCCAGCCGAAGTAGAAGGACCCTACGCCGTTCTCACCGGCGTACGGGTTCTCTGCCGCGATGCCGGTGATCTCCGCGAGGACGGTCCACTTTTTCACGTCCTCCATGCCGGAGTCCACGTTGCGGCGGTAGCGCTTAACGGCTTCGTACGGGCCGAGCCAGTCGCGTCCGGCCAAGTCTATGAACCAGAATCCGGTGGACGGTTTTCCGGAATGGATGAACTCGCCGGAGGCGCCGTAGAACTGCTTCGCGGGATATTCAACGTCTTCCAGAACGACACACCTTCCTTTGATGTCGCTGAGGGCGACTGTTTCGGAATCTGGCGCGGGGGACTGCTTCTCGATGATCTTCCCGCTATACGAGGCGATGATATTCTGCCATTCTTTTTCACCGACTTCGGAGATGACCTTGCGCAGGTTCTCCTCGTTGTGGAGGTACGCCGTCCACTCCGCCGCGACGTCCGTGTAATCTCCCTTCGATTTCTTGAGCGCGGTGCGCGTGCGCTGGAAAAGACGCTCGACGCGGGGATCGTCCGGGTAGTTGCGCTTCAGATCCTGCACTCGCTGGAGTGCGTCGTTCTTCGTGCGCCATACCATCTTTTCGCCGCCACGTTGACGGGCCACCTCGTTCTCGAACTCCCGCACGTAGTGTTCGGCGTAGCCTATTTGTCTTACAAGGGCGCGTTCCCGTTCCACGGCGGGATCGGCCCCGAAAAGCGGCGCTGCGGCGAAAGCCGCCACGGCCGCGCATTTCGCGATCATGTTCGCATGGTTCATATTAAATGCCTTTCGATACCAATTCGTCACGGAGGTGAAGTGTACCATATTCCTTTAGATTCCGCAACCCGAAGTAAGATTTTTTGGTATAATATACGGCTATCCGCAAAGGAGAACTAGATAGACATGTCAGATAAACGCCGTATAGTAGTAACGTCAGCACTCCCCTACGCGAACGGGGACATCCACCTGGGGCATTTGGTGGAGTATGTCCAGACAGACTTCTGGGTTCGCTTCCAGAAGATGCGCGGGAACGAATGCGTTTACGTTTGCGCCGACGATACGCACGGCACGCCGGTCATGATCCGCGCCCGCGCCGAAGGCATCACGCCGGAGGAGCTCATCGCTAGGAGCCACGCCGCGCACCTTAAGGACTTCACGGACTTTGAGGTCGCATTCGACAACTACTACACGACTAACTCCCCCGAGAACAAGGAACTTTCCGAGCGCATTTTCTCCGCAGCCGAAAAGGCGGGCTACATATCCGCGAAAAGCTCTCCGCAGCTCTACTGTGAGAAGTGCGGCACGTTCCTGCCTGACCGCTACGTGAAGGGGACGTGTCCCAAATGCGGCGCGGAAGGGCAGTATGGCGACAGCTGTGACCACTGCGGCGCCACGTATGGCGCGGAGGAACTCGGCAATCCCGTCTGCACCACGTGCGGCGGAACGCCGTCCGTCAAGGACTCCGAGCACCTCTACTTCGAGCTCGAGCCTCAGCACGCCTACCTTGAGGAGTGGATTCCCGGGCATACGACGAGCGACATCTCGAACAAACTCCTAGAGTGGTTCAAGGAGCCGTTGCGCGGATGGTGCATCTCGCGTGACGCGCCTTACTTCGGCTTTGAGATTCCCGGACATCCCGGCAAGTTCTTCTACGTGTGGGTCGATGCCCCGATCGGATACATCGCGTCGCTTTCCAACTGGTGTGCCGCGCACGGCGAGAAGCTGGAAGACTGGTGGAACAACCCGGATGCGGAGCTTTACCACTTCATCGGCAAGGACATCATCCGCTTCCACTGCCTCTTCTGGCCGGGGATGCTCCACTCCGCCGGGTTCAAGACGCCCACGAAGGTGTTCGTACACGGGTTCCTCACCGTCAACGGCGAGAAGATGTCCAAGTCCAAGGGCACGTTCGTGAACGCGCGCACGTACCTTGACCACCTCCCAGCGAGCGCATTGCGCTACTACTACGCATGCAAGCTCGGCGGCACCACGGACGACATGGACCTCAACCTCCAGGATTTCGTCACGCGCGTCAATTCTGACATGGTCGGCAAGATCACCAATCTCGCCTCGCGCGGTGCGCAGATGCTTAACAAGAACCTTGAAGGCCGTCTCGGTACGCTTGACGAGGAAGGGCGCAAGCTCGTGGAGTTCGCCCGGTCGCGCGCGGAGGCTATCGCCGCCAACTACGAGGCGCGCCGCTTCTCGCAGGTGCCGGTGGAGGTCACGCGCATTGCGGACGCGGCCAATGAATACTTCGACCGCCGCGAGCCGTGGAAGACGGTCAAGCTGCCAGATGGTGCGGAGGCGACGCGCACAACGCTCACGACGATACTCAACGTGTTCCGCATCATCGCGATCTACCTGCGGCCGATCCTGCCGTCATACGCGGACAAGGTGGCGGCGCTCTTCGGCGAATCACCGTACGTCTGGGACGACATCTCGAAGACCGTCGAGAACGGCACCATCGGCGCCTATTCGTACCTCGCAACGCGCATCGACGCGAAGCAAGTGGAGGCGATGGTGGAGAAGGCCAAGGTGAAGCCTGCGGAGTCTGGCGAAGTCGCGCACGAAAGCCGTGCTTCTAAGAACAAGGCGAAAGCCACGGACCACGGACCACGAACCGCGAACAACGAACCGCCGCTCAAGCCTGAAATCGCATTTGCTGATTTCGAGAAGCTCGACCTCCGCGTTGGCGTGGTGCGTTCGTGCGAGATTGTGCCGAAGTCGTCGAAATTGCTCAAGTTCGAGTTGGACGCCGGTACGCTCGGAACGCGCACGATATTCAGCGGCATACGTGGGGCGTATCCAGACCCCGCGTCGCTCGTTGGCAAGGAAGTAGTGTTCGTCGCGAACCTCGCGCCGCGCAAGATGAGCGTTGGCGTGAGCGAGGGTATGATCCTCTACGCAGGCGAACCTGGCACGAACGGCGGCGTACTCACGCCATTCGCCTCGGCCGGCGCCGGAACCCCTGCTACCTGACAACCTCACGGTTTTATCTACAAAGAACGCAAAGAACTCAAAGAGGAATGGATGGCATGTTTACGAGGTTTATGACTATGTCTGCCGTAATTGCGGCAGGAGTGTTCACCGCGTTCGGCGGCGTAAAGCAGATCGGCTACATCGGCGCGAGCAGCGGCGCGAAGCCGAACGCTCTGAAGATTGTTGAGGTCGATGCCGACACGGGCGCAATCTCGTACGTGGGTGCGCTTCCTGAGGCGAACACGTCGTATATCGCCATCAATCGCGCGCGTACGCGCCTGTATTCATCGTTCGCCGATCCGTCCGGGGTGAAGGGCAAGAACGGTGGAGTCGTTGTGTATGCGCTCGATCCGTCCGGACGCAGGGCGAAGCGTCTCGACAGGGTGATGACGGGACGTCCTGCCCCATGCCACATTTCCATCTCGCCTGACGAGAAGAAGCTTGTCTTCGCCGAGTACGGCGAAGGCACTGCCGGCTGGGTGGACTTGAAGGAGGACGGCACGTTCGCGAAGGACACGCTCGTCGGAGTGGTGTCGTCAGATCCGACCGGCCCGAATAAAGCGCGCCAGGATCGTCCGCACTGCCACTGCGCCCGCGTTACGCCGGACGGCAAGTACATCTGCATAGTTGACCTCGGAACGGACCGCATAAAGCTATACTCCGTCAAGGACGGCGCGTTTGTGCGCGACGTGATCACAACCCCTGCCGGTGCGGGACCGCGCCACATTGCATTCCATCCGAACGGGAAGTTCGCCTTCGTGCTCTTCGAGCTTGAAAACTACGTGACGAGCTATCGTTACGAGGACGGTAACTTCATCCCCGTCACGCAAAAGAAGCTCACGCCCGAAGATTTCACCGCCTTCTCGAAGGCGGCGGCGATAAAGTTTTCCGCCGACGCGTCCGAGCTTTACTGCTCGAACAGGGGGCACGAATCGATTGCCGTGTTTTCAGTGGACGCCGCCACCGGTGCGCTTACGCGTCGCGGTATCGTGAAACTCGACGGGGCGTTCCCGTGGGACTTCGAGGTACTTCCCGGAGGGAAGGTGTTCGCTGTAGGGTTCCAGAAGGACGGCGTCGTGCGCACGTACCGCTACGATGCGGCCACATGTACGCTTTCGCCCGTTGCCGATCTAAAGGGCATGGGATCGGTGTTCTGCACCTGTTTCGCCCCGGCAAACGTCAAATGAAATTAGGGTATTCCACAATCCGCGATTATTTGATATACTAATCACCCCTATGGACAAATTGGAAGAGACAAGCGAGCTCCGGCTCGACTTTACGAAACTTGAAAAGGTTGGCGGCCAGATCACGACTACGCGTGCTTCCGGCGCGTGTGAGTGCGACCCGGGCGTGATTCCCGTGGCCGTGCAGAACGCGGACACGAAGGAAGTCATTCTCGTGGCCTACACCAACGAGTTTGCAATGAAGGAGTCGTTCGCGAAGCGCAAGCTCGTCCTTTGGTCCACGAGCCGCAACAAGTTGTGGTTCAAGGGCGAGACCAGCGGCGAAACGTTCGACCTCCTCGAGGCGTACGTCAACTGCGAGCAGAACTCGCTTCTCTACGTGGTGCGTCCCTGCCGCGGTGGCATCTGCCACACGAAGGACAAGTCGGGCGCGCCGCGAAATTGCTATTACCGGAGGATTGACTTCGATACGCTGAAGCTGTCGTTCGTCGATTCCACCGGAAAGGAAACTGTTTAATAAGTAAAGCTGAAAGGTAAAAGAAATGTCGTTTCTCATTGGATTCCTGTATGTGGTTGAAGTCATCGTGTGCCTTCTGCTCGCGTTGGCGGTAATGCTCCAGAAGCCGAAGGAAGGCGGCCTTGGCGGCGCGATCGGCGGCGGCATGGGCGAAGCCGTGTTCGGAGCGGACGCGAGCAACGTCCTCATCAAGGTGACGATTTGGCTTGGCGCGATATTCCTCGCCAATACGCTTCTCCTTGCGCGTCTGACTTCCACGAGGCATTCGCAGTCAGTTGTTGACCTTTCAGCTCCCACGGAGCAGCAGCAGCCTGCGCAGCCGCAGACGACCGAACCCGCTGCGGAACTGCCTCCGCTTGAAGCCCCTGCGAAGGCTCCTGCCGCGAATACGCCTCCGCCTCCGGCACCGGCACCTGCGGCGAAACCGGCTCCTGCACCTGCGGCGAAGCCCGCGCCTGCACCGGCACCAGCGGCGAAGCCTGCTCCAGCACCAGCTCCGGCTCCTGCTCCTAAAAAATGACGGTAACAAGCAAAGGACAGACGGTTGGCGAGGAAATCGCCAATACGGTCATCCATGTAATCGGGTCGCACCTCGGTGCGGCCATGATTGCTTTATTGGTCTGGCAGGCTGTTCATTCCGGTGTTGACCTTGGCTGGAAAATCGTCTCGGCTTGCATCTTCGGTACGTGTGCGATTCTGCTCTATTCCATTTCAAGTGCCTACCACGCTGTCTCCGCTCCGCGAGCGAAGGCCGTTTTGCACATCATGGACCATACGGCGATATACTTCCTCATCGCGGGGTCGTACACGCCGTTCTGTCTGGTGACGCTGCGACCAGACTATCCCGGTCTTGCGTGGACCGTGTTCGGCATTGAATGGGGCGCGACACTTGCGGGGGTGTTTTTCAAGATATTCACCACTGGCAGGTTCCGGTATGTATCCACGGCCGCAT
>Ga0310694_10004011_pt1 | contig 14309 bp, 14 predicted proteins | sample 174DNAGHGhighgp2_FD_203884 | JGI IMG/M metagenome (GOLD analysis project Ga0310694, IMG submission 203884) | Sheep rumen microbial communities from Palmerston North, Manawatu-Wanganui, New Zealand - 1742 DNA GHGhigh gp2 (v2) (version 2) | ecosystem: Host-associated > Mammals > Digestive system... | reverse complement strand
CGAAAGGAACTTTTACAGCCTGTTTGTCCCAGACATGAAGATACATGGCAGCATGGGGAACATCAGCAGTCTCAGCGGGATTCTGCGCACAAACAATTGGGGTGCCCATGAAGGTCCCCATCGTCAGAAGGCAAGACAAAACTGTTTTCATTAGTAGAGATTTCATAATACTTTTATTTTTATGGTTGTTAGGATAATTACATACAAAGTTAGCACATATTGCGTTGGCGCCACCAAAGTGGTTCAAGACGCTTTCTTATTTATGCGTTTGAATTCGCTCTCGAAGTTTGGTGTTAGGATATCTTTCCCCATCGCTTCGTGTATCTCTTGTAATGTCCAGAAGCGGCCGCCATCCAGTTCCGATGTAGAAGGCTGAACAGGCTCATCATAGACACATCGGTGAACATAAACTAATTCCCGTTCGCGGCTACTCTCAAAGACATATTTTGTCACGAACTCAGGTGTGAAGTCTGTGATGCCCAGTTCCTCGCGTACTTCGCGGCGCAGTGCTTCTTCGGGTGTCTCTCCATAGTCGATATGCCCACCTACGGCCGTGTCCCATTTGCCGGGCTGGATGTCCTTCCACTCGGGCCGTTTCTGCAGATATAATTCACCCATACTATTGAACACATGCAGGTGCACAACCGGATGCAGCAGCATTGAACCGCTATGGCACTCGCCACGTGTGGCTGAGCCAATCACGTTGCCATCTTCATCTACAATCGGGAATATCTCGTTCTGATTATCTTTCATTTTATTGTCACTTCTGTATATACTTCTGCCGTATTACCTTGGGTAGCTTCGAAGCCACAAGTTGATAAGACTCCTTAATCCATTCTTGAACCAGAGAGTTTTCTATCCGTTCGTAATACACATCGCTCCAATGCTTCTTATTCCAATGCCAGGCGGGAGTCACGGCAGAAAAGCGTTCCCGAAGCTCTTCGTTTCTTTCCGGCGACAGCTTCAGCGCCAGTCTGGGTTCGGAGTTATCCTTCATGTCATGTTCTCCGCCGCCTAACCAGAGGCAGACGAATATCTTTCCTTCCAGCCGGAACGTGATGATGTCATCGCCAAACGGTTGGTCTTCCGTCACACCAAGGAGCGACAACGTGTAGTCTCGTACTTCTTCAATGTTCATTTCACAAAACATATTAAATTTGGGTGTAAAGGTACAAACATTGAAGAATAATTGCTACCTTTGTGGCCAATAATTAAAATTCTTTATGATTTATGCATATATCGACGAAGAGGATTCTGTTATTGTCGGCCGTGTGCTTTACGCTGACGCTAAACGCTCAGAGAGGAGTGAAAAAGGTGTATAACGAGGACATCAACCCCATTGAACAGATAGATCAGGCTGTGGCGAAAGCCAAGTCCGAAGGGAAGTACGTCATCTGTCAGGTGGGTGGCAACTGGTGTCCCTGGTGTCTGAAGTTTGCAGACTTTATCACGAAGGACACCACAATCAGCAATGTCATAGCGGCCAATTTTGAGTATATACATGTGAATTACAATCCTCGCAAGTCTCAGGGCGAGGAGAAAATGGCACAAGGCAAAGCCCTGATGAAGCGGCTGAACAATGCCGGACGTTTCGGTTTCCCCGTGTTTGTCGTTCTTGACGAGGAGGGTAAGATCCTCCATATCCAGGATTCAAGTTTTCTGGAAGAGGGCAAAGGGTATAATCAGGAGAAAGTGCTTCGCTTCTTCAAGAACTGGACACCAAAAGCCGTTAAGCAATAAGACCTCCTAAACCTTCCACCACGTTCACATCCGCTGGCAGCCACTTCACGCTCAACAGTTCATCTTCCCGCCAGGAAACTCCCACCAGTCCTTCCACTCGCCATATCCTCGCTGCGTGGCGAATATCTTATCTCCTTTGCGGATAATAGCTGCAACGACTTCTATGTGTTTCATGTTCAGCTTATTGCTTAGTACATGCTATATGGGTCGCCCCATTTTTGCTCCTTCTGGGTCAGGATGAACATCAATTCGTTTGTAGGTAGTGTATTCTCGCCAATCCACCCCTTCTTGTATTACCTCGTGGAATATTTCTTTCATTTCTTCCACTTCGTTAGGTCCTATTTCGCCTAACTTCAACTGTTCTTTGATATACTCGTCAAAGTCCAGATACTGCTGCTTTATATTCTTTCCTTCCATATATTCTTATAACGTTTTCGTTGCTGTTCTATTGCTCTGTATCATATTCGCCTATATCTTCTGCCGCCATAAGCAAACCATCATCTTCTTCATAAGTAGGATACATCTCCACAACGTGTGGAATTGTTGCAGCCTGAGATTCCGAATCTCCTGCTGTAAAAGCTGCTATCAGGCTCATCTGCTGGACTAGTTCTTCTACATCTGCAGAAATAGACTCCTCGCTCTCGGCCTGTTCGTACTTTTTAAAGTTCTCAGCCTGCTCAAAGATTTCCTTAAACACATCGTCCTGCGGTACAGGTGGATAGCCATGCTCTGCCAATATCAGAATCAAGTCCATCTGGAGTTCAGCTCTGATGTCTGAACGATTGGCCCAATCTGTATATTTCGACTTATCGTCCACCATATTCTTCACATCTGCAGATAGTGCCAACAGTTTATCTTCCGGATATTCAAAGCCAAACTTATGGGCAATCTCTTTCAGAATATCATAGAAAGCCTTCTCCTCGTATGAGATGCCAAGGTCTTTGAACGATTTCTTCTCCTTGTTTACCTCCCTCAGCAACTCAGCCATCTGCTTGGCTACCTCATCAAGAACTTCCTGGGCAAACACAGCATTATCGCTACGGTCGTTGTATTTCTCCACCAGCGCATTCAGCCGTTTGGTGAAGTCAACGCCCTTCATCTTGTTCACCTTCTTGAACTCGTTGATGACTGTGCGAAGCAGTTTCTCCATCAGCTTCACCTTGGTATTGGGCATCTCCAGCTTCTCCAAGCGAGCCATATACTCCTCGCTCAACAGGTCTATATCCTTGCCGCTGGCATTCACCTGTGCCACCTCTTCCACGCCGTCTGCCTGCAAAGCCTTCTCCAGCATCTCACTCACCTTGCGGTTCATCTGAGCAACATCAGGCGCATTCCCCTTTGTCAACTTAAAGATGATGGAGCGAACACCTGTGAAGAAATGGATGTCCTCAATGTCTTTATCGGTGATTTCATCGTGATTGGAACATATATTGAAAGCCGACTTCAGCTTCTTTACATGACCCATAAACAGATTCTGCGTCTTTTCTGTGCTCTGTATGAATTCTGCGGCCAGCTTCAGACATGTCAGTTGCTCCAAAGGTGTACCTGTAGTGAACTTCGAATAATCAAATTGGGCAAACATACGGCGAAGGATGTCCAACTCGTCCTTCACCATCGTCAGCGACTTCTCGATAGTCTCCACATTCTCACCAAAGTCACCACCTCCGGCATATTGTTTCAGCGCATTATTCAGGTTGCGCTTGATGCCAAGATAGTCAACCACCAAGCCCTTGTCCTTGCCTTCATATACGCGGTTTACGCGTGATATTGTTTGGATTAAGGTGTGCTTCCGCAGCGGCTTGTCGATATACATTGTATCAAGGCAGGGAACATCGAAGCCCGTAATCCACATATCTACCACGATGGCAATCTTGAAATCTGATTCAGGGTCCTTGAACTTCAAATCCAGTTTCTTCCTGTCTTCGTCAGAACCCAGCAAATCGTAAAGCTGCTGCTCATCATCCTTAGAGCGGGTCATAACCATCTTAATGCGTTCCTCTTCCCATTCAGGACGCAGCGCAATAATCTGCTTATACAGGTCGTAAGCTATCTGACGACTGGAGCAAACAAACATGGCCTTGCCACAAACGGTACTCCCCTCCTCTACGCGTTTCTCGTAATGTCCTACAAAATCCTTTGCGACAACAGCCAATCGCTGTGGATCACCCAGTATTTTGTTCATCTGGGTAACAGCCTTCTTGCTCTCTTCTATCTGATATTCGTTGGCCTCTTCCTCCTCGCACTTCTTGTAGAAGTTCTCAATCTCCTGCAGTTGCTTGCCATCAACAAACACCTTGGCAGCACGTCCTTCATATACTATTCTGCGTGTAATACCATCAGCCACCGATTCTGTCATCGAATAGCTATCCACCACATCGCCAAACACATCGATTGTGGCATCGATAGGAGTCCCTGTAAAGCCTACGTATGTAGCGTTTGGCAAAGAATCGTGCAGATATTTGGCAAAGCCATAACTGCGCTTTACGCCAGTTTCTGTAATCCTCACATTCTGCTCTACATTAGCCTGCGAACGGTGGGCCTCATCAGATATACAGATGATGTTGGCACGCTCAGACAGCAAATCGGTATCCTCGCTGAATTTCTGTATCGTAGTCAGAAACACGCCTCCACTCTTTCTGCCTCTCAGCAACTCACCCAGTTCTTTGCGAGTCTCGACATTGATAACCGTCTCGTCGCCTATAAACTGTTTGGCATTCAGGAACTGGCTCGACAATTGGTCGTCAAGGTCTGTACGGTCCGTAATCAGCACGATTGTTGGTGATGCCAAGTGCCTACTACGCATCAGCATACGTGTCAGGAAGAGCATCGTCAAGCTCTTACCGCATCCCGTAGCGCCGAAGTATGTTCCACCTTTACCATCACCTAATATATTTATGTGCGAATGTTCCAATATATTCTCGTAGAGCTTATGGGTAGCGAAGAACTGCGGATAGCGACAAACTATCTTCAGTTCGTTCTTAGAGTTATCCGGGAAGAATACGAAATCCTTAATCACGCTCAGCAGTCGCTCCTTGCGGAACAATCCCTGCATCATCGTGTGCAGCGTATCGATACCATCGCCAGGCTTATCCGTTCGCTCTACTTTGCGCCAGGCATAAAAGAAGTCGTAATCAGCAAACAGCGCACCATACTTATTGTTTACGCCATCGCTGATGACCACAAAGGCGTTATAGCGGAACAACTCAGGTATATCCCTACGATAACGAACCGTCAACTGCGTGTAGGCATTCATGATGGTGGCATCCGTCTTCACAGCGCTCTTGAACTCCAGCACCACTACTGGCAGTCCGTTCACATACACGATGCCATCAGGAATACGTTTCTGCGTACCCTTTATCTCCAACTGGTTTACCACCTTAAAGATATTACGCTCCACATTCTCAAAGTCTATCACCTCAACGAACAAGTCGGGCTTCGAAGCATCTTCGCGCTTGATGGCAAAGCCCTCGGTCATAAGTCTGTAGGTCTGTGCATTCTGCACATAGAATGGTGCGCCGTTATCAGCCGTCAGTTTAGCCAGCACGCGCTCAACCTCCAGTGATGTGATTTCTTCCTTGCTGTACCTATCCATCAGATACATCCGTAGGTCGTCGCGCAGTAGCACCTCCGACAATTCTTTGTGAATCGTCTCACCATTCACGTAGCTGTAGCCTTGTTGCTCAAACAGCTCCATGATGGCCATTTCCAGACTGTGTTCGTTGAAGTGTGACATACTTACTGTCCTTTTAGTTGTTTGATGTCCTTATCCAGTTCCTTTATACTTTCCAGATGAATCTGATCTTTCTCGATTTCCTTGTATTTCGTGTATTCCGATTCTGCTTTCTGCTTGGCTAACTCGTGAGAAATCTTCCCCGGTCCTTCCAACACATTACGTTCATTCAGTTTTAGGATAATATCCAAGCGCTCCTTCCAATCCTTCATGTACATCGGACGGTGAGCTAAAGCCTGCGACTCCGCATAAGCAAGGTATTGTTCGACAATCAGTTTCAGGGCTTGTAGCTCATCTTTGTTAAGATAATTCTTTCCAACGAGAATATCCTGTTTCCTCACTTTCTCTAAAGTGCTTGTTGAAGTCAGCCCCATCAGTGGGAGCGAGGCATTTGCCCGATAATAAACTAATTCTGCGGCTGTCTTCTCGCTCACAGCCCACAGCAGTTTGTTCTGCACCTCCTTAAAGAACTGGATAGTGATTTCGTCCGAAGGATCATAATCAATGCTGGTCTTATAAATATCTTTGATTTGCTGATAAAAGACCTTCTCCTCCAATCTTATCTCCCTGATTTTCTCTATCAGTTCACGGAAATAGTTCATGGAGTTCCCTTTCTTGAATCGCTCTTCATTCAGTGCATATCCTCGAATGATGTAATCCCGCAGACGCTGTGTGGCCCAAATACGGAACATCGTACCTTGGCGTGACTTTACCCGATAGCCTACAGAGATAATAACATCGAGGTTATAATAATTTGTGGGTTTCATAGAAAATTCGGAATTTCCGAATTTTCTCATACTATTACTTTCTTGTAACTCTCCCTCTTGGTAAATATTCTGTATATGCTCGTTAATCGTTGACCTTGCTTTTCCAAACAACAAAGCCATCTGCTCTTGCGTCAGCCATACCGTTTCGTCTTGAAACAGTACATCTACTTTCACATTACCATCTTCCGACTGGTAAAGAATTATTTCGTCTTGTATGGGTACAATATTGCTTTCTTTCATACTTACGATACTTCTATATTTCTCTATGTTGTTCTCTTTCTTATTTAAAAGATAGTTCTAACTCAATATCTATCGCATCGCCCAGCAGCGTAAGATTCTCCTCTTGCGCTAACCACTTCGTGAAATCATTTGCCTCATGAGGCCATACCGACCTTAAATCGGTAATTCTTATCATCTTGCCTAATTTATTCATATCGACATAAGTTATTCGGTTACATAACAAAATGATTGGGGAGCCTGTTGGATATTGTAATCTGATAAAGGCTTTGCTTTCTCGTATTTTTTTATACGACCAATTTGTATGGCATTAGCCGTCTTTTTATTCTGGAAATATGATTTGTAAAAAGCCTTAGTAATACCTGAGTACTTTTTGGTTCTATCCCATACAATATCTACATCATCCGATAATATATCATCTATTTCGAATTCTCCAACCACACGTTTAATTGGAGCAGAAGCATAAATAACGACGTATTTTACTCCGCTTTTCTTGAACAATGACTTGCGGAACTCATATTTCTTTGTTCCGGCAAATATCTTTTCTACGAATTCTGGCTTAATCGACAATAAAACTTTCATCACTTCTTGTTTCTTTTAAAATTATCTCAAATTGTTCTTTGGTAATTGGTTTAAAACCTCGTGGAGCATCATTTATTCCCGTCAAGACTTTTAAATCGATGAGTTCCTTCATATTGATTCTATGTGGGAAAGAATAGTCATAAAGAAAGTTTACCACAAACGGTTTTCTTGCCGAATACCTCCACATCTCACGAAGAGCCTGTTCTGGATATACGCTTTTTTTGCGGCAATAAAGAATGAAGTCATTTTCATCCTGAAAGTTTGTTTTTACCTCCAGAACTTCACCAATTGTTGTGACAACACTTTTATAATAGCCTCCTGTCCGGTAAAACACAAGTATGTCCCCGACACTGGGATATGGCTCCATCGCTCTTGATACATATACCTTATTAATACAGTTTCGATGAGGGAAATCCTCAATAAATTCTTCTGGAGATTCTGTATTCAAAATAGAATCAGGTAGCAATTCGGTGTGATATTCAGGGTAAATTGGAACGATATACGCATTCTTTCCCTTTGAAATATAAGGAAAGCAAGCTTTTAAATTCTCTATATCAAATTTCGGAGAGAAATCTCTAACATAAACCAACTCTCCTTCACCTTTTGTTCCCCATAGAACAAATCCCCATTGCTCTAACAGGTCTATAAGTCTGCGTTGTTCTGGACGCTTGTCATAAATGGTCACATATATCTCCTGAACATGATTCTTCAATGCATTATCAAATATTATTTTGACAAACCGTTCCCCAAGTCGGAATCCATTACTAATAACCTTGAATGTTCCTATCTTTAGGCGCCGTTTGGGGAGAAACAGAGGATTTATATTCGAATAATTCTCATTCTCATCTTCTACTTTGAGGTATAGGAATGACAAGAGCATACCATTATTAGAATTAATGGTAATGTATGCCTCTTCATCGTATTTTTTAACAAACCACTTATCAAACCCAACGTAATCTTCTTTTAGACTATCGAAAAAAGTGTCATTTAAGTCTATCTTTCCGAATTTTAGTTTCTGGACATTTAAGACTTTATAGTTAACAAGCTCTGGGTGTTCTGCAAAAGTCTTTTCCAAGAATGAATCAATGGTAAAAACTTTATCTTGAATTCCCAATTCAAGAGCTTTTTTATGAATCTTTTTATCTTCGGTTATTAAAATATCAACTCGTCCAACAAAAACTTCATTAAGCAGAACTGTATCCACTATATCATTATCAGTCGTATCGAACTGATCTGACACATTTTTTACTTCGTCTTGAAGTGGAGAAGGTATGTCTATAACTTCATAACTTTCAAGCTTAACCAAAAACAAATCTACAGTTTCTTTATTTGGGTTCTTTTTAACTTCTTCAATAGTTGCAGAGTGAATACACTTTGTGTATTGTCCTCTATCCAACCAACGGTAGAGAATGCCGATATCTTGAGAAACGATTCTGTTCGCCTCTCGATGAATAATTATATTAGTGTCTAATAATGCTTTCATATCAATTTAACACAATATAGATTAATGTAAGAAAAATGAGTGACAAAAAACTTCCAATCCATTTGTATTTGGTGTGACAAAAAAGGAAACATCCCAAAATGGAAAAAATAGCGAAAGATATCCAATATTCTAATGGAATTTGAAGATACCAATCAATGTTTTTGTCTTTAGTAAAACGTAATGATGATAAGGCGAACAAAAGATTACATATTATGCTTGCTCCAATAGCTAATGCAATTTGTTTAGAACCAATTGTTTCTTCTGTGCATATTGAGAAAATGGAATAGCTCTCCTTATCACTATCTTTAAGAAACATAATATTATAGCAGTCTTTACTAATACTTTTAATATCAGGGAGATACCGTTGAAAAGCCTCTGTCTCTAGTTTCCGTATGTTTTTTAACTTAGAAGAATCAACAAAACTAAGGATGAAATCGTCAGGAACCGCATGTAAGCAAAAAAACTGTTTTACTTTGCAAATTTCAAGTCCATTATCATCTTTAATTTTATAAATATTATCAGGAAGATTACGTGTTTCATTTATTTTAAAATCATAGATGTATGAAATTTGGGCGATTCCCTTCTTCCTAAAGGCAACCTTATTCATACCAAGTTTAACTAAAACGCGGAAATATAAATTCCCTTCATGCTTTTGAGGTTTCTTAATCTTAAATAGAATTAAGCCATTATCTGCAGTTATCTCACATGGAAGGATGGTTAACGCATCTCTTTTTTCAAATTTTAAAATGCTCCCATCTCTTTCATCCTTTCCAACATTGTCATTGCCTATAACGACATCATTAAAAATAAAGCGGCTATTTGCTTTATTCGACAGATTATTCAACAAACAAATAACCTTGTCGCCTTTTTTGACAAACGGGACAGCCAAATATAATTCAAGAGAATTCCCAGAAAAACTATCATAAGAAAATTCCATCCCATACTCAATGTATGAGGGGTCATTTGGAAATTCCCAAGTACAAATATGAAGACGTTTAATCTCAATTTGCTCTTTTGCTAAAATGTAATATGAATTATCCATATTTATACCATATTTATTGCCCCATCTTCGCCAAAAGCAAAGACTGTAATTCGGTTAGTTTGGAGTTTTCTTGCTGTTTAGTTTCTATCATCTTAAAAACAAGAGATGCTGTGTCCTCGTATTCCTTTATAGTTTTTTCTTCGGGAATGATAATTTCAACAGCTTTCAAATCTGTTTGTGTAATCAAACTTTGAACTCCGCCTTTTGTGATTTCATTATAATCGAGATGCTGAAGTATCTGGTAACAATATTCGTAATACTGGCTCTTAACAACTAAAACATTATCTGCCATATATGTATAATCTTTGTATTTGTTGACTACACCAAGTGTGCCAACACGACCAGTCGTCATAACTTGTTCATCACAATTATACGTTGAAGAATAGCCAATTATTCCTGAAGCTCCTGCTACAGGATAAATATAGGGTGGTTCTTTCTTATCAACTTTATCCAAGCAAGTCTTTCCACTCGAAACCTCTGCAACCTCTCCCAATGTCCCCATTCTCCAACCTTCTGGCAGGTTTTCTTTGTCGATGCCTTCAACGAACATTTTGCGGTAGAGAGCTTGGGCTGTAGCTTCGAGCTTTTCAATTATCTGTTCATTCAGACGAATGCGACGCGATAGCGTTTCGTATTCCTCCACTATTTCACGCTGACGTTCGATATCTGGCAAAGGTAGATAAACTCCACATAGTTCATCCCAATCAAATATTTCACGAGCACTGCCGTGAGAATGGAAACGTGCATAGCGATCAAATTCTGGGCGCTGGAACCACATCATCAAATATTCCGGGGACATCTGCTCCTTATCAATAACCTCAAAGACCGTATATGCCTGAGAAATGATAGCATCATCATCACCCTTATACAACGCTATCGACACTTTATCACCATTACGAGAGGTAACAGGGCCATATGCAAATTGACCAGGATTAACCACCTTATAGGTTGACATATCCGTCCCAATAGTATTGGCTATAGAAGGAATGAATTGCTTGGATATACTCACGCCCTGCAAATTCGTAACCTTCAAATCCTTGTTACGAACATTCACCTCTCTGATATAGTCGCCTAAACGCTGGTATGCTGTCATCCCTCTTGTATCTTTATATATCCACGCGTTACTTTATTGATGGCTATCTCAGTCAAGTAGCCTTGTTGCACCAAATCGGTGAGGTCTTTTCTTGCAGTCATAGATGAAACAGAAAATTGTTCTTGCAGTTCTTTTACTGTAAAGATGGTATCAGGTTCTTCTTTCAGACGTTGCAGAATCATTGCTTGCCGGTAATTGATGTTGCCAGCAATCATGAACGAGCTGGCTGCTCTCTTCTCTCGTTGTTTCCGTTGGATATAGTCACGTAACTGTTGGAAAGATATTTCTAAAGCCCTCAGATTGTAGGCAACGAAATAGCCCATGTCATTTTCATCGTTCTCAGTATAGCAGAAAGACTTCTCATAACTGGCTTTCGATTTCGAGATGACCCTGGAAATAGACATATATTCCGTAAGTTTATAGTTTTCCTTCAGCATGTACCAATAGAACAGGGCACGAGCTGTCCGCCCATTGCCGTCCACAAATGGATGCATGTAGGCCAACATGAAATGGATAATGATGCCTTTGATGATAGGATGTATGAATGTCCGAGGGTTTTCATTGTTAAAGAAATCGCATACAGTATCTACGAATTCGGGAATATCCTTGTATGTGGGGGGCGTATAGATAATATCACCTTCAACCATATCAGCCACTACAACTTTGTCGTTTGTCCTAAAGCGTCCTGCATCATCGGGATTGTCCAAGGTTTTCTCCGTCATCAGCCTATGGATATACACCAATGACTCCTTTGTCAAAGGCTCATCTTTATGTTCCACGATATATTGAATGGTAGCATAATTGTTTACTATCATCTGCTGCGCTTTGTTTTGAGGCGATTTTTTCTTCCTCAACATCTCCTTGGCCACGACACGAGTCGTAGAAGCCCCTTCCATCTTACTGGAGTATATAGCCTCTTCCATCAGGGAACTCGAGAGATAATACTTTTTTTCTGGACTTTGAGCGTCATTTTCGACTTCCCAAAAACTGCCGAATTTCATGTCAAATTCGTGGCACATACGCAACATCTTACTGGTAATGCACAGATTGATGCCGTATTTTTCCCAAACGGTAATTAAACCTCTTAACCTTGAAGCTTTCACTTGTGCCCATAACATTTGTGAAGTATAGCCCTCAGGCAGAGGATTATACTTTACTTTATCCCAATACTCGTATTCTGAATTGATTTTATCTACGAGTTGCTCTATCTCAGGATTGTTCTTTTTAAACAATACATTGATTAGAGTCTTCCTGTCTATTTTTGGAGGCAATTCAATCATAAATACATTATGTTATTCAATCGGCTGCAAATATACAAAAAAGGATTTAAATTCTTGCCAATTCTTGCAACTTTTTGCAAAATTAGCAAGGATTTGTTAGTTTTAGAGGCTATAACCTAACTTCTCAAAGAGTGATTTTAGCTCCTTGTTGCTTGCTTCTTCCTGCTGCAGAAGGTCACGCATGTCTGTTTGCAGTTGCTTCATCTTGGTATCGAAGTCAATCTGCTCATCACGATTCTTGAACTCGATGTATTTGCTCGGGACAAGACTCCATCCTTTCTGCTCTATCTCGTCGATGGTGGCAGAATAGCAATATTCTGGTTCGTTGTGATAGGTATCTTCATAGCCTACACGCTGCCAGTTGTGGAAGTTCTCGGCTATCTGCTGTATCTGCTCCGTAGAGAACTGGATGTATTTCTTCTCGAACGGCTCTCCCCATTGGCGAAGGTCGATGAACAACACCTCGTCTTCACGATTACGATAGCGAACCATCTTGCCGTTCTGTTCTACCGTGCGGGCTTTCTTGTTATTGTTCAGAATCCAAAGCGTCACGCTGATGTCCGTAGAATAGAACATATTTCGTGGAAGAATCACAATAGCCTCAACGATATGATTCTGAATAAGCTGCTTGCGGATAGCCAACTCTGTGCCATCGCCACTCAATGCACCATTGGCCAATAGGAAGCCTGCCGTTCCATTAGCAGAGAGCTTAGAGACAATATTCAGAATCCAACCATAGTTGGCATTACTTGTAGGAGGCACGTCGTAACCTGCCCATCGCGGATCATCCTTCAATTCGTTATCAGCACGCCAAGCCTTCTGATTGAAGGGAGGATTGGCCATGATGAAGTCGGCCTTCAGGTCCTTATGCTGGTCATTATGGAAGGTGTCAGCAGCCATTTCACCCAGGTTACAAGCAATACCACGAATAGCCAGGTTCATCTTTGCCAGCTTATAAGTGGTATTGGTATATTCTTGACCATAGACTGAGATATCGCGCTTGTTACCATGATGGGCCTCGATAAACTTCATGCTCTGCACAAACATACCGCCCGAACCACAACAAGGGTCGTAAATCTTGCCACGATAAGGCTCAATCATCTCTGCTATCAGGTTTACGATGGTCTTTGGCGTATAGTATTCTCCTTTACCCTTACCTTCGGCAATGGCAAACTTACCCAAGAAGTATTCATATACACGCCCCATGAGGTCGTGCTCAGGGTCTTTCAGCGTATCAATCTTGTTGATTTCGTCAAGCAAAGCAGCAAGCTTGGTTCTGTCGAGCGAAAGACCAGCATAGTAGTTGCTGGGCAAGGCGCCCTTAAGCGTGGGGTTACTCTCCTCAACCTTCGCCAATGCCTTATCAATCTTAATGGCAATATCGTTCTGCTTGGCATTCTCAATCAGGAAATCCCAGCGGCTCTCAGGCTCTAGGTAAAAGACGTTCTTTGCGTTATAGAATACGGGATTATCTGCAAACTGGCCCTTCCCCTCAGCCACAAGTTCATTTCTTCGCTCCGTAAAACGGTCGTAGGCATACTTCAGGAAGATAATGCTAAGCACCACGTGCTTATACTCCGATGGTTCGACAGACCCTCGCAGCTTATTCGCTGATTCCCACAGCGTTTCTTCTATAGATTTCTCCTTTATCTGTTTCTTTGCCATTGTATTTCAGATTCCAAGTGATTATTTTGCTGCAAATTTACAAAAAAGACTGGAATACTCACTAACATTTTACGGAAAAGTGTTATAGCATGGCCCAATTTTCTTTTGACCAGCACCAAAATGCAAATTGCCCATGGGCAAAACCACTTTTGACCTTGGGCAAAATGGAAATACACCTTGATGCAATTGACCTTACACCTTGATGTAATCGACCTTACACCTTGATGTAATTGGCAGTTAACCATTGAACATTAAGCGGCCCGCTGTAATAACGATATAACGGTATAACGTAATAACGACAAAGAACGGCCGCTTCAACCTTAAACTTTTTAAACTACTTAAACCATTTAAACTTTTGTCAATTTGAGATAAACCTTGCACTACACTATGTGCTGATCACAAAAGTGGCGGCATAATGAAAAGATCACATCTTATAATCCACTTTGATAACCAGCACACGGAGGCGCTGACTCGCTTCCGTGGTCTTCACCTTTGCCACATGCCAGTCGCACGGGAACATTATGTTGAACGTGCCAGGGATAGAAGTGAACTGCTGCAGACGGTCGTAAACAAAGGAGTATTCTAACCGGTCGGGCTTATAGTCGGCGAGAGGTTTTGATGTCTCGTGGTCCAGGCGGCAGAAGCCCTCGGTTCCGCTGACAACATACATAAAGTCTATCTTCTGATAGT
>Ga0310694_10004010_pt1 | contig 14311 bp, 11 predicted proteins | sample 174DNAGHGhighgp2_FD_203884 | JGI IMG/M metagenome (GOLD analysis project Ga0310694, IMG submission 203884) | Sheep rumen microbial communities from Palmerston North, Manawatu-Wanganui, New Zealand - 1742 DNA GHGhigh gp2 (v2) (version 2) | ecosystem: Host-associated > Mammals > Digestive system... | reverse complement strand
CCATCAGGCCGACCTTGGCGGACGGCTCTTCCAGCAGGCGCTGAACGACATCAACCGAGCTATTGAGCTGGCCCCTGACAACGACCTCTATCCGTCAGAGAAAGCCTCGCTGCAAATTCGCGTTGGATTATTTGATGAAGCCATGGAAACCGCCCGCGAGAGCATTCGCCAGCGTCCCGACTACAGCGACGGCTACCTGTTCTTAGGCCTCGCCCAGTGTCTGAAAGGACAAAAAGAAGAAGGAGTAAAGAATCTGCTGAAAGCCAAGGAGCTCGGCGACCCGCAGGCCGACATGTTGATAGAGAAATATTCGAAGTGAGTGTCTCACCTCTCACCTCTTACCTCTCACCTCTTATTAAAACGGCACATTGGTGTCGTGTTCGCTCATGGGCACGTCGAAAGGTGTGGACTGACCAGGGATAAACGGATCGCCTCCCTCGGCATTGATTTTCGACCCCAAGATTTCACCATCGTTCGAATGCTTACGGCGCCCCAAGTGGGTGTCCTCAGGATTCTCGAAGCGAGTATACTCGCCACGGAACGTCAACAGAACGTCGCCCGTGGCACCCTTACGGTGCTTGGCAATGATAATCTGCGCCATGCCGTGCAAGTCGCGTCCCTTGTCATCAGCATACAGGCCATAGTACTCTGGACGGTGTACGAAGAGCACCATATCGGCGTCCTGCTCAATGGCTCCCGACTCACGCAGGTCGCTCAGTTGCGGACGCTTACCCTCCAGACCCTCGCGACTTTCCACGCCACGGTTCAACTGTGAAAGTGCCAGAATGGGTATGTTGAGTTCCTTGGCCAGTCCCTTCAAAGCACGGCTTACAGAGCTGACTTCCTCTTGACGGTTGTTGGTATTAAGGCCGCTTGCCTGCATCAGTTGCAAGTAGTCAATCATGATGGCTTTTACTCCGAAGTCGCGCACCAGGCGGCGTGCCTTAGTCTGTAGTTCGAACACGCTAAGCGAAGGTGTGTCGTCGATGTAGATAGGTGCATTGTAAAGCTGGCGGACGCGTTTGTCAAGCTGTCCCCACTCGTATGGGGCAAGCTGTCCGCTGCGAAGTTTTTCGCCACTTAGCTCACTGACGTTGACCATGAGTCGTTGCACAAGTTGCTGGTTGCTCATCTCAAGGCTGAACATCGCACATGGAATCTTGTAGTCAACAGCCATTCGCTTCACCATGGAAAGCGCAAATGCTGTTTTACCCATAGATGGGCGTGCTGCGATGATGATGAGGTCGCTGTTCTGCCAGCCATTCGTTATCTTGTCAAGTTCTTGGAAGCCAGTTGGCAGACCGCTCAATCCGCCTTCCTTTGTCTGTGCCTTTTGTATGAGTTCATAGACCTGGCTGATAACAGGGTCAATCTGTGTGAAGTCCTTCTTCATGTTCTTCTGCGCGATGGAGTAGAGCATGCTTTCCGCTTCCTGCATCAGGTCTGCAACATCAATTGTTGCATCGAAGGCTTTTGTGCCAACGATGCTGGAATAGGTGATGAGTTGGCGTTGCAGTGACTTCTGGGCTATAATCTTGGCATGATATTCGATATGAGCAGAGCTGGCAACCTGAGCATTTATTTGCATCAGATATACTTCACCTCCTGCAGCCTCGAGATGATCTGTGCTCTCTAGCTGATGGATGACGGTCATGATGTCAACAGGTTTCTGCTCGGCATTGAGTGCCTGAATAGCTTGATAGATGAGTTGATGCCTATGGTCATAGAAGCTCTCTGGCTTGAGCAGTTCTGCCACCATGCCATATGAGTCCTGCTCCACCATGAGTGCACCCAATACAGCCACCTCCAAGTCGAGGCTCTGGGGCTGCTTGTGTCCATATTGGTCAACCTGAGGCACTTCCACTATCTTTGTTGCGCCGGAGCGCTTTCTTCCTGATGTCTCTGCCATATTTCCTTTTGCTAAATAACTTTGCAAAGGTACAAAAATAATTCATAATTCGTAGCACTTAATTGTGAATTATTGAAGTAGAGTGCTAAAGTTCCATAAAACAGCAATCCCCGAGAGCAATGTTTATGTCTCGAGGATTGCTTATCAGTTATCAAAAGTGAAGTCTTTTATTCTTCATCCCAGATTTCCCATGAATCATCTTCCTTGGTGAGGGCGTTGCTGCCGTCAACAGTGTTGTCGCTGATGGGGAGGCTCTCAGCCAGCATCTGTGCTGCCATGGCCTGTTCAACCTGCATTGCAGGGATTTGATATACCTTCTTCATTAGAATAAAACCTTTTTGCCGTTTATAATGTTAATGCCCTTCTGCATCTTCTGGATGCGCTGGCCCGCGAGGTTGAAGATGAGGTCTGAATCTTCATTCTTCATCCTTAATTCTTCATTTATACCTGTTGCATCGTCGTCGAAGCTGAAGGTGAAGCCCTTCACGGGAGCCGTGCCGGTAATTTGGAGGTAAGCCTTGCCTGCAGCAATGGTGGTGCCTGTCGCTGCAGGGTAGAAGCCAACCTCTTCGTTTTCGGGTTTAGCAAGGATGTACTGCGTGCCGTCGGCTTCAATCGGTTCGTCGGAAGCCTTAAGCTCGTTGCCGTTTATTGCATTCACCGCACCCTCAGCATAGGGGAGACTGTAGTCACCTTCTGCCACTGCCTTGACGATTACAGCTTCGCCGGCAGGAACGCCTGCTGTGACGGGTTCAAGGTGAGCATAGATTCCTTTAACCTGAACTGCAAATACTTCGATGCCTGCGGGAACTTCAAGGTCTTCCTTGGCAACCAGTGTTGCATAGCCGGCATCCGTAACGGAAATAGTCTGCACATTGTCGGCATCTATGCGCTTGTAGAACTTGAAGGTCTGGTTTGCTATGTTGCCTGTGTTGCCTGTATAGCAACGCCAGTCCTGAGTTTTGTAAACGCCAACAAAGCGGCTTGTTCCAGTGTTTTTCAAATAACCTTCTTCAGTGGTAAATTCCTTATTATCGTTTGTGCCTACACGAACACCATTGTTGTCATTTGTGCAGTAGAGCCAAGTCTCAGTGCTTCCATAGGGATAGAACACGAAGCCATTTTCTGTAAAGTCGATTGTCCACTTCACATTGTTTTCGGGTTCAGACTTCAAGGTGTTACCCTCCACATCAACTTTTACAGCAGTTGGAGCTGAACTTGCACCCTTGTCGTTTGACAGAGCATAGTTGTTCTCGTCTTTGTAGCCAACGATGACGAAGACATCGGATGAAGTGAGGCTTGCAAGCGTAGTCTCAACCCACTTGCCCGGAGTTGCAGGTGCCACATATCCTTCCTGGTTGATGGTAATCAGCTCGGAATAAACATCGTTGGCGTCGTCGTCGAGAGCATGAACCTTCATGTAGGCTGTACGGGCATCGGTGCTTGTGTTGGCATCGATGATGTACTCTAAGTTGTTAATGCCATTGAAACTGGCTGTCAACCAGTCGTAGGTAGCGGCATTGCCGTTGGCGTCGCAGAAGAAGACCTCAGCCACGACGTCGGTGATATTCTCGTAGTCGACGAGGATGACGCCATCGGTGCCTTCGGCAAAAGCATTGATCTCGTTTTCACCAAGATTGATGGATGGAGTGGTGTCAACAGGACGTACGAAGCTTACAAGCTGGTTGTTCTTGTCGAACTCAGGTGTTGTGTTATACATCTTTACAAAGCCCTTGACGGTTACGATGTCGCCTACCTGCAGGTCTTCTTTTGCAGAGAACTGTCCACCATTGATGTTCAAACCGCTATAGACTTCCATCTGGCCTTCAGTTGTGCCGTCGTCGGAAATCCAATAGGTGATGGAACCGTACTTAGAGTTGAAGCTGTCAACCTGAGAAATGATGCCAGAGACATAAATCTCTGTTGCGGAAGTTGCAGAACCAAGCGTGCCGATGTAGGCAACAGCCTCAGCTACTGTGTAGGGGTTGTTCACAGAGCCTGGGGCATTCGGGTTTTCGACGGTCATTTCGTATGTGGCAGACTTCTCGCTGAAGTCACCATTACCGGCAAAGGTGGCGGTGAAGGTAACAGTACCTTTAGCCACGAGGGTAACTGCACCGTTCTCGTCGATAGTTGCTACATCTTCGTCGCTACTACTCCATGCTACAATAGCGCCTTGGATAACTTCCTCGTTGTATGTGACAGATGCTGAGAGTGTACCTGCCTCTGTGCTGTCGTCCACATTGGTGTTGGTAATGCCAGTAGCATCGATGGCAACAGCGGGCTCAACCAGATTCTTTGTAACGGTAATGGTTGCCACGCTGCTCTCTTCGTTATCCTTCACAGCCTTAGCATAGATGGTAGTCGTAGCGGTGAGGTTCAGTGCTTCGGTGTATTCTGTCCACTCGTCGTTCTCGTCGTAGCGGTAGTAGATGGTAGCATCATCTGTTGCACAAGTGATGGTAGCAGTAGTAGAGAAGATGAAGGGGTTCGCTGCCACCTCAATCACAGGACGCTCTACAGCAGCGGCAACAACCGTTGTGCAGTATTCGCTGTAAGTAATGCCTTCACCGGCTTCCCAAGTTATCTTAACTTCATCAAGGTAAAGAGCATTACCTTCTGAGCGAATGCCTATGTAGTCGTAGTTGCCAGTGATTTCCAATTCTGTGCTTGTCCCATTTACGATTGTTCCAATCTGTTTGCTTGTTTGTGTTTGATTGTATAAATCTGCTGCAGATTCGTAAGCTTCTGTAGAGCCGTAAACACCAACCGTACGGCCTGAAATTGTGTTAGAGTTCCATTTTAAAGAAACCTTCTTCGCTTTACCACCAGAGGCAGTACTTACGATACCACTTGGACTCGTTGAACGCAACTGAATGGAAGAGTTCCCGCCAGCACTATTACCTGCATATACAGCATCGGAATTTGATGTCTTGCCAGACCAGCTAGCATAGGATGTGCCTGTGTTGCCAGTGAAATCACGATTCAGTACATCCACAACTTCTTCAGAGCCACCATCATTGGCATATGCGAACACGGCATAGTAGGTGACATCGCTTTTGCCCATTGTTGCAGAAGTTACAAATTCGGGAGCATCGTCTGTCGTACCGTCGATGGCAGTTGCAGACCATCCAATGAAGGTCTTGCCACTGACGTCGGCAGGATTGGCAGGGAACTCAATGTCTGCACCTTCCTCATATTCAGTTGTTGTGGTAGCACCATTCACGGAGAATGTGGCAGTGTGAGTAGGAATAGGTGTGCTGTCGGTAACAGTCATCTCGTAGGTGTCAGAAGAAGCGTTGTACTCACCAGAAACGCCTGCATAGGAAGCGGTAAAGGTAACAGTACCTGCTGCGACGAGCGTCACAGCACCATTTGTGTCAATAGTGGCTACTTCATTGTTGTCGCCGCTCCATGTAATGGTAGCACCGTCCACTTCGTTTTCTTCGTTATCTACAACTGTTGCAGACAAAGAACCGGCATTTGCGCCGTTATATAAATCTGTATTCGTTATGCCTGATGCATTAATGGTAGTAGTTGTTGCAACAGCAGAAGAACCGCCAGCCGGAGTACCAGTAATAGAATAGTTACGCAGTCGTACTCCTTTTCCACTAGGACCAGACAATTGGATTTTGAATGGAACATTCACATCACCTAATGATAATGGCGAATTAGTATTTATATAAGTAGAAGATGTAGGAGTTGCAGTTGTTTTCTCAACTATAATAGCATCCGTTGAAGCATTTAGAATGCGAATTGTCAAAGGATGATTCGTTCCAGAATTATAAGTTGCTACAGTATAAGCAAATGACAACCCGGTATGAGGAGCAAACTCAGGAGAGGTAATAGTTCCATTATCAAACTTCAGATACGATCCGCCCTCTACAGTTCCAGTTGTAGTCCATCCTTCAGGAATTGTATATCCAGAAGTGCCGGAGCCTTCGACTAATGTGACCTTATCTGCCCTTGCTCCAGTGAAGCTTGTGCACATTACGACCCCGAGCATGCACGCTCGCAGCCAAAGTTTGTTTAGTAAGTTTTGATTCATAGTGATTAAGTTTATATGTTTGTTAAGTTAATTATGTTAGTTGATTTCAGGCAATAGTTGTATTTCGTGCGTAAAGTTACAATTATCTGCAATATCGGCAAAAAGAATAGTCTATTTTTTCTATTAATCTTATTAATTATGCAGGAAATGTAGTGGAAGTTATACATTATAATATACATAAGCCTCTGGCAGGATTTCCAAAGGAAAGTACCTGCCAGGGGCTTAATGTGTCAATTAGAGAATACTTAACTTGTTATTCTTCTTCGTTCCAGATGTCCCAATCGTTGTCTTCTTTGGTGAGGGCATTGCTGCCGTCAACTGTAGTTTCGCTGATAGGGAGACTCTCTGCCAGCATCTGTGCTGCCATGGCCTGTTCAACCTGCATAGCAGGCATTAAATATGTCTTTTTCATTAGAATAGAACTTTTTTACCGTTAATAATGTTAATGCCTTTCTGCTTCTTCTGCAAGCGCTGACCAGCGATGTTGTAAATGGCATCATTAGCATTAAGGTTATTGTTAATGTTGTTGATGCCGGTTGCATCGTCACCCTCGAAGAAGAATGCCTTCACGCTACTTGTGCTCTGGAAGTAAGCCTTGCCAGCGGGGATGGTGCCTGTAGCCTTGTAGAAGCCTACGCCTTCTGCGTCAGTCTTAGCCAGGATGTACTGGCTGCCATCGGCAGTAACGTCGGCATCAGCACCAACGAGGCTGTTAGCAACATTGATGTCAGGCAGGTCGGCAGCAATCTTGTTGTAGTATGTACCCTTCAGTACAACGGGAGTGCTTTCGGGAACATTCTCAACTTCCGTGAGGGCGATCCATTCGCCGTTGAGAACAGCTGCATAAGCCTTGATGTCGCCATTCAGAGTGTAGCCTGTCGTGGTGTCGTACATCGTAGCATAGCCAGCATCGCCAACGTATGAAACACTGGGCTTGGTGAATTCTGTGGTAGGATAAGCGTCCGTGCCGAGCGTCTGATAGAATCCATCGCTGAGTTTGTAAGCAAGTTCGCCGGAAGCGAGAGTTGCATCGGCAACCATAGCAGGTGTGCCATGAGCAGTGTCTTCACCTGTGTTGTCTGTGCCGCTTGTCTCTGTGTAGTAGCAGTTTGTGAAGTAGCAACCGCTATTGCGACCGAAGGCCTTGGATGCATTTTCGCCATTCTTGATGATACCGCTGTTGTAGCAGTTGCGGACTGAAGACCAGTCGCCGCCGAGCCAACCGGAGATGGCACCGCCTTCGTTGGCAGAAGTTACATTACCGGTGTTGTAGCAGCTGGTGACGATGATGGATGCTTGGCTAAGCATGTTCACACCGATGATGCCGGCGCCATTGTTGCCGTTAGCTGTGATGGTAGCTTCGTTACCGCAGTACCAGATGTTGGTCTTCTTGGCATTGCTGCTGCCGCCGTTTGTACCGCCAGCGATACCACCGACGTATGCTTTACCTGTAACAAAGCCCTTGACAACAACCTTCTCAATTCTTGCTCCGTCGGTTACGACACCGAAGAGACCCTGATAGTCATAGCCGGGATTGTTGATGCGGAGTGTTACGGAATGACCTTGACCATCAAAATGACCAACGTATGGATGTTCTGTAGTGCCGATGGGAGTGTATCCGTATTGGTTGTCAGACTCCATTTCGATGTCTGCTGTCAGGTTTGCATTTGCTTCTACGTTACCGTCCTTTACGATACAGGAGAACCAGTGGAGTTTGTACATGTTGTCAATTTCGTAAGCACTGCCAACGAGAGGCAGGTAATTGACATCAGCCTTGTCACAGTATTCGCAGAATCCGTTTGTATAGGTATGGTCAGGAATTGTTGACTCTGAGCTATTAGAATATGTGGCAGTACCTTCAATCTTGTTGGGGCACAAGTATGTTGCGTTCTGGTAAACCTGAGCACCTTCCTTTGCAAATGGGATAGGATATTGATCTTCACCCAACTTCTGATACCATGCGATGGTGTTCTGGTCGCCGTTCAGCTTGAAGCAAAGTTCGCCCGAAGCAACTTGCTCTGCGGTTACCTTGACTACGCCGTTGTCGCTGCCGACAGTCTGATAGCTGTTGTTGATGGTCTTCGTGCCGCGTGCCCATGTCTCGCCTTCGGTCACTTCGCCAATGTTGTAGCAATTGTTGAAGGTGGCACCGCCGCCACACCAGCCGCTGAATGCGCCGTTTTCACGACCGCCGCTGATTTTGCCAGTGTTGTAGCAGTTGTTGAAGACGATCTGTGTGGCGCCATAGTTGCAGCCGAGGAAGCCTGCGTTGTTCTGTTGCTGGCCGGTTACGTTAGCCTCGTTGCCGCAGTTCTCGAAGGTGATGGTGCCGTTGTTGTTGCAGCAGCCGACGAAGGCAGCCAGACATGCGCCGCCAGTGCTGACGATGTTGCAGGAAGCGTCGATGATGAGGTTCTTGATGGTGGCACCAGCACCGGCCACGCCGAAGAAGCCTTGCTCTTTCTTAGAACCGTCGAGCTTCATGCCCTTGATGCGATGGCCCTGTCCGTCGAACGTGCCGATGAACTTCTTGCCATCCGTGCCGATGGCTGTCCAAGCATCGATGCTGCTGAGGTCGATGTCCTGGGTCAGGACGGCGGAGCAGTTGTTGGGAATAAGACCAGAGTTCACGTCCTGAGCAAAAGCCTCACACTGTGCAGCAGTGGAGATCTGATAAACGCCGTCAACCATGGGTACGATTGAGCCGACCTCGCCTGCTTTCTCGATCTCAACGAGTACGTCGGTCTCGCGGAAGGTGACGCGCAGGGTGTATTCTGCTGTCTCTGAAATCTTCCATTTCGTGTCGGGGTCGCCGTTGTAGGGAAGGGCAACGACGTCGGAGCCGACTTCATTGAGCACAAGGCCTGCCGTGGAGGGGTGCATGGCAGGGTTCCAGCTCTTGGAGGTGAGGAGCTTGAAGCCTTCACCCGTGGTTTGTGTGAGGATACCTGTCCATTCGAATACGTTCTCGCTGACTTGAGTCATCGTCGTCTTGGCGAGGTCTGCATCGGCAGTGCTCCATCCTGCAGGTGAGGAATCGCCGACGATGTAAACCACATCCCATGCTTTCGCGCTTGATAAACACGCAAGTGCAAAGATAAAAGCAATTAACTTTTTCATTGTTGTGTTTGTTTAGTTAATAGATAAAATAATATTTAAATGTTTGATATAAGCAAATATTTCGTCACAAAGATACACATTATTATTATATGTAACTACAAAAGTTTATGAAAAAGATGTAATTATGTGTATAAATGGACAAAATAAAAGGACGCTGGTGGGCGTCCTTGATAAATATTGCAAAGAGTGTTCGTCGTTTTGCCTAACTTAGCGTGTCAACTCATTCGACTTAGCGTGCCAACTCGTTCGACTTAGCACGTTAAGTTGCTCGAGTTAACGTGCCAACTTTGCAAACTTGTCTGCAGTAGTTTTATTCCATCACATCCTTTGTTCCGCCAGTTGTCTGGAAGAAGGTGACTTGAGTGGTGGTTTTCTTGTCGAAGAGCGTGTTGGAAAGTATATCAACTATGCCGAACTGAGCCATCGGAGTCTCCATGTTGACGAACTCCTTACCGTTATACATAATGTTTATCTTTGTGCGCGCCGGAATGTTGTAGTAAACGCCGTGTTCCATTTTTGCACGCTTCTTGGCTGCCTCTTCAGAGGGAACGGTTGCAGGCAAGGTATCGAGAACCTTGAGGGAAACTGTGACTGGTTCGCCAGCCAGGTTGTCGGCATCCAACACTCCAAGCTTCTGTGAGAAGCGGAAGAGCACATCGCGACTGGTCTCTTGCTGTGGGTCGTAGAAGAAGGAGAAGACTTCTGTGTCGGTTTGTGTAGTGCCGCTGAAGAGCGATTCGAGTACTGAAGCCTGTTTGTCAAGTTGCTCAAGCATCAGTTTGAGCTGAGCCCCATCCTTAGGGGTATTCTCTGCTTCGCCTCGGATAAGGGCATTCTTGCTGTCGCGAATGTCGTAGATTTCCTGAGCGCAGAGTTCAGCCATCTTTGCTGTACTGCCTGCTGCAAGCATTTCCTGCGTCATATACGAACGTGGATTCTCAGGAGTCTGTCCTTTCTCGGGCTTTGGCAGGTCTGGCAGGAACGATTCGTTGGCATCTGTGTTGATGCTCAACAGAAGTCCGTCGCGACTGATGCCTACCAATGGAGCCACGGTCTTGCTCTTGATTTTGATGCTATAGGCTTTGTTCTTGTCGGGTTTGCCATAAGGCTCCAGCGTGATGCTCTTCAGGTTCCAGAATATACTTTCTTCTGTCGGAACATTTTGCAGACGAAGGTATCTGTCGGCATACTTGTGGAAATCGCCCGGACGGGTTGTCGTTTTCTCTGCTATGACGGTGACGCGAAAAGCCGTTCGTGGTAAGTAATACATAACGCCTTCAAGGGTGCTTCCAGGCACGAAAGGCTCAACTTCTGTCTGTGCAGTAGCTGTCAGGGACAGTACAAAACAGAGAGTAGCGATGAGGGAAAAGAGATGTGTTTTCATTCTTAATTCTTAACTCTTAACTCTTTAATTCTTAACTCATTTATGTCTGTTAGCACGTTGGCGACGGATGTCAGCCTTCTTCTTTGCTGCTCCGCTACCGTGTGCTCCTGTGATGTATTGTTTCTTCTTGGCTTTGGTCTTGACCTTAGCCTCTTCTTTCTTAGGCCCGCCTTTCGGTCCGCCTCGGAAAGTAATGCCGTCCAGGATAACAGCATCAATGTCATCTCCTCCAAACTTCATATCATTTAATATCTCTCATTTACCATTTATTCCCCTTAAGGGGGGGAGGGGGTCTAATGGTGGAACAGTCTTACGCCAGTGAAGGCCATTGCGATTCCGTATTTGTCGCAAGTCATGATGACGTGATCGTCACGGACACTGCCACCGGCTTGAGCAATATATTCCACACCGCTCTTGTGGGCACGCTCCACATTGTCGCCGAAGGGGAAGAATGCATCACTGCCAAGACTGACTTTTGTGTTCTTGGCAATCCATTCTTTCTTCTCTTCGCGGCTGAGAGGCTCGGGCTTTTCTGTGAAGAACTTCTGCCACTCGCCCTCTGCAAGGACGTCCATGTAATCGTCGCTGATATAGACGTCGATTGTGTTGTCTCTGTCTGCACGACGAATGCCAGGAATGAAGGGCAGAGCCATTACTTTGGGATTCTGACGAAGCCACCAGATGTCGGCTTTGCTTCCTGCCAGACGTGTGCAATGGATGCGGCTCTGCTGACCTGCACCAATACCGATGGCCTGGCCGTCTTTAACGTAGCAAACGCTGTTGCTTTGGGTGTATTTAAGTGTGATGAGGGCAATGATGAGGTCGCGACGAGCATCTTCGGGGAAGTGCTTGTTGGCTGTGGGAATGTTCTCGAAGAGAGCAGGGTCGTCCAGCTTCACCTCATTTCTGCCTTGTTCGAAGGTAACGCCAAACACTTGCTTGCGTTCGATGGGAGCAGGAACATAATTGGGGTCAATCTTGATGATGTTGTAGGTGCCTTTACGTTTCTCACGCAATATCTGCAGAGCTTCCTCGGTAAAGTCAGGGGCAATGATGCCATCGCTCACTTCTCTCTTAATAATCAGAGCTGTTGCTTCGTCGCAAGTATCGCTCAGGGCAATAAAGTCACCATAGCTGCTCATGCGGTCTGCACCACGAGCACGGGCATAGGCACAGGCGATGGGGCTGAGGGGAACCTTGATGTCGTCCACGAAATAGATGCGAGCCAAAGTGTCGCTTAGTGGCAGTCCGACTGCAGCTCCTGCGGGGGAGACGTGCTTGAAACTGGCTGCTGCAGGGAGTCCTGTTGCTGCCTTGAGTTCCTTGACGAGTTGCCAGCTGTTCAGTGCATCGAGGAAGTTAATGTATCCTGGTCTTCCACCCAGCACTTCGATAGGCAGTTCGCCTTCTTCCATGAAGATGCGTGAGGGCTTTTGGTTGGGGTTGCAGCCATATTTGAGCTGCAGTTCTTTCTGTGCCATATTGCGTGGTTTGAGTGTTTTGCGTTGCAAAGTTAAGTATTCTTTCTGAGATATGCAATACTCGTCACTTAGAAATGTTCATGCGAACAATCTTTTGCTCCTGATTGAGTAGTGCCGTTACACGATACTGATTGGATGCAGGCTGACTTGTGTCGCTGCGACTGATTGTTTCTTGCAGACTGACTTCTACGGCGAAACCTGTGTTGCCATCAGGAAGCGTTTCCTTGTGGATGTTCATCTGTTGTCCGAGTACATAATGAAGCCCGATAACATCTTTTGCTATCTTTTCCTTCGCATACTGGATAATAGTCTCTGCATCTGCATTCTCTTTTCCGCAGAAGTTCACCATTGTGTCCGGGATGGCAATTTTAACTGCTTCAATATCTTGGTTTGCAATTGCTTTTGAGAAAAAAGCCTCAAGCATTCCACGAATCATGGCTTTCTCGCCAGAAGTTACCTTGGTGAGAAGTAAGGCATTCTTCCTTTCGGCAGCATCGCTGACAAATCGTCCAGAGGGATGCTTTGACAGATAATCTGTGACAGCTTCCTCGTTACCGATGTTTAGCGCATCCTGCCAATCAATAGAGTCGAGCATGTCTTCGCACATGGGTTGACGGAGTGAACTAGGGTGCTTCTGCATAAAGAGCAAGATGCTTGAGCGATTGATGCCTTGGAGAAGCTGCTTCCAATCTTCCTCTTCTATCTGTAGAACATGCATCCGCTCGTTTATTTCATCATAATGTTTGCTGTCTGGGAAGTCCTGAAGGAACTGTTGGTAGAACCTGGGATTTGTAATGCCTTCAAGTCGCTCATAGTCCTCTTGTTCTTTTTGCTGCATTTGGCGCTGATTGAAAAAGTAATAGCCTGTACATAGTAGGATGAGTGCGATGACGGCCGCTATGATGGCAGGTCCTTTGGATTTGTGCGGCTTCTTTTTTATCTCATTTTGAGTCGTAGGGTTGTTATTCTCGTTTTTCTCTTCAGTTAATGTGGCAGGGGACAGGCTTACTTCTAGTTTTGTCTTGCATTCAGGACAATGCTCTTGTTTTAAAAGACAATAGTTGCCGCAGTTCGGACATTGGCGTAACTGTCCGGCAATCTTTGTGCCACAATGAGGACATGTACCAGCTAATGTGGAAACTTGTCCGCGGCATTCAGGACATTTGATGATGCTCATAACTATGTTATATAAGGTATAAAGGGGCACAGGCTTTTTGCGGCCGTGCCCCTTTGGGTTGTTGGTATGGTTGCCAACCTTATTCTGCTGTCTGTTCGGTTGTTTCTTCCTCTGCGGGTGCTTCTACCTCAACTGCAGGAGCCTGTTCGGCAACAGGAGTTGCCTGAACGGGAGCGTTCTCTGCAACAACAGTGAAGGGGACCTGAGCAGCAACTTCCTTGTGAAGCTTGACGGTAGCAACATAATCGCCGGTTGCTTTGACATCCTTTACAGCGATAATCTTGCGGTCGATGTTAAAACCAAGTTTCTGGAGTTCGTCGGCGATCTGAAGGCTGTTCACGCTGCCATAGATGACACCAGTGTTACTAACCTTGACACTAATAGTCAGGCTTACTGCGTTCAGCTTCTCTGCGAGAGCTTCTGCTTCTGCCTTAATCTTAGCGAGCTTGACAGCCTTCTGCTTGAGTTCCTCAGCGAGGACTTTCTTAGCGCTTTCGCTAGCGATAACGCCCTTGCCCTGGGGAATCAGATAGTTGCGGCCGTAGCCAGCCTTAACGTTCACGATGTCGTTCTTGTAACCGAGTCCGATTACGTCTTCTTTCAGTATAATTTCCATAATCTTCCTCCTTACTTTACTTCATCAAATCGGTTACGAAAGGCAGCAGAGCGAGGTGACGGGCACGCTTAACGGCCTGAGCCACACGACGCTGATACTTGAGGGAAGTGCCTGTGATGCGGCGGGGCAGAATCTTACCCTGCTCGTTGAGGAACTTCTTCAGGAATTCGGGGTCCTTGTAGTCAATGTACTTGATACCGCTCTTCTTGAAACGGCAGTACTTCTTCTTCTTGACGTCAATTGCGGGAGCGGTCAAGTAGCGGATTTCTGATTGCTGTGCCATGTGTTATGCCTCCTCCACTTTAGGTTGTTTGTTACCTCTTCTCTTGGCTGCGTACTCGGCTGCGTACTTCTCCATCTTAACGGTAAGATAGCGGAGCACCTTTTCGTCGCGACGGTACTGGGTCTCGAGAGTCTTAATAGTCTCAGGAGCTGCATTGAACTCAATGAGCTCGTAGAATCCTGTTGTCTTCTTGTCGATGGGGTAGGCAAGTTTCTTCAGGCCCCAGTTCTCTTCGCTGATGATTTCTGCACCAGCCTGTGTGAGGACGCCTTTGAACTTTTCTACCGTTTCCT
>Ga0310694_10004008_pt1 | contig 14316 bp, 6 predicted proteins | sample 174DNAGHGhighgp2_FD_203884 | JGI IMG/M metagenome (GOLD analysis project Ga0310694, IMG submission 203884) | Sheep rumen microbial communities from Palmerston North, Manawatu-Wanganui, New Zealand - 1742 DNA GHGhigh gp2 (v2) (version 2) | ecosystem: Host-associated > Mammals > Digestive system >... | reverse complement strand
GGTCTCGGCACAAAATCAGGCTATTTATTCTTCCCAGCGGAAAACGGAGCCGTTGCGACGAGCGGGATCGGCACCGGTGAAGTCCATCGAATAGGGACTGCCGGTGGTGGGACTCTTGCCGATGTAACGATGGGTGCGCATCGACATGAGCATGAACTCGCGATTGAGATAGTCCTGCCACATGAAGACCTCGGCCTTCTTTTCGTCTGTCGTCAGGCGGACATCACCAGCGATACCAAAGCCGGAACTGAAGACATAGCGGCCGTCTTCGCATTGGAGGATGACCTGCCCCTGACCTTTGTCGATGACGCGGAAACGGGTCTGGGGACTATGATCTGAGGCGTCGGTGTCGTAAAGCAGTCCGTGAGTAGTCGCGATGGCAGGCTTGCCAGTAGCCAGATTGATGATACGGACGGTCTTGCCGAGCGGGATGTTCCGGCTGCGGTCAGCCAGAGGCTCCTCGACGGTGAAATTGTCGAACTCGGCATAGCCGCCTTTCAAGCCTTTATGGTTGAAGGCAAAGAGAGCGTGACGCGAACCTTGGAAAGTGATGAGCTGATAGCTCAAGGGCATCATACGGCCAAGCGTCTGGAAGGTCACGCCGTCCGTCGAATAGGCGTACTGCGCTTGATTGTTGTCGTAGTCACCCACCATGCGGAGGTAGATTTTCGAGGAAGGAGGAAGGAGGAATGAGGAAGGAGAAATGCCAACAGTGTCGTTGGTGGCCTGTTCAAAGCAGCGGAGGGTGAGAGAGTTGCCATCCTTGACGATGCCGATCCAGGAGCAGGGCACATTGATGTTGCCCAGACCAGCGACATCGCCGTCTTTCATACCTTTAGTATAAAGTTCGACGGTGGTGATGCTCTTAGGGCCGATGACGCGCTGGGTAAGCGAGTTGCGAGCCCACATCAGTTGTTCGGCAGGCATCGACTGGAGGCGCAGGCGACCGTTCTTCAGGCTCCATTTGCTGTCGTCGGGGTTGTGGTTCCACTGCCAGATGGGCTTGAGAGCCTTCGAGGAGTGAGGAGTGTGGAGTGTGGAGGGAGAATACTCAAAATCATCGGAACGCACATAAGGAGCGTGTGGAGTAATCTCACTCCTCACTCCACCCTCCACATTCTTCGAAATATCGGGCTTGAACCACGTGCGGGGGGCACGCCCGAGATTGCCTTCAAGGCCTATCATCGGCCAACCGTCCTTCCAAGTGACAGGCATCAGGCAGACGGTACGGCCAATGGAGTGGAAGTCCTGCATAAGCAAGGCCCACCACTTGCCGTCCTTGGCCTGCACAATGCCGCCTTGATGGGCATTGTCACAACCCGTAGCGTCGGGACTGGCCGGCGAGACACCAAACTTCGTACCGTCCTCGCCAATACGATATTTTGAGTCACGCGGTACAATCGTACGACCAACACCCTGATAGCCGAAGGTCTCGTCGGCGGTGATGGTGATGGTCTCGTAGGGACCCCAGATGCTCTTGGAACGGCTGCAGAGGGTGCGGCCATTGGGCATGTAGTCGGTAGAGATGATGTAATACATCCCACCTATTTTATATATATGGTGGCCCTCGCCGATGGCATTGCCCTCAGGGATAATGACGCGGTCGGTACCCTCCACGGGGCCGCTCATGTCGGGCTTCAACTCCGTGCAATGCACCTCGCCATACTTGTGGATGGCATAGATCTTCCCGTCGTCGTCGAAGAGCACACTGAGGTCGTAGATGTTACCCTGCATGTTGTGGTGCTGCCAAGGCCCACGGATGTCCTTCGAGGTATAGCACTGAAGGCCCTTGCCGTTGATGTTGGTAAAGACATAGAACTGGCCGTTGGCATAACGGATGGCTGGTGCCCAGACACCCTGACCGTAGATCTCCTGGTGGTTCTTCAACGAGAAGGCATCGTCGTCGAAGTCGAAACGGTCGAAACAATAGCTGATGTTCTCCCAGTTGACGAGGTCTTTGGAATGGAGGATGACAAGTCCTGGCACGGTGTGCATTGTTGTGCCGGCGAGATAGTAGTCGTCGCCCACACGGAGGATGTCAGGATCGGAGAACTCGTCGTAGAACAACGGGTTGGTGTACGTGCCATTGCCGTTGTCAGCAGTCCATGAACGCTGCTGGGCGTTTGCCAAAGATGAAAAGGTGAAAAGGTGAAAAAGTGAAACACCTATCACCAAGCCCTTTGTCTTTACTCTTATATCTTTCATCATCATTCCTTATTTATTACTATTTCAGCTTTTCACTCTTTCACCTTTTCACCTTTATTTCAGTGTTGGCCAGCCATCGGACGTCCAACGGATGGGACGCTGGATGAGGATCGAAGCGCCCTGATGGGCGATGCTATAACCATGACAGATGAAGATATCCTGGCCGTCGAAGGTGTAGGCGGCACAGTGGCCAGCTGCCTCGAAAGCCTTCTTGTCACCCTCAAGGAAGATCATGCCACCACCGTCGCGCATGTCGATGCCGTCAGGATCGAGATAAGGTCCCTCGACACTACGGCTACGACCTACGGCCACACGGTAGTTGCTCTTGGAGCCCTGACAGCAGTAGTCCCAAGAGACGAAGAGGTAATACCAGCCATCGTGCTTGAAGATGAACGGCGCCTCGATGGCGTTAGGACCTGCGAAGTCGGACGTGGGGTTCTTCGGGGGATTGGGATTCACGGAGAGGGCCTTCTTGCCATCAGAGGTACTCATATTAAACCGACGGGCGATGGTGCGTGGCCTTACTGACTCCTGACTCCTGACTCCTGACTCCTTGGCTATATGCATCGTCGTGTCGAGCTTTGCCAACTGGATACCGTCCCAGAAGGAGCCCCAGACGAGCCAGGGCTGATCCTGATCGTCGATGACGAAGTTGGGATCGATGGCGTTCCAGTTGTCACGACCTTCACGGGAGGTGACGATACACCCCATGTCGTCCCAGAGACCAGAGGCCAAGGAACGGGTGGAGAGCAGTCCGATGGCAGAGCCGTTGCGCCCAAAGGTGGAACAGCTGTAGGCGAGCCACCAGCGGTCGTGCCATTTGATGACATCCGGTGCCCAGACATGATGGCGGAAGCCAGGAACGGAGTCCTGCGTCCACTGGGGAATGACAGACATCAGGGGAGCGCCTTTGACAGTCCACGTCTGGCGGTCACGAGAGGTCATCTGCTGGATACCCATGCCTGTGGCAAAGATATACCAGGTGCTGTCTTCGTAGGCCATCACGGGGTCGTGGACCATCGGCGTGTCGGTCTGGAAGTCAGTCTGTTGGAAACGGTGCGGCTGCCCTGCTGCCGTCATAGGCACAATAAGAGCTAGCAGCGACCACAATATTGTTTTCGCTTTCATAACGATTGTCATTAAAATAAGAAAAAAGGAAGGGGAGCGGGCTTCACTAAGTCCGCCCCCCTTTGGTTGATTAACCAATCATGTGGAAAATGTAATCAAAACTTATTCGAACACGAGATGGCTACCATCCACCGTGAAGCGGAAGAACAGATTGCCATCGATAGGACTGATACCGAGGTAATCCTGATAATAGGTGTTACCATCGTTACCCTCCATGACGACCCTCACGTCGGCAGAGTCGCCATGATTGGTGACAGCTACGTAGCACTTTGCCTCATCCATTGCCTGGAGCCATGCACCCCAGTCACTCTGGCCACCGCTGGTCGTCAGGTTCGGGTTATTTTCATAGCTTGCACCCCAACCGTAGTTGTCGGCACGAACCACAGCGTACTCTGTAGTACGGTCGCTGGTCAGAACTACACAGAAGTTGTTCCAGTTGTTCTGCAGGTTGGTGAAGTTCTTGATACGTGTGGATACCGTCTGGTTGATGGGCACTTCGATGTCTACGGAGTGAGCACCCCAGAATCCGGTGGAGTTATCCTCGGCACCAACGACATCGTCGAACTCGATATGGCTGCCATCCACCGTGAAGCGGAAGAAGAAGTCGTTAGGATTGTCAACGGCGATGCCCTGATACATCTGCTGATAGACGACACCGTCGTTACCCTCCATAATAGCCACAACGTCTGCTGAACCGTCCCCATTGTTCGTGACATAGGTGGTCACCTTGGCACCGTCCATGGCAGCAAGCCATGCACCCCAGTCGCTCTGGCCACCGCTGGTCGTCAGGTTCGGGTTGTTATCATAACCAGCACCCCAACCATAGTTGTCGGCACGAACCACTGCATACTCGGTATTGTCTGCCTTGCAGAGCACCACAACGAAGTTGTTCCAGTTGTTCTGACCATTGGTGTAGTTGGTGAATCTGCTGACGAAGGTCTCGCCCGGGTTCACCTTGATGTTGTCTGAGTGAGCACCCCAGAAGCCTGTAGAGTTGTCGGTAGCACCGATAGAAGTGTACATCTTATCGACAATGTCGAACTGTGCGTAAGCGATGACTGGGCTGGCAGCCTCACCCTTGAAGGTCTTGGCGTAGGCAGCCACGAGGGTCTTCTGACCCAGATTATTCATATCGGGAATGACCTCGATTGACAGTTCTTCGAACTTCACATCCTTCGATACGCCCTGCTCGAACTGTACCGTAGCCGTCACGTTGGCAAATGCCTCTTCGAACGTGACACCCTGGAGCACCTTCTTGGGCACGCCATTGAGCACCATTGACAACGGCAGCTTGTCTTCCTTAGAGGTATAGCCTCCGATAGGCTCGATGGTAGAACCGAGGAAGTTGATGCAAGAACCCTCAGGTACGAGGAAACAGCGGATGTTTGTATTGGCCTGATCGGCGTTGAGGTTATCCAATGGGGTCTTCTGGGTATAGGTCTTTGTCACTGTTCCATTGGTCATCGTGACGATGAGTCCACCCTCTGTGCGGTCTACAGTCAGCGTCACCTTACCACCGAGTTTGTCAACGCCTGGATCAGTATCGGTCTCAAACGTCAGATCGCTCGACACAAGGTCGCGATTGATATAGTCACCCCACTCCGAGTTTCCACTCGGCTGATTATCGTAACGAATGGCTCCATACTCCCTATAGTTGGCTGCACCGCGATCCTCATCGTTACAGATGATCATGGCGTAGTTCTTATAGGTGTTGCTGGCTGCGGGATTAATGCTCAGGTTGAACTGTGCAATCCATTTCCCACCTTCAGGAATCTGATAGTACTTGGAGAATGCTGCCCACCAGCCAGTGCTGAAATCAGGTGCACCAACGGTGTACACATCTTCGTGGAGGCCTTCGATTTCCTCCTCATCGCCCTGACTGGCTGCCTTGGCAGCGGCAATGGAGTCTGCCCTGCTTGAAAGCCATTCAGGCGAGTCAATGCTGTACAGGTCGCCTCCTTCACAACTCGTCAGAGTCATCAGACCAAGAGCTGCTACACAGAAAGCGGTTGCTATTTGATTGAGATATTTCATAACCTATTATTCTTTAATTGTTGAATTTCATCATTCTTTAATATTACAACGACTCAGAGTTTCACGACAGGGTGTACAGAACCGTAGAGCTTGCTTGCGTTGCTCTCGCTAGTGTTAGCGGAGTTACCCACAAGGTTGGGGTTGTCGTTGAGTGTACCCTGATAGATGGGGAAGAACTCATGCCCGGTAATCCAGTTGTCGAAAGAGCTCTTGCTGCATGTGCTGTAATCCACAGGATCCTTCGGAGTGAAGTCGATAGAACCGTTGCCATAGTTGGCCTTCGTCCAGAAGTTCACAGCACCGTGTTCCTTGAGCTGCTGCAGGCGGCCGCTGTCATAGAAGAATCCCCAGCGGATAAGGTCGAAGCCGCGACCGAACTCACAGCCGAACTCCTTCGGACGCTCCACATTGGCGATCTGCTCGAAGAGCTTGTCGGCAGAATTGAAGTCAGACAGCTTCAGGTCGGCCAGACCGGCACGCTGACGCACCTGGTTGATCCAGTCGATAGCCTGCTGAGTGGGTCCGCTGATCTCGTTCTCGCACTCTGCGGCACGGAGCAGCACGTCAGAATAGCGCATAATGCGCAGGTTGATACCGTCGTGCAGACCTGTCACCACCTTATCGTAAATACCGGTGCGGAGATTGGTGTGCTTGGCAACGGGTAGACCACCGAAGTTATTGTTGGTCACTACAGGAATATCTGCGTTTGTCCACTCGTCTGTCTGCTTGATGGTGTAGATCTTGTTGCCATATTCAAAGCCGTCCCATTCGGGCTCGTAGGTGCCAATAGTCCAGTAGAGGCGTGGGTCGAGCGAGCCGCTGGTGGTGCGCTCAGCCTTGAACAGGTTGTAGAGCCAGGGTGATGCAGAGAGGTCTGCCCATCCACCGCAGTCGCCAGGACCGAAGTTACTCTCGATGGCCGAACCCTGCGTAGCGTTCGGGCTGGTGTTCACTGGTGTCCACTCATCGTCAACACCCTGTGAGCCATAGTCCAGGAACTGTACTTCGAAGAGGCTCTCCTCGTTGTTCTCATACTTTGAGCCCTCACGGAAGTTGTCACCATAGTTGGCCATCAGCCGATAAGTACCATACCTGCCATTGATGATATCCTTCAGCACGGTGAGTGCCTCGCTGTACTTATGACGCATCATCAGAGCGCGGGCATAGAAGCCGGCAGCAGCACCGCAGGTGGCACGGCCCTGAGCCCACTGACCACCGATGTCGCGCGAAGGCAACATATCCATAGCCTCACGGAAGTCCTTCTCTACCTGATCCCACACCTCGTCGTAAGAGCTGTTGGGAACATAGAGCCCCGTGAGTGTCTCATACACGCTGTAATCGGTGATGAGCATCGGGTTCTGATAATATCCGGCGAGAACGTAGTACGAAAGGCCGCGGATGAACAATGCCTGACCCTTAATGCGCTTGTACGTGTCAGTGAGACTGGCATCGTCCTCGAGCTTTGAGGTGATGAAGTTACAAACCTTAATGGTATAGTACCAATCGCGCCAAGGCCACTGGCCAATCTCGTCAGTAAAGGCGACGTTCAGATCGTCGTAAGGCATATACCACACCTGTGAGGAGTTCCACACCTCATCACCGCGGCACACATCGAGCATATAGCCAACACGGGCGAAAGTGCCTTCCATACGGATATGGTTGTAGCAGGCAATCACACTTTCATCCAGGTCAGAGACATCCTGACCGAAGATGTCCGTCGTCTGCTGGTTGGGATTCATCACGTCCAACTTACTCTCGCACGACGTGAGTGTGCCGAGGCCTAACAGAAGGGCGAAGGAAATTTTATGTAGTTTCATATCTTTATTTCAATTTTCAATTATCAACTTTCAATTTTCGACTTTCAACTCCCCTTAAAAGGTGAAGTTCAGACCAGCCATGAAGCTACGCGGTGTAGGATAAGAACAGTAGTTGTAGCCAGGAGAGAACGTACCACCGGCGAAGTCCACGTTGTAACCCTTATAGCCAGAGATGGTGAGGAGGTTCTGTGCCGCAACATAGACGCGGACACCCGATACGTAGTTGCCGAACCACTTGTTAGGCAGGTTGCAGCCCAGTTCTACGTTAGCAATCTTCCAATAGGAAGCGTTCTGAATCTGACGGCTGCTAAACAGGTCGTTCCAAGCCAGTGTAGCACTATTCGAAAGATAAGTGCGGGGGATGCTGCTCACATAAGTCGAGCCGTCCCACTTGTTGGCATCGAGAATGGCCACATCCTTGTTGCCATAGCCGTAGCTGGAGTTCAGCGTGTTGTAGAGGAAGTCTGTCACATGGTAGCCGAAGGCACCAAAGGTGGAGATGCTCAGGTCGAAGATGCCGTACTCCAGGTGTGCGCTCAGACCGAAGTTCACAGCGGGCAGTCCACTGCCGAGCACCGTCTGGTCGTCGCCGTTCACCTGTCCGTCGCCGTTCATGTCGGCATAATAACAGTCACCGACATTTGCACCATCCTGATATGACCAGGTTCCGGGCTCATCCTTGATATTAGGGACATAGCTGGGATCAGCAGCGGCTTTCTGCTGCTCAAACGCATTGTGAACAAGACGTGCTTCTTCATTTATTTTATCCAGCTGTTCCTGTGTGCGGATGATACCCAGATAGTTCCAGCCATAGAAGCGTCCTACTTCTTGGCCTACCTCAGTGATATAGGCGCCAGATATGTATCTCTCTTCACCGAATCCGAGTGATGTCACCTCGTTCTTCAGGGTACTGAGGTTGGCACTGATCTGGTGCTTCAGCTTGTGGTCGTTGTTGCGATAGGTCACCGAGAACTCGAAACCACTGTTCTCCAGCGAGGCGGCGTTCATGGTCACCGTGGTATTGCTCACACCTGCACTGGCAGGCACGGGTACTGCATAGAGCAGATCCTGTGACTTGTTCTTGTACCACTCAGCGGTGAACTCGATACGGTTGTTGAAGAAAGCCAGGTCGAGACCGATGTTATAGGTCTTTCTCTTCTCCCATGTCAGATCCTCGTTGACGAAGGTCGAGATGGCGGAACCAGTAACGGGCTGGTTGCCGAAACTATAAGTCATGTTGTTACGCAGCATCGTAGCCTGGATAGCATAGTCTGCCACAGAAGCCTCATTACCGAGTTCACCATAGCTGGCACGGAGCTTGAACATGTTCACGATGTTGCGGTCGATCGGATAGAACTTCTCCTTGTCGAAGCGCCAGCCCAACGAGAATGAAGTGAAGGTGTCCCAGCGCTTGTCTGGAGTCAGGCGAGAACTGCCGTCACGACGGACGATAGCAGAGAGCAGGTACTTCCCGTCGAAGTCGTAGTTCAGACGGGCGAGATAAGAAGCCAGCGTATGCTTGGCCTCAAAGCTGCTGGCATTCCAGTCGCTGGCGTTCTGCAGCTGCAGGAAGTAAGGCTGTGAGAGGTTGATGCCGGTGGCACTCATCGTAGAGGTATTCTCCTCCTCGTAGGTCTGACCGACCACGAGGTTAGCATGGTGCAGACCCATAGTACCGTCCCAAGTCAGCGTATTCTCGATCAGGGCGTCGGTGTATTTACGGTGAGCTTTGGTCAGGCGCTCGTTCTCCTTGGCCAGGTATACACGGTTACTCTGAATCCAGGCGGGGATCCAGTCACGGTCTGTGGCACTGGTCGTGCTATAAGAGAGGTTGATTTTATAGGTCAGTGAGTGGTTCTTGCTCTCCACACCCACCATCTTCAGCAGGTCAACGTCGGCAGAACCCGTTCCCACGAAGCGGTCTACGATGGTCTTATTCGATAGCAGATTGTTCACCAGAAGCGGGTTCATGGCAGAGATGTCACCGTGAACGGTGTCGTAATACACGCCGTAGCCATAGGCATCGTATTTCCAGCCACTGGCCGAACCTACCATATCGTCGAGCACCCATGTCGACTCGTCATAAGCCTTGATAGTAGGTTGCATGGTAAGCACACCACGGAGCACATTACCCAAGTTACCATAGAGACCCTGAATGTAACGGTCATCATTGCCGATTGACATCACGTTCTGGTCAGAGTGCGAATAGACGAGGCTGGTGCGGAACTTTACGAACTTCGTGTCCATCGTGTTGTTCACACGGGCTGTATAACGCCTGAAGTCAGGACCCGATCCCTCGATGGTACCCTTCTGGTCGTAGTAGTCAAGACCAATATTATAAGTATTGTGTGCACCACCACCGCTCAGATTCACGTTGTGGTTCTGACGGATACCCGTCTTGAAAGCCTCTTTGAACCAGTCAGTATTCGTATTGTCACGGAAGCGATAGACACCGTCGCCGTCCAGGCTGTAGCCGCCAGGAAGGGGCGTGTTCGAGTTGGCTGCGGCAATGCCGAGATAGTTACTATACTGATCGGCATTCATCAGGTCGTAGTGGGTGTTCGAGACAACGTCCATACCGACGTAGCCCTTATAGTCAACCTTCAGCGGCTGGTCCTTCTGTCCACCCTTAGTCGTGATGATCACCACACCGTTAGCAGCACGAGAACCATAGATAGCACCGGCAGAAGCATCCTTCAGCACCTGGATGGTCTCGATATCGTTCGGAGAGAAGTCGCGGATAGAAGTACCCATAGGCACGCCATCAATCACATAAAGGGGAGCCTGGTTACCGTTCAAGGTACCGATACCACGGATACGCACCGTCGGGTCTGCACCGGGCTGACCGTCAGATGTAATAGACACACCTGCCACCTTACCTTCAAGCATGGTAGAAATGTTTGAGTTGGATACGCGCTTCAGTTCATCGGCATTCACGATAGACACAGAACCCGTCAGGTCGGCCTTCTTCTGAACACCATAACCCACGACGACCACCTGATCGAGCATCATGGCGTCTGACTCGAGTTCAATAGTATTAAGGTTCGCGCGCCCACGCACGGCAATCTCGCGATCCTTGTAACCTACATAGCTTACCAGAAGGGTAGCGTTAGAAGGAGCATCCAACTCGAAGTTTCCATCGAAGTCGGTCACAACACCGCTCTGCACGCCCTTCACTCGAACGGTAGCGCCAATGAGCGGCTCTCCACTTTGATCAACGACCTGACCACTCACTTTGATGGTCTGGTCCTGCTGCACTGATGCCTTTGCGGTCGTCGGACAGAAGGAAAGTCCACCCGACATGCCTAACATTAGCATCACAGAGAATAATACTTGTTTTCTCATTTGCTTTTGGTTTTAAATTTATAAAATTGATTTAATGAATGAAATTTTTTGCAAAAGTAACATGCTTTGACATAAATCAAGTGGATAAAACGATTTATAAGGTGGACAAAACGAATAAAGGATGAAAATTTGTCCATTTTCACCCTTTTTAAATACGTTTTATCCACTTATTCCCCTATAAAGGCACTTGGACTCATACCATACATCTTCGCAAAACAACGCGTGAAGTATTTCGGATCGTTGAACCCTACCTTATAGGCTATTTCAGTAATATTACGGTTTCCGGTCTTCGCAGAGAGCAGTTCCTTGGCCATGTTCAAGCGGTAGTTACGGATGAACTGTCCGGCTGGCACACCCACCTCTGCATTCAGGTGCTTGCTGGCCACCGTACGGCTCATACCAAGGGCGTCGCAGAACTCCTGCACACCAAACTCGGAATTCATATAGTTGGCTTCCAGAATCTCCATCACACGTTCCATAAACGGTTTCGTGCGTTTGAGCACCTCCTCCTTGTCGGCCTCCACACTCTTCGTCACACTGTGTCTGTAACGCTGTTGGTTGTCGAGGATGTTCTGGATACGGGTCTGCAACTGCGCAGGATCTTCCGACTCCTCCAATACACGGCGGATTGGATTAAGCAGCTGTTCGGCCTCCAACCGTTTCAGACGTGCCACCCACCTATTATATATATAAAGTACGAGAACTACGAAGAGAATGCCCAGCAAAGAACGGAACCACCAGCTATTCCAGAAAGCAGGACTGACGTTTACCTCGATGGAGGCTATTTCCGACTGGTCGGCTGACAAAGATGACACATATTTCACCTCGAAGATATAATGGCCGGCAGGCAGGGCACTATAGCGTACAGAATGCTCTCCCAGTTTGAGCGGCGTCCATTCGTCCTCAAGGCCTTTCATCCTGTAACTGAACATGGCCTGCGCCTCGTTTCCATAATCCAAGGCCGAGAAGGCGATGGAGAATGAACGGTTACCCTCACGCAACTGAATGGATTTGGCAATCGAGATGTCTTCCGACAAATACTCACTGCCGGCGGTGACATCCTGATTATCCACGATGAGGTGGGTAAACACAAGCTGGCCATTCGCCTTAGCCTCCGTATTCTCACCCAAGACCTCTATCAGTCCTCCCTCGCTGCCAAGATAGATGACGCCCGAAGCGTCCCGAGCCGCAGAATTCCAATAAAAATGATGATTGACCAGACCTTCACTCTCGAAATAATTGGAGAAGACATGCGTTTTCGGATCATAAACCGACAGACCATTCTGGGTCGTCACCCATAAGCGTCCGTTAACATCCTCAACGATACCCTTAACACCACCGAAGGCCAGTCCGTCTTCTGTGGTCAAAGCCTCAAAGACATCTTCTCTCCTGACTCCTGACTCCTGACTCCTGTCTCCTTTCCTCCTATAAAGTCCATAGCCGTTGCTACCCAACCAAAGCGTACCATCATGCGCCAGACAGAAGGAGGATATCTTATCTACGATACGTGAGTCGGGATCGTCCAGTTTATGTGAGATCAGTTTATGCTTAAAGGGTCTGTGACCCTGGCGTCCAGAGTTGAGATCCACCTTGATCAAACCCTGCATACAGCCCATCCACAGGAAACCATCATAATCGACGATGGCGCCGATATTTCCCGTCAGACTGCGGCATCCCTCAAACGGTTCCTCTATCACATGCGACTTGAAATCATAGAAATACAGTCCCGCATTACTACCTATCCACAGGCCGTCGTTAATAGAATCAACAGCCAGCGCACCTACAAAGCCCGTACGCCACTGATATTCTCCCTGAAGTTCCAGACGGGAGATGTAATGGACGCCCTGTCTTTCAGTCAGGCAGACTCCTCCTCCCCAAGTGCCTATCCATAGCTTGCCGTGATGATCGGCAGCAAGCGCCGAGACACTATTATGGGATAAGCCAGAATTAGCTGTTGTGTAATGGATAAAGTCGGTAGTGCCTTTCTCACGAAGGTTCAGGCCTCCTTCTACCGTTCCCACCCATAACCGTCCGTCCGGCTCAACCAACATGGCATTCACGGGGTTGGGAGAGAGGGAACGAGGATCACTTGTATGAACAGAGTTTCGCAGCAGTAGGCGTTGCGGTGCCAGACAGGCAATACCGCCTGACTCTGTACCAATCCAGATATGACCTTGATAGACACGGATGCAATGAACGAAGTCGCTCTTCAGCGGAACAGGGCTCTCCGTAGTCCAAGCCGTGAAACTGTCCGTCTGATCATCGTAGATATTGACACCACACAGAGAGCCAACCAACAAGCGATTGTCGGAAGTGACTGCCAGACTCGAGAGAAATACATGGGACAGAGATCCCGGAGCAGTGGAATGATGATACTCAGCCAACTTCTGCAGATAGGGGTCATAACGGAACAGTCCCTGGTTGGTCGTGATCCAGACCACATTGTTACGTTTCAGGATGTCGGTAATGTAATGTTCCTGTAGGGGCTTCAACAATGCGGATATTTCCTCCCGCACCAGCTTCCCGCCTTTTTCCACCAACCGATAAAGTCCGCCGTCGATACCTATCCACGGCTTGCCGTTTCCATCAACATCACAGATGGCAATGTCGAGCATCCTCCATGGATGGGGATAGTTGTAAATATGATCAGGCTGTCCCTGAGCATCGAATGTGATGAGAGAGACCTGCCGGTCATTAACCACCCAAATGCGCCCCATGGCATCACGATAGCACTTCATGGAAGGAAAAGTCAGCAGCTCTCGCAAATCCGGATGGTCAGGTACCACGGCTCTCATCGTCTTCAGGTCGATGATATTGATACCCTCGTCGAAGGCTACCCAGAGCCTATGGAAATCGTCCTCGGCAATACTGCGGCATGACTTGCTGTTCAGGTCAAGCCTGGGCTCCATGACACCATAACCATCGTAGCGAACTAAACCACCACCATACGTCGAGATCCAAAGAAAGCCACTGGAGTCCTTGAAGATGTCGTTGACATGGTTATGGGGAAGGCCATTGCTCAGGTCCAGATAGGTAAGGTTGTACCGCTCAGTCAGGAAGTTAGCAGCGTGGGTATCGATATCGAGGAATGAGGAAGGAGGAAAGAGGAAGGAGATATGCATGGCAAAGAGAAGCAATGTCACTCTCCGCCACCAAAGTATTCTCCTTCCTCGTTCCTCCTTCCTCATTCCTCGAAAATATAATTACTTCTTAATTCCTGCGACGCAGACAGAGCCGATGAGGAAGCTGACACCAGCGACAATCATCATCGTTGACTGATGGCCACCTACCAACGTCAGGATGACACCTCCTAAGAGGGCGGCCACAATCTGTGGAATACAGATGGTACCGTTGAAGAGTCCGAGGTAAGCACCCATGTGTCCATAACCCTGCAGGGCATTCGTGACAAATGTGAACGGCATGGCAAGCATTGCAGCCCAAGCACAACCGATCATCAGGAACGGGATGAACTGCAGATACTGGTTGCTGATGAACGGTACGAGTGCAAAGCCGATACCACCAATCACCAGACTGACGGAATAAGCCAGTTTCGTATTCTTGAACTGTGGCAGCAGGGCGGCCCATACTACAGAGCCCACGGCCTGAACGGCAAAGAGGATACCCACCCAGTTGCCTGCCTCCTGGAAGGCCTCACTGGAAGGATCGGTCGTATTCCACACCACCTCGGCAATGGCACCGGTCGTATAGTTCCACATATAGAGCATGGCTGCCCAGCAGAAGAACTGCACGAGTCCCACCTTCCAGAATGTCGAAGGTGCATTCTTCA
>Ga0310694_10004004_pt1 | contig 14329 bp, 2 predicted proteins | sample 174DNAGHGhighgp2_FD_203884 | JGI IMG/M metagenome (GOLD analysis project Ga0310694, IMG submission 203884) | Sheep rumen microbial communities from Palmerston North, Manawatu-Wanganui, New Zealand - 1742 DNA GHGhigh gp2 (v2) (version 2) | ecosystem: Host-associated > Mammals > Digestive system >... | reverse complement strand
GTGTCGCCGGCGCAAACCGTGTCCACTGCGCTGACAAAGACTTGCGGCGGGGAGAGGACATTAAGATAGAGGCTGTCCCTGACCTGCGCCGGGCAGCCCGTATTCAACAGCTCCACGACCAGCCACCCCTTGGAGGAGGTGTCAACAACACTGAAGCTGACCTGCTCGCCAGTGGCCGTGAAATTGCCTGGCCCAGTCCATGTATAGGTGATGGCGCTACTTATCGGGAGGGCCGACAGGGTGAAAGTGTCCCCCACGCACGCACCGGGGTCTGGAGCCCCTCCCTCAAACCAAAGCAGCTGGCTTTGCGACAATGACATAGCCACAATGTTGATGGAGAAGCTGTTCTCGCAGGAATCTATCACAAGGACGGACATCTCCTGCCCCATATCCATGGGAATGTTATAAAACATCCCGTCCGGGCTGGTTCCTAACAGGCTGCCATGAAGGTCCGGTTGACTGTAAAGTTTGTATGTATAGGGTTCGGAACCTTGGATAGCCCGCGCGATGGCCGTCCCGGTGTTCACCGTGGAGTCGCACATCACTGCGTATGCCTTATCAAAGTCCACATGGACGCGCACGAAATGGATGGTATCAATCTTCGAAAACGTCTGGTTACAGGCATAGAAAGTCATCTGCAGGACATATTCGCCAGGAATCGTGAACCGGAACGGCACATTCATGGAGGTTGACGAGTTCGAATAACCGCCAACGATTCCCGATAAGACATAGATGTTAGGGTAATTGTCGTACGATGTGACAACAGGTTCATCATTGCTCACCTGGGAGTCGATAAGATAGATGTTACGCCGGTATTTCCCGGCGACAGGCGTCACAAGCAAGTCGTTGCACACCTGTTCCGACACGTATGCGGGATCCTCTATCCATTCGTATGTGTCATAGTAGATGCCGTCGATGTTTATTCGCAGTGTGTCAATGCCACAAGGGGTCTCACATACGAAGACGTAAAGCCCGCCCGACAAATCGATGGCATTGAGGGAGACATTCATGCCTGTTGCCACAATGTTCGCATTATTGTTCACGGAATCATCCTCCACAATTGTCCAAGTTCCATTGAGATAGGTAGCCGTGAAGTTATATTTGTTGTAGAACGGACTCCGAATCAGACGCACCACGGTCGAGTCTCGAAACGAAGGGAATGGGGTTCTCTCCTCATACACCCTAATCTGTCGGTTCGAATAGGGACACCTATCGTAATTGTAGCGGTCGAAATTAGCTTCTATTTTCCAAAAAGAGGATCCTATGCCCGGCGCAGTGTCCCGCACGAACTCCAGCGTGTCGAAACGGCTCAGAACCAAACAGCCATGCGCATCCACTAAAGAACGTATAACGGGCAGCGAAAGATGCGAGTAAGGACCATAAAAGTTCTCCACATCCTGGTATGTCAGGGTGGATTTCACGGTGATTTCACTCACCGGATCCGTTTTTATCACCTGTCCCGTTGCAGAGTCCGTATAAACCCATCGCAACGGATAGGTGTAGTAAAAGTGCGTCGTATTGGGGGAGTAATAGCCGTTATAGCGATAACAGCTGTACCAGATGCGGTATACCTCATGGTAATACACCGCCGAGTCGCAAACTGTGGAGCATGTGTCAAAACCGGAACTTCCGATGCAAGGTGACGAAATCAAGACATCGGTTGTCAAACAGGAGGAAGGGGGTGGTGAAAGCGTCACCGAGATAGGGATAGTGTCAAGGTGACACAAATCGCGTACCTCAAAGCGGAATGTGTGCCCGTAAAGGTCGCAATAGTTGCTGGCGAAATCCAACGTGTCGCAATATACCCCGTTATATATGTTCGCCACCGAGGAACCGTCGATAGGCCGCCACAAAGTGGTGTCAGGCTGGCCAGACTCGCTATTATGGATAAAACGATATTGGAAAATGGTCTGATAATAGTCGTAATCATAGTTGCGAACAGTTATCGGGCAGGAGAACTGAATCGCGAAACGCACCGTATTGGAGTCGTACGTATAAGTTGGAGTAGTCTTGAAATTGAGGTAACTGACCTGTACATCATTCATTTCGACAGTATGATAGAACACCTGAGTATAGGAGCAGGCGTCGAAAGCCTCAATGCGGTAGGTACCGGCAGCCAAACTGTCGAATGTGTAGTAGTCCTTGTAATCTGCATAAAGGGAGTCTGTCCCGTTGTGTTGCGGCTGGTCGAAGACCACGTAGCGGACGGTGTCCTGCTGCGCGTTCGTGAAGACCACAGTATACGGGAATTTGCCGGAGGTGAGTTTCATCTGCAAGCGTCCCCTGTTTCCGCAAGCAGCCGAAGGCCGGTTGCCGTACCTTTCACGCCGTATCCCGTTCCACACGTAGTCGTCCGTCGCCGTGACGGCCAGCAACGAAGCCGAGAAAAGAGTGTACGTGGTAGAGAGCGTGATTCCGTGGAACGTGGTGTCCACCAACACCGGACCCGCCGGAGTCGCCACATAGCCCGACACACCGATGTCATACGTGCCCGCATCCATCATCGTCAGGACATGACTGTTGCTATAGAACACGCTATTTTGGAGCTGATTCTTGTAATGGTACTGCAACAAAGTGATCGGATATGCAACGGAATCCACCGGGTGCTGCAACGAATCATCCGTCAGGATGAGATTTCCCTGCGCATCCTGCAGCGTGACGACGGCCTGACAATTGTTGAAACAGTCGCCCACTACCGTGTCGATGACGACCGTATAGGGGAATTGCGGCTGCTGGGCCGTTGCCAGCACGCAGGAGACCAAAACTCCGGATAGACAAACGAGACGTTTCAAGGCAACTGAGTATAAACTTGATTTCATATTCGAGCTATTTTGAAATAACTGATGACTTGATTATCTACGCACCGCCTTCCTTACGGCCACGACCTGCCCGTCCATCACAGCCTTCACCATGTAGACGCCCGAGGCGTAGGAGGAAAGATCCAGAGCAGTCGTTTCTCCCGTAACAGGCACGGCATGCAAGAATTTCCCGTACATATCGAAAATCCGGATTTCCGCATCCGAAGTCACAGGTCTCCCGTTCAAGGAGAATCGCACGTTGACGATGTTGTCGGTCGGGTTCGGATAGAGCATTAAGGAGCCGACCTCCTCATGGTCGTCAATTCCCACGGTAATGGTCAGGTGGAGCGTCACTATGGAATCACAACCGGCGCTGGTCTGTAGCAGTTGGACATAATCACCCGAATTACAATAGGTTATGTCGTTCCAGATGTAGCACGAGTCTGCAGTGGTGACAGAAAATTCAGAGATTTCCGTATCATAGATGGTTAAATGCAGGATTGTCACAAGCGTGCAACCCGTCGCCATCGTGGTGTAGTGGACATAGTCCCCGCTTTCAGTATAGGTCTCCCCATTCCAATTGTAACTGTCGCAGGCGGTGGCGTGGAAATCAATAGTGTCGGAGTAGTGGATGGTCAAGTGCAACGTGACAAGCGAGTCGCAACCTGTTGCATTGGTCAGATTGATTGAGTAACTGCCGCTTTCCGTGTAGGTCATGCCGTTCCAGGTGTAGCTGTCGCAGGCAGTGACATACAACTCGGAGGTGTTGGAATTGTTGATAGTAAGGTGCAGGGTGACAGTGGAGTCACAGCCGTTGCTGTTTGTCAAATAGCGGGTGTAGTCGCCACTTTCGGTGTAGGTCATGCCATTCCAAGAATAACTGTCACAGGCTGTTGCGTGCATTTCCACGATATCTGGGTGATTTACAGTGAGATGAAGGGTTACGATAGAGTCGCAGCCAGCCGCATTTGTAAAGTTGATTGAGTAATTGCCTGTTTCTGTGTAAGTCGTACCGTTCCAAGTGTAGCTGTCGCATGAGGAAACGTACAAATTGGTGGTGTCGGAATGGTTGACGGTGAGATGCAGGACCAGCACCAGATTGCAACCTGCGGCGTTGGTCATGTTCGTCACGTAGTCTCCGCTTTCCGTATAGGTGACGCCGTTCCAGTTATAGCTGTTGCAGGCAGCGGCGGAAAATTCGATGGTGTCGGAGTGATTGATGGTCAGATGCAAGGTCACAATGGAGTCGCAGCCCAATGCGTTGGTCAAATAGACAGGATAGTCGCCGCTCTCATAGTAGGTTACATCGTTCCAGGTGTAGCTATCGCAGGCGGTGGCTTGCAAGTTTGTACTGCAGGAATGGTTGACCGTCAGGTGCAGCGTGACCACGGAGTCGCAGCCGTTGACGTTTGTGAGGGTCTGCGTGTAAGCACCGCTTTCGGAATAGACCTCGCCGTTCCAAGTGTAGCTGTCGCAGACCGTGGCTTCGACAAGTTCGCTCACCGAATGGTTAATTGTCAGATGCAGCGTCACAACACTGTCGCAACCTTCCGTATTGGTGAACGTCTGCACGTAATCGCCCGACTGGGTGTAGCTGGTTCCGTTCCAGATATAGCTGTCGCAGGCCATTTCCGTGTATCCCATAGTTTCCGAATGTTTCAGCGTAAGATGTAGCGTGACCACGGAATCGCAGCCTGCTGTGTTCGTGAAAATATGTACATAATCACCAGATGCGTGGTACGTCGTGCCATTCCAGAAGTAGCTGTCGCAGGCGGCGGCATACAAGTCGGTGGTGTCGGAATGGTTGACGGTGAGGTGCAGGACCAGCACTAAGTTGCAACCTGAGGCGTTGGTCATGTATGTCGTGTAGTCTCCGCTTTGCGAGTAAGTGACGCCGTTCCAGTTATAGCTGTTGCAGGCAGTGGCGGAAAATTCGATGGTGTCGGATCGAAGGATTGACAGGTGTAACGTAACCGTGGAGTCGCAGCCGTGGGTGGTCTGGAAATGCTGAGTATAGATACCTGATTCATAGTAAGTGGTATCATTCCAGGTATAGCTGTCGCAGGCAGTGGCAAAGATGCTATTTTCGGAACTCTCGACGGTGATGAGCGTGTTAAGGGCAGCGGTGGCCGTATTGGAGCAGCCGACACCCGTCTGGGTGACCTCCACTGTGTAAACATCATTCACATCGGAGGAGAGGGTCTGGAGGGTCAGGGTCTGGCTTGTCGCACCTGCCATCAGATTGCCATTCTTATACCACTGGTAGGAAATCTCGCCGTAGCCGCCTGAGATATTGGTTTCTATAGCCGTTGAACCGCCCTCGCAGACCGTTGTCGGATAGCCGTCAGCGACAGCAATCGTCACGACGGGGTCAGCCAAAACGGCGTAGTTGGCAAGCATGGAGGTGGACATACAGCCCTGGTCAGAGGAAACCGTCAGCCAATAGGCGTAATTGCCGGGAGATTCCTCGCCGGTGGTTGTGAGTGCTGTTGACGTGCCAACCAGTTCGGTGGTGGCGTTGGGACCGAACCTGTACCAGCGATAGTCAAGTTCCTCAATGGGAACGCCGCATTCGACCTCCGCAGTTAGCGTTGCCGTACCGCCCTCGCAAGTGATGCTATGGTCGAAAGAGACATAGACATACGGATCATACACGAAGGTGACCGCGGGAGCATAAGCCAAGGTGCTGCACCCCTCGTCCGTGGTGACCTGAACGGCATAGTGGTACGCGCTGTCGCGGACACTTTCGTATGTGGAATAGTCGGGCAAGGTGGCGCCTTCTATCAGGGCATTGTCCTTGTACCACTGATAACTGTATTCTGCACCGGCAGGGGTGACCTCCGCGTGCAACATGGCGGTGCCGCCCACGCACAAGATTGTGTCGGTGGCGGTGACCGTGACAGCCGGGGTGGCAAGGGTGGTCAGGTGCATCACCACCGTGCTGTCGCAGCCCGCCGCATTGGTCAGCGTGACCGTCTGCGTGTCGGGTTCCGTGAAGGTGATGCCGTTCCAGGTGATGGGCAGGGAGTTGGCGCAGATGACGGAATCTGCAAATGTCTGGGAGACGGTATCAACGTGGAGATGCATTGTGAGGACGCTGTCGGCACCGGAGGGGGCGTACAGCATGACGGTGGCGGTACTGTCACCGGCGGTATGGAAGGTCACGTTGTTCCAGGTGAACGGGAGCTCCGTTTCGCAGATGGTGTCGTAAGCACTGGCCGAAGTGTTCTGGTTGACGACGAGGGTGAGATGGATGGTGGAGTCGCAGCCGACTGCGTTGGTGATGAACATGGTATATTCGCCCTCTTCAGAAAGAGAAACATCGTTGAAGTAGAAGGGCAGGGCGTTTTCGACGACCGTGGCGGTGAAAGTGGTGTCGGTGGAGTGCAGTACAGTGAGGTACAGGGTGACAACGGAATCGCAGCCCGCAGCGTTGGTGAGGAAGACGGTCGGGGTGTCGGTGCTCTCGTAGTAGGTAACGCCGTCAATCCACGTAAAGGAGTCGCACACAGTGATAACCGCATTATAGTCTGTCGAGTGGTTGACGGTGAGGTGCAGGGTGACGATAGAGTCGCAACCCGTAACCGCCATAAACGTCTGGGTATAATCCCCGGAATGGGTATAGACACTGTCGTTCCAGGCATAAGAGTCGCAAGCTTCCGCCGTAAAGTCTCTATAGATGGATTCATTGATGGTGAGATGCAGCACCACCACCGAGTCACAACCCTCAACATTTGTCATCGTCTGGTAGTAGGTGCCGCTTTCCGTATAAGTCTCGCCCTCCCAGTAGAAACTCTCGCAGGCGGTCTCCATGATATAGACCGTGTCGGAGAGATAGACAGTCAGGTGTAGTGTGACCACAGAGTCGCAGCCGTTAACATTGACGAAATTCCGCACATAATCACCTGAATAATAATAGGCTTCATCATTCCATACATAGCTATTACAAACAGTATCTTCAATGTTTACTGAATCTACCGGGGTTACTGTTAGAGTCAGAATCACAACCGAGTCGCAACCGCTCGTATTGATGGTACGGATGGTGTCTTGATGGATTATTGGATAGGGGCTGAATTGCGTATCGAAGAAGAATCCATATCCAGAGAAAGTACTTCCTGCACAGATAGTCTCATCAATGAATACGGAATCGACATGATTCACTGTCAGATGCAGCGTGACAACGGAATCGCAGCCCACCGCATTCGTCAGCGTGACAGTCTTCGTGCCAGGTTCGGTGAAGATTACGCCGTTCCACACCATCGGCAGTGAACCATCGCACACCGTGGAATCAACCTCCACCATTTGCGAACAGGCAACATCATCGCGGAGGCAACGCACAGTGAGCCCCGCATATTTGTAGAGGTTGGTGGCATTTTCCAATGAAGTGATATTGAGGTCCAAGTAGCCGCCGTATGTCTCCCCGTCGTCATGTTCCGTGGCACTCCATATATAGGCCGCCTCTCCGAAGCGGCACCCATACCCGACAAGGGAGCATCCGGCAGGAACTATTGAGAAGCCGGTCGCATTATTGCTGCACGGGTCATCACCCGCCGTACATGCCATCGGGGAATTGTGCCATCCGGTGGCGGAGGACATCGCTTTGGCATTATACCATGCCGTGTCGTTGCATCCATAGATGTTCTGGCTGTTCACATAGTCAATCAGTTGCACCCACTCAGCGTTGCTTGGAACATGCCAGCCCATAGGACACACACCCTGCACACCGCTCGGGTTTGCACTGCTGGATGATGCCCCACGCATCACCGCAGCCCAGTTGTACAGCAGCCCGTATAGCTGTTTGTTTGCTGAATTGTGATTCGGATAGTACCAGTAGCCAACCGTGGTCGAGTTTCCATTACCTTGTGCGATTCCGGTTCCGTCTGCATACTTCGTTGTCCGCAGGTTGTCGCGCATCCAGCACTGGTTGCCGATTTGCACGGTGGCATACACGTTGCCCTCGTGGTCGGTGACGGTGGGGGCAGCAGGGCAGGACTTTGAGTCGATGACGGGACCGCAATCACCCACATTCAGCGTCATCACCACCACGCTGTCACAACCCGCCGCGTTGGTCAACATGACCGTCTGCGTGCCGGCATCCGTAAAGGTTGTGCCGTTCCAGATTAGGGGTAGGGAGGTTGAGCAGATGGTGGTGTCAATCATTACAGTATCAGAATAGGACACTGAAAGATTCACCGTCACCGTTCTGTCACAACCCCAAACATTATTCAACACCACCGTTTGCGTACCCTCTTCATCAAAGATAAAGGTAACGCTATCAAACTCAAAAGTGACGGGCAGTTCGTTCTCGCACACTGAGAGCCATTTGGCGGTGTCAGGGAAAAAAATCGGAATCACCTCAACGTAATAGAGGCTCTCATTCCCGTACAGGTCTGATAGCGTTATGGTTACTTCTGTGTTATCATAAATTTCCGTTCCCGCCGTCGGGCTCTGTGTGACCGTCAATGACGATGCTGGCTGGCAAATATCTGAAACAGTGTAACTTGTGAAGAAAGCTGTATAATCAGGAACACGGTAACTGTTGTCGTTGGATATGCACACATGACCGTCGGGCAAAGATCCGCTGAATATCGGCGGTGTAGTGTCCCGCACGTCTATTGTCCGCGAGGTGCTGGCCGTACAGCCGGTGAGCGTGTCCGTAACCGTCAAGGTGACCTCGTATTGGTGAATATGCCATTCGGGGATGATTACAAGAAAAGAGGTGTCATTTGTCGTGTTAATGTTTACACTTTCTCCTGACCAAGAATAGGTCAGATTCGGAATCTTGTTTCCAGTGATAGAATCCACTGCTACCAAAGTTAAATTGCCGTAAGTTGGGCAAAATGGTTCGGTGGCACCGTTGCAAGCAACTGGTCTAATCCCGATGACGTGACAGGAGGTGTCTATAACGTCATTGTTCACAGTTACGGTCACGTTAGCGGTGGCCGTACAACCATAAACATTTGTTCCAGTCACCGTATAAGAGGTCGTGGAAGCCGGGGACACCGTGACAGATGCGGAAGACGAACCGTTGCTCCATAAGAAAGAATCCTCTGTTCCCGATGAATAGGAGAACCTTCGCACGGCGCGGACCCTACACGTTTGTGTCTTCTCCGCACTTACAAATTCTCCAGAAGAGTCCATCCGCCAGGCATAATTGTTGTTTTGCTCTGCACAGGTCCAGTATGTGCCGCCAAAATAACTTCCGCCGAATGCATAGAGACTGTTTTGTATTACAAAGATTTGGGATTTTATCATTCGCAATTGAGCAGGCGATGGAAGAAACCACCCGTGGGCGAAATCCACCACATCGGCAGCATAACCCGTGTTGCCTCCTTGGTAGGCGAGAATTGCTTGCGTGTGGGCATATCCGGCGGTGTCCAAGAGCAGCTGCTGGCGCTTGTAGGTCGTGGGATTCTGGTTGTCAAGGTTTGGAACATCACCAGATTCACCCCACTGGCAACTGTAGGAAGCATCATTGAGTGCCACCACAAGCCCCCCACTTCCGTCTGGAAAAAGATGATAGACAATACCTTTGCTGCCATCTGGCGCAGTGTAGAGGTCGCCTACTCGGTATATCTGTCCATTGGCCGTATGACTACATACCAGCAGAATTGCAAAAGTCACTAAATGCCTCAACATAGCAATGACTTTTGAATAGCATTTTTTGGACAAATAAGTTCTAATGCCATTGGATGAATGTGATCTCTTTGTATGGGTTGAAGTATTGTAACCGTTCATTTTAATTGTCATAATCGTTTTATATGCTATCAGGTGATAGGGTCTCTTTTTGAGTGATTGTTTTCTTGTCTAAAAAGATCGAATACTGCGGACATAATCGTGGTTGCTTTTGTAGCAGTAGAGTATCGAACCATTGTAAAAAATGTCGATTGCCCTTTCTGCCGAATTCTCTGTCGAAGACCACAATGTCCAGTAACCATCCATAGAGAAAGGGGTTCCGCCGACAATTTCCAAAGAGGTGTTGAGTGTGGGAATCACCCCATAGAGCATATTCACCTGTCCTATGGCAGGCAAGTACCACCCGTTATCGAAGTCCACGGCCCATGCTGCGGGATAGGTGGATGCGTCACCGTATGCGCGTATGATTTGCGTGTTGCTATAGCCTGCGGTGTCGTTTTCACCTTTATTAGGTAGGTCTGGAATATCTATTCCGAAATTGCCCCATTGCTTATTCCCTTGGTTCTCCAGATGTATGGCCCATCCATGCAGTCCAGAGTTATCCACATGAAAAACAACTCCAAGAGCTGTCTTACCGGACGAGAGGAATTCTGTGGGCTTCACAGTCGTATTATCCGTGCATAAAATATCCCCGACAGACACGAACGAAACCAATCCTGTTGTTGCTTCCGCATGAAGTGTCGCACTGTCTCCAGACGAAATAACGCTGTCACCAGTAATGGTTATAACGTATGATGCACAAGGGTCTATAGGTGTAATAGTCATTTCATTGCCATAACCCGTTCCCACACTATTGGTGGCGTAGGCCCGCACATAGTAGGTGGTATTCGGTGTCAATCCTTGAATATTGCTGGTGAAACGGCCAGTGCCGCTGCCGTCGGTGGTATGGTTGTCAGAGACTTTCGGGTTTGGCATGGTACTCCAGCATATACCACGTGCGGTCACTGATGCGCCACCCCACGAATTGACTATGTTACAGCCAATGGCCGAATTGGAGGTGATATTACAAATGTTGGTGGTAGTCACTGTAGGAACAACATTGTTGACTGTCACGTAGATGCTCGCCGTGCCTGTACACCCGTATTGGTTGGTTCCCGTCACCCTATATGTTCCGGATGTACTGGGAGATACTGTTATTTCGTTTGTGGTCGCGCCGTTACTCCATTGGTATGTGTCAGCCCCTGATGCGGTCAATGTTGTACTCTGTCCGTAATCGACATTAGTGTTACCACTAATGGTTACGGGCAATGTGGCACAGGATGTGGTAAAGCTCACCTCTTCGCCGTAAGTGGTGCCGATGCTGTTGGTGGCGTATGCCCGCACATAGTAAGCGATACCGGATGAGAGATTCGTAATAGTAACAGTAAAACTACCAATTCCAGCATTCTCCGTTATATGGTTGTCCGCAATAGTTGGTGTTGGAGAGGTGCTCCAGCAAACACCGCGTGAAATAACCTCAGATCCTCCATTGGATTCAACAGTTCCACCGCAAGTGGCTGAAGTCGCAGTGATATTGGTGACGTTATGGGTTGTTACTGTCAGTGCGATAGGGATAACGGTCACCGTCACCGTGGCTGTGCCGGTACACCCATAGCTATTGGTACCTGTCACGGAATATGTAGTCGTGGAAGTGGGCGATACCGAGATGCTGGCAGAATTGTCATTAGTACTCCAGTGATAGCTGTTTGCACCTGAAGCCGTAAGTATGGTGCTTTGGCTGTCGTTAATGGTGGTTGTTCCACTGATATTGATAATAACGGTGTCGCAAATTGTGTTGAAGATTTTCTGTTCCCCGTACGCGGTTCCCGCGCTGTTTGTCGCGTATGCCCGCACATAGTAGGTAGTGTTGGGGGTAAGCCCTGTGATATGGCTGGTGAAACTGCCCGTGCCAGTGCCGTCAGAGGTATGGCTGCCGCTTATCGTCGGGTTTGGCGATGTACCCCAACAGATACCTCGTGCGGTCACACTGGCACCGCTGTCGGAGGTTACGTCGCCACCGCAAGTGGCAGTGGTGGCGTTGACATTGGATGGGTCGTAGGTTGTGACGGTCGGATACGGAATTACTGGTGGAGGGACAGTCACACTCGCGCTCTGCGAACATTCTCCGCCCCAAACGGCCGAAACCGTGTATTCGCAGTCGTGGAACAGCGGGCTGCCGTCTGTATAGGAGGTGCTCGTCGTGCTGCCAAGCAGAGAAGCCTGCCGATAGACATCATACTGAATCCCATCGGAAGAAAGCTGCTCTATAACCCCTTTCATGGGGAAATTGTTGTCTGTGCCCGGCCATGCCTCCCAAAAGAAACTCCCTGTGCCGTCATCTTCCCCATCAATAAGCCCAAAAACATTCCCCTTATTTGGAATAGCCCCATTCGTGGAGACACATATCACATACGGGTTAGGATTGCTTTCGGATGTGTAGGCAACCACACCAAACCACAGTTCCTGCGAAGCATCGATCATCACCGGAGTCTCCAGCGCAATGGTGTTCCAGCCATAGTGGACGCTCGACATCGGAACAGCCTGATTCACAACTTGTTCGCCAGGGTTGAATGTGCTGCCATTGTAACCGCCCCCCTTATACACCACCACCCGGTAAGCATCCGCGTAGAAAATGACATCTGCATTATACTCAATAAAAAAAGACACTTTTGTCAATTGATAGTGATGATATGGGATGAGATCGGAAGTCTCGAACCTTTGAATCATGCAATAGGTCATCTCATAGCCGGGAAGACCATAGGAGTTATACATATATACCGTGGAGTCCCACGAGAGAGTCGCAGACTCGGGACTTCCACTCCCGTATGTTATGGGACTGTTCCACGACAGATGTACTTGCGAGCCCGTATGCGTACCCGTTAGGTTTTGTGGAGGAAGGCAAACTGCCTCGATAGCTGTGCCGAGGCAAAACACCGTGTCGCGGACAGATCCCGAAGCTATAATGACATTGGCGTTCTGGTTGCCCGGCGATGACAAAGTGGGCGTGTATCGCAGATACAACCGGCCGCCTTGCGAGGGCATTGAGACACTATTGGAAAACGTGCTACTATCTGTGCCCACCATGAAGCCGTTGCCCGCCGTAATCGTGATGTTCCCGCTCAAGGAATGACCGCGAATGTCCACGGTCTTCACCGCACTGGAGCCTCCTATTGGGGCACTCACATTCAGACTGTTTTGGGAGCAGCAGATGAACGGTCCAGTTGCACTGATCCCGAAAACGGCCTCCTGGTCGTCAGTGAAGTTGTATCCCGGCGAGTAAGACCCGGATGAGGGAATCAGTGCATTCAAGGCATAATAGCCGTTGAAATAGCCGCTCCACCCCCAATTGAAATGGTAGGACCCGCTATTGTCATAACCGTCGCAAACGAAAGCGTGCCCTCCCGTTCCTTGTCCCGAATACAAAACAGGTCTATTGTTGTTTAACTCATTGCGTAACAAATTGTTCCACTCGTTAGACGTATAGTTGGACTTGCTTCGATAAGACATTCCGGAGGGATATGCGAAATAGCGGACCAAAGCGGCCATCACATCGTAGCTGGCAGCTCCGCTGCCGTCCGGGGCATAGTCCATATCCACACTCACGCCGCAATGGTAGGTGAGCGTGGCCACAGCATCCCTTTGGGTCAAGGAGGAGTACCCGTTGATGCTGTTGGGCATATTGTTGTAGTTGTAGTTGGCGGAGCTGAAATCCACCGACAAAGTACCGTAATCACAGGTGTAGCTGTGGCTGTTGAATCCGGACCAAGGCCACTGCCAGTAGCGGATGATCTGCGCCATGGCAGCAGCCACACATCCCGCGTAGGCGTGCCCGTTAGGGCCGCTTGGGTCTGCGGGACAGAATTGGTTGTAGTAGGAATTCTGGTCCCAGGTCGTCTGGAGCAGCGGCTGCACCACCACGGAGAAGGAGGCCCCAATCTCGGGCAGGTGGTTCCACTGTTCGGTTATCTCGGGCGTGGCGGAAAAGCCCTCTAACGTCAAAGCGTATGAAATCTCCTTCCGTAATCCGTTAAGCCACCCACGGAGGTTTTCCGGCATATCCTTCGCCTTGAAGGAGGATTCGTACGAGTAACCCAGAATCGGCGTGAGGCGGTCGTCGCCCGACAGCATCACAAAGCCTTTCGGCCCGACATTGATCACATAGAAACAGACTGTGCTGTCCTGCCCATCCGCCGCTCCGTCCGCGTAGGCCCGATAGGCCACAGACACCCCTGCCGACAAGAGCTGTTCTGAAGGGGTATCCGTGAGGGCGCTGAAGAAGCCCACCGCCGACTGTTTCGCCCTTGTGGAATCCACAGGGGCGGCAGAAATGTGCATTAAAGATAAAAGAAAGATGGTTACCGTCGCTAACCTAGTAGAAATTCTTCTCATTATTTTTACCATTATTGTCTGAGTTTATTACAACGAGCAAGCGAAAAAACGCCTCCTATACGAAAAAGAACAACATCCGCAGTTTAACGGAAGTGAACCGCAAAAATAACAAAAAACAAGCGACTTCCGAGATTATTTTATCCACAGAAGCCGCATTTTATCAACAATTTTATCAACTTTTCGGGTGTGTACTTGGGGAGCTTAACTAAATGCAGGAGTATGTCTGCCGCTTAAAGCCGCTACACCACGGAGGCTAGCGGCCAGCGACGACATCGAAGACCATTATCAAAAACTCGGAAAACATCAAGAATCCATCCGCACCACTTCGATTTCCTCCACGCCCAAGCGCACCTTCAGCCATTCGACCAAACGGCGCTCCGCGTCGGGATGGCGCCTGCCGTCCTTCCACCGCAGATAGATGGCCGGCACCGCCTTGTGCTCCAAGGTCTGCGTGTCGTAGCACTCCA
>Ga0310694_10003997_pt1 | contig 14343 bp, 17 predicted proteins | sample 174DNAGHGhighgp2_FD_203884 | JGI IMG/M metagenome (GOLD analysis project Ga0310694, IMG submission 203884) | Sheep rumen microbial communities from Palmerston North, Manawatu-Wanganui, New Zealand - 1742 DNA GHGhigh gp2 (v2) (version 2) | ecosystem: Host-associated > Mammals > Digestive system... | reverse complement strand
TGAAAGCTATCGTAGGTGCCCGCACCAACGACCGTGAGGCAGTACTGAGCAACCTGAAGTCCGCTATCGCACAAGACGCTTCCCTGAAGGCTCGTGCACAGAAAGACCTTGAGTTTGCCAAGTTTGCAGAGGACGCAGAGTTCAAAGCTATCGTCAAATAACAAAAAGGAAAAAGACTGACACTTATTTATAACTGACAAGTATGTCTGTACTTTTCCCAAAAGTACCGAAACCCCGTGAGTGGGACTACCGCCCCATTTACTTCGACAAAGAAAAGGAGGCGCGCAAGGATAAAAAACTTGCGCGTCTTCAGCACGGGTCGTTCCGGGAAGAGCATGAGAAAAATATGACCGAGCTGCGCAAAAAGAAGAATTCCCGTCTGGGATTATGGATTGCCCTGCTTTTGGCCATTCTGTTAGCTTTTCTGCTATTATAATACTATTATAATATATAATATAATAAGGTGTCGCGATGGTGAAATCGCGTTACCTGTTTACTATGGATATCATTCATTTATTACCGGACAGTGTAGCGAACCAGATAGCCGCCGGCGAGGTAATTCAACGCCCCGCATCGTGTCTGAAAGAGCTTGTAGAGAACAGTCTGGATGCGAAAGCCAAACGCATTCAGGTGATTGTTCGTGATGCAGGCCGAACACTGTTACAAGTGATAGATGATGGTATCGGGATGAGCGAGATGGACGCACGCCTTGCTTTTGAACGCCATGCCACAAGCAAGATCAGCGAGGCGCAGGATCTGTTTTCTCTCCGCACAATGGGGTTCCGCGGCGAAGCTTTAGCAAGTATATGCGCTGTGGCGCAAGTCGAAATGACCACACGCCGCGCACAAGACGAAACAGGTACGCTCATTGAGATACACGGTTCCAATATCGTGCGCCAGGAGGTATGCAGCTGCCCTGTTGGAACAAACATCAAAGTAAGTAATCTGTTCTTCAATGTACCGGTACGCCGCAAATTTTTAAAGACAGACCAGACAGAGTTACGTAATCTGCTGACTGAGTTCTACCATATCGTGCTCGTCTATCCGAAAGTGACTTTCACTTTCGTACACAACGACGAGATTCTGTTAGAATTACCTGCAGGCACAGAGAAACAACGTATAGAAGCCGTTTTTGGCAACACGAAAAGCAATGTCTATACCTCTGCATTCGTAGAAGTGGCAACGGAAACGGATTTGGTAACCATTCGAGGCTTTGTCATCAAGCCGGAGAACGCTACCCGCAAAGTTGAGCAGTTTTTCTTTGTCAACGGGCGATACATGCGGCATCCGTATTTTCAGAAAGCGGTACTAACCGCTTATTCGGGCATGCTGCCTAATGACTACCAACCGTCCTTCTTTATTTATTTTGATATTGCCCCTGAATCCATCGATGTGAATATTCATCCTACCAAAACGGAAATCAAGTTCGCTGACGAACAGACCATCTTTCAGATCCTGATGGCTGCGGTGAGGGAGGCATTAGGCAAATTCACACTGGCACCCACCATTGATTTTGACACAAGTGGCAGTCTCGACATACCGCTGCCTCAAGATAAACCGATTATACGTCCGGACATACAGACCGATCCAACCTATAACCCATTCCACAAACGAGGTGTTATTTATCCGGACAAGGCGGTAAAAAACTGGGAAAGCCTGTACCAGAATCTTCCGGAAAACCAGAATAATCCGGTTATCTCGAATAATCTGAGTATTCCGGGTGCATTGGAGAGCACAGATACCGAGAGTTGTCCGCTATGGCAATACGGGGGAAAATATATTCTTGTTCCAAGCGAAAACGGATTGGTGTTTGTCAACCAGCACAGAGCCCATGTGACCATACTATTCGCTCAGTTCATGGAACAACTGGCCCACACACAAGGTGCTATCCAACAATTGCTTTTCCCCGAAATACTAAGTTTGTCTCAGGACGACATGATTCTATTGGCACAACTGACTGACGATCTGCGGGCTATCGGTTTCGATATTGAGCAACTGAGCCCGGACAGTTGGTCCATACAAGGTGTTCCGGCACAGATAGTGGACCAATCGTCTATTCCGGTGCTGCAACATATCCTCGCGCAGGTTCGTGAACGCGGCGCCAACACACGCCATGAATGGCAGGAGCAAATAGCTCTGGCGCTTGCAGAAAGTGCCGCCATTCCGTACGGTAAGAATCTGACAGACGCTGAGATGCGTGACCTGATTTCGCGTTTGAAGACATTACCGGGTTACCAACACACTCCGGAAGGAAAAACAATTATCTCGCTGCTTTCCGATGACGAGATAAGCAAGAGATTCCATTAAGATGGAGAATTGAACCATGAAACACATTTTTCTATATTGTTCCGCCTTCTTTATATTGGTCAGCTGTACCCCTCATTCCGACCACCTGACCATTTTGCACACCAATGATACCCATTCGCAAGTGCAGCCCAAACGCGGTACCAACCTCGGAGGCTACGCACGACGCATGGATCTCATCGCTCAGGAACGGAAAGCAGACAAAAACCTACTGTTGCTGGACGCAGGAGATTTCTGTCAGGGCACACCGTATTTTAATTTCTACAACGGGCGAGTAGAAATAGAAGCGATGAACAGGATGGGTTACGATGCCGCTACGTTGGGAAACCATGAGTTCGACAAGGGGCTTGACAGTTTGGCTATGCTCATCCGCATGGCAGATTTTCCGTTCGTTTGCGCCAACTATGATTTTACCGGCACTCCATTGGATGGACTTGTCAAGCCTTATATCATTCTTAACAAAGGTGGTTTGAAAGTGGGAATCTTTGGTTTGGGATGCCAGCCGAGAGGTTTGATTTCTACCGCCAATTTCGGAAACTGCACTTACCATGACCCTTACCCCGTTGCACAAGCAATGGCGGACACTCTTCGTGCTCTGAAATGCGATGTTGTTATATGCCTCAGCCATGTAGGCACTGCCGAAAAAACACCCGGTGCGGCGAGTGATTCGGCAATGGTCCGCCTCACCAAAGGAATTGATCTCGTCATCGGAGGACACACTCATGTTCCACATGTCAACTACCGTGTTCCTAATTGTAATGGCGATAGCGTGCCCTTGTGTCAAATGGCTAAGAGCGGTACCTTTTTAGGTAAAATAATGCTATATTTAGGTGACAAAATCGAAAAATAAGACAAAAAAATTTGCATAATTCAGAAAAAAGCAGTAACTTTGCGCACTTTTTCGCGGAGTGGGCGGAAATGATAACAAAAAGAATATTTAACTAACACACATACATATTAACTTTTAAAGATTTAGTATTATGGCAGAAATTGATGCAAAAGTAAAAGCAATTATTGCTGATAAACTGGGCGTTGAGGAGTCACAAGTTGTTAACGAAGCTAACTTCCAGACTGACCTTGGTGCAGATTCTCTGGATACCGTGGAGATGATTATGGAATTCGAAAAGGAATTTGAGATTCAGATTCCTGATGAGGATACCCAGAAGATTGCAACCGTAGGCGATGCAATTGCTTATGTAGAGGAGAAATTAGGCAAATAATTTTCTTTTCACATCAGTGAGCGAGTTTACGGGAATACTGTAAACTCGTCTGCTTTTTATTGTACGAGGGGAGACAAATGCAGTTAAAAAGGGTTGTAGTTACGGGTCTTGGAGCGCTTACACCGGTAGGCAATTCAGCACCAGAGACGTGGCATTCATTAATCAATGGCGTGAGTGGTATCGCGCCTATTACTTCGTTTGATGCATCGCGCTACAAGACACATTTTGCAGGCGAAGTAAAGAATTTCAATCCGCTAAACGTCCTCAGCCGGAAGGAATTGAAGAAGATGGACCGTTATTCACAATTTTCTGTGTGCGTTGCGGATGAGGCTTTACGCGATAGCGGACTGGATTTGGAGCAAGAAGACCGTAGCCGTGTAGGTGTCATATGGGGCAGCGGAATGGGAGGTTTGCAGTCCACCGAGGAGGAAATAATGGATTTTGCAAAAGGCGATGGAGTTCCCCGTTTCAACCCGTTCATGATTCCGAAAGCCATTCCGAGCATAGCCGCCGGACATATATCCATCCGTTTTGGACTGGGAGGTTTGAGTTTCTCCGTCAGCACAGCTTGTTCATCATCGTCCCATGCTGTAGCCTCTGCATTCGACCAAATTCGTTTGGGGCATGCAGATGTACTTCTAACCGGCGGAGCAGACGCAGATGTGACATACACCGGTATCGGTGGTTTTAATTCGCTTCATGCTCTCTCCACCAACAATGACTCTCCCTATACAGCCAGCCGACCCTTCTCCAAATCGCGTGACGGATTTGTGCTTGGTGAAGGTGCTGCATGCCTTATTTTGGAGGAATTCGAGCATGCCAAGGCGCGCGGTGCTAAGATTTACGCAGAGATGATAGGCGAAGGCATGACGTCCGATGCATACCACATGACTGCCCCTGACCCGGATGGCAAAGGAGCGGAACGCGTAATGCGTTTAGCCATTGAGGACGCTGGTCTGCTACCAACAGACATTGACTACATCAACACACACGGCACGTCCACTCCTTTAGGAGATGTGACAGAGTTGAAAGCGATCCAGCGCGTATTCGGAGAGCACGTCTATGAGATGAATTTAGACTCCACTAAATCCATGACCGGACATATGATTGGCGCCACGGGCGCAGTAGAAGCATTAGCTTGTATCATGGCCCTGAAGGATGGTATCATACCTCCCACCATCAATCATGATCCGGAGGATATAGACGAGAATATCGATTACCGTATCAATTTCACGTTTGGCAAAGCCCAGAAACGCAATATCACATATGCACTGAGCAACACGTTCGGCTTCGGAGGACATAACGCTTGTCTGGTGTTTAAGAAATGGGAGGAGTGACCCATATAATATCACTCGATTAGTCACAAATTTATTTAAGTTATTTATTATGATTACTAAAATTGGCGAAAATGCAGGCCTTGTATGGGCAGCACTTCAGAACGGAGCACAGGGCTTGAAAGCTCTGAAGAAAGCCACCAAACTGAAAAACGACGAGCTCTTTTTGGCTCTCGGATGGTTGGCCCGCGAAGGTAAACTGAACTTCACAGAAGAAGAGGCTGACACCATTGTAGCATTAGCTTAATATGGTCATCGCTATCGTAGGCGCTTCTGGCGCCGTCGGACAGGAACTGTTAGCTGTGTTAGAGCAGCGACAGTTTCCGGTTTCCGAATTAAGGCTTTTCGGTTCCGAGCGAAGTAAAGGAACAAAGTATAAATTTCACAGCAAAGAGTACGAGGTACAACTGCTGGAACACAACGACGCTTTCAAAGGCGTCGATATTGCTTTTGTCTCCGCGGGTGCAGGCGTGTCACGTACATACGCGGAAGATATCACCCGTTATGGCGCAATCATGATTGATAACTCGTCCGCCTTCCGATTGGACGAAAAGGTGCCATTAGTGGTCCCCGAAGTTAATGCTGCGGACGCATATAACCATCCGCGCAACATCATTGCCAACCCAAATTGCACGACGATACAGATGGTCGTTGCTTTGAAGGCAATAGAGCACTTGAGCCATATCAAGCGCGTACATGTATCGACCTATCAAGCTGCCTCAGGAGCCGGAGCACAGGCAATGAAAGAACTGGAGACACAATACCGCCAAGTGCTGAATGGTGAAGAAGTGACAGTGAACAAGTTTGCATACCAGTTAGCCTACAACCTGATTCCACATATTGATACCTTTACCGAAAACGGATACACAAAAGAGGAAATGAAGATGTACCATGAGACACGTAAAATCATGCATTCGGACATCCAAGTGAGTGCCACATGCGTACGAGTTCCTTCGCTTCGGGCACATAGTGAGAGCATATGGGTAGAAACAGAGCGTCCGATAAGCGTAAAAGAAGCACAAGAGGCGTTTGCAAATGCCAAAGGTTGCATTCTCATGGATCAACCGGAGAACAAAATATACCCAATGCCTTTATTCCTCAGCGGCAAAGACGAAGTATTTATCGGTCGTGTCCGCAAGGACCTGACGGATGATTGCGGACTGAGTTTCTGGTGCGTAAGCGACCAGATACGCAAAGGTGCGGCGCTTAACGCCGTACAGATTGCAGAAGTTATAACAAATTATAGTGACGTTATAGTGACATTATAGCGCCATTAGCCGAATAACCAAGTAATAACTAACTAATCACTAACTAATCACTAACTCCACTCTCGTGAAAGATACGGATATCGAAATAATGGCACCTGTAGGATGCTGGGAGAGTTTGGCAGCGGCAATTAATGCGGGTGCTACGAGCATCTATTTCGGTATTGAGCACCTCAACATGCGTGCCCGCAGTTCTGTCAATTTTACGACAGACGATATGGCTGCTATTGTTGCACGATGCCGCGAAGCGGGAGTGAAAACATACCTGACGCTCAATACTGTCATGTATCCAGAAGACCTGCCGTTGATGCGTGAGATTGTGGATAAATCGCATACTGTAGGCGTGGATGCAATAATTGCGAGTGATGTAGCTGTGATGCAGTACGCGAATAGCATCGGTCAGGAAGTGCATTTGTCCACCCAACTGAATATCGCCAATACGGAAGCACTGAGATTCTATGCACAATTCGCGGATGTAGTGGTATTGGCCAGAGAGTTGAATATGGATCAAGTAGCGTCTATATGGCACGACATCCAGACACAAAATATCTGCGGCAGAAATGGAAAACAGATACGTATTGAGATGTTCTGCCACGGCGCGTTGTGCATGGCCGTTAGCGGCAAATGCTATCTGAGTCTCAACAACTACGGTCTGTCCGCCAACCGCGGAGCATGCGTACAAGTATGTCGAAGAGGCTACACAGTGAAAGACAAATCGTCGGATATGGAATTGGATATTGACAACCAATATATCATGTCCCCGAAAGATTTGAAAACGATTCATTTCTTGAACAAACTACTGGATGCAGGAGTTCGTGTACTGAAGATAGAAGGTCGTGCCCGCGGCGCGGAATACGTTGATACCGTTGTGCGCTGCTACAAAGAAGCGGTTGAAGCATGGAAGAACGGCGAGTACAGCGATGACAACATTATTGTACCTAAAATTAAGGATTGGGACGAACGATTAAGTCATGTCTTCAACCGCGGTTTCTGGGATGGTTACTATCTGGGGCAGCGGCTCGGTGAATGGACCCATTCATATGGCAACAAGGCTACACGCAAAAAAGTGTATGCTGCCAAATGTACCAATTTCTTCAAGAATCTCAGCGTAGCAGAATTCATCGTTGAAGCGGTTGACTTCATTGCCGAAGGACAGGAACTACTGATTACCGGCGAGACAACAGGTGTCTATGAATGCATCGCGAAAGATCTTCACGACGAGAAAGGAGAATCGGCAAAACGTATAGAAAAAGGACAATTCTTCGCCATCAAGACAGATTGTCTCATCCGGAGAGGAGACAAACTATACTTGTGGGAACCGGAAAAATGAACGGAATAGCACACATATTATCCCCGTCAAGTGCAGCATGGTGCAGTTGGACGATGTTAGGATTACTTCTCTGCGCCATTATGAGCGAGCAGTTCCAACCTGGCATCATTACACAGGCCAAGAGTTCGTTATTAGCCAAGAGCGACCGGACCTATAAGGAGTCACCTGTGACATTCATGGGGCAAGTAATGATGGCACTTTTCCGACTGGGCACTATAACGATGGCGCTTTGTCTATGTTGCGCGGATACGGAACAATTCTTATTCTCCGGCTTTTGGATAACAAGCGGTATTGTGTTTGCTATAGTGATTATTAAAATGGCCGGTAATCTGTGCCTGGATTACGCTTTCCGTCTATCACGCCGTTTCGGTGCCATTTATGAACACTATGGAAACATTATGACGCTCGTTGCTATTATCCTCTATCCCATTCTTTTGGGGCTGCTACGTTTTGGCAACTTGACGATTAACCGTTGGATTATAAGCGGCGCGGCCTTCCTTTTCATCCTGCTATGGTTATATCGCTCCGTACGGCAGTTTGCCATTTCGCCAAAAGCGATTATCTATCTGCTATTCTATTGCTGCACGATGGAAATCGTTCCGTTGGTACTGATGTATATTTTATCTGAACAAACATTATCTATCCTATGATACAGAAAATTCTTTTTTCACAACCGCGTCCTGAGACCGCTCACAACCCGTACTCCCGTTTGGAGGAGCAGTATGGTGTCCAGTGTGATTTTTACCAGTTTATCCATATCGAGGGACTTTCTGCACGTGAGTTCCGACAACAGCATATCAACCCTCTGGATTTCACGGCTGTTATCCTGAACTCCAAATTAGGAGCAGAACACTATTTCCGTATGTGCGAGGAAATGCGGCTGAACGTGCCGGACAGTATGCATTATTATTGCAATTCAGAGCAGGTGGGATTATATTTGCAGAAGTTCATAAACTACCGCAAACGGAAAGTTTTCTTCCCTGAAAGCGGTCATAAATTTGAGGACATCTTGCCGGCAATGCATCGTCGCCCAAATGAGAAATACCTGATGGTTCTTTCTGATATACATACACAGGACCAGATAAATATGTTTGCTGAGAACCATATCGAAGTGCAACCAGCTATCATGTACCGAACAGTAACTACTCCTTGGCCTGCCGAAAAACCATTCGATTATGACCTGATTGCCTTGTTTACACCGGCAGGTGTAACATCGTTACGCGAAAATTTCCCTGATTGGAAACAGGGAAAGACCCTCATTGCCGCATTCGGAGAAGGAACCATTCGGGCGCTTGAAGAGGCAGGATACCGAATTGATATAGAGGCAGGGCAGGGGCGCGAATTCGCATCGTTGCCGATGGCTATTGCTGATTATATAGAAAAAAACGATAACTGAGCGCTGAACATTGAACCGCTTTCCCAAAAATAACAAACTCTGCGGTCAGATCCGTATTGCTACTTTGTTCAAAGAGGGCAAACGCTTCGTATCTTGGCCATTACGCGTGACATATATGCCGACGGAAGGAGATACACAAGTGCTGATATGGGCTCCCAAGTCGCTCTTCAAACGCGCTGTCAAACGCAATCGATTGCGCCGGTTAATGCGCGAAGCTTTCCGCTTGAACCAAGATAGTCTGAAACCGGACAATGATAGCATAAAGCAGAATTTCCTCATCGCTTTCAATTATATGGACAAGGAGGAACAGTCTTATTCTATTATAGAAAAAGCCGTCAAAAAAGCGATGGCTAAAATAAAAAAGGAAAGATAAAAGAGGATAAGATGGCTAACTGGAAGATTATAGTGCGTAAGGCGTTTTTACTGCCCGTCTATTTTTACCGGGTATTCATCTCGCCGCTGACACCTCCGTCATGCCGCTACACACCTACATGCAGCCAATACATGGTAGAGGCGGTTCTCAAATACGGCATATTCAAAGGCGGATGGCTCGGAATCAAACGCATTCTACGCTGCCATCCATGGGGTGGAAGCGGATATGACCCTGTACCCTAACAACACATCAACCATCATGGTTGATAAAGAACAGATACTACTATGAGAATCGATATCATCACTTGTTGTCCCGAACTGCTTGAGTCACCGCTCAACCACTCAATTATTCAGCGCGCAAAGGATAAAGGTCTTTGCGAAATCTACGTGCATAACCTGCGCGACTGGACACTGGACAAACACCGTAAAGTGGACGATTATGCTTTCGGTTTCAGCGCAGGAATGGTGTTGCAGATAGAACCAATAGACCGTCTAATCTCTCATCTCAAATCAGAACGGCACTATGATGAGATCATCTTCACCGCCCCTGATGGTCAGCGTTTTGACCAGAAAGCAGCGAATGAACTGTCACTCAAAGAGAACATCATCATCTTATGCGGGCATTACAAAGGCGTTGACCAACGCGTACGCGATCATTTGATTACGCGCGAGTATAGCATCGGCGATTTTGTACTGACTGGTGGAGAAATGCCGGCAGTTATGATGACAGACGCCATCGTGCGCTTACTTCCCGGAGCTTTAGGAGATGTAGAGAGCGCCCTGAACGACTCATTCCAGGACGGACTGCTCGAAGCCGGTGTATATACGCGGCCTGCTGAGTACAAAGGATGGAAAGTGCCGGACATTCTCCTAAGCGGACATCAGGCAAAGATAGAAGAGTGGATGTACGAGCAATCTTTGGAGCATACACGGCAAAGAAGACCGGATTTATTAAAAGAGTGAAATCCTGACTTTTTGCTTACATTTTGCTTTTTACGGCCCATTAAATGCCTCTTTTGCAAAGTAAATATGACATTTTTACAATTTATTACATTTTTTTAAAGAAATATTTGGTCATATCGCTAAAAAGCAGTACTTTTGCACCGTGTTTTTCATGGTATTAGATTTAAGGTTAAGTAAAAAGATTGGGTTGTCGGGAGACAACCTTCTTTGTTTTTATACATTTAGGTCTTAAAATTGCATAAAATCAGCGTACAAATTTGCGTATGTCAAAATTTTGTTGTACCTTTGCAGCATCAAATGGCAAAAGGTATCATGAATGCACTTATTTCAGTCATAGGCGGAGCAAATGTAGATTTGTCAGCGACACTCAATGACGCTTTTATCGCTTCGGATTCTAACCCCGGACATATAGAAATCGGTTACGGAGGCGTAGCGCGTAACATTGCGCATAATTTAGCCCTGCTCGGTGCACGGACACAGTTGGTTACCGTTTTCGGTGGTGATTTATTCGGAGGTTTATTACATGACCATTGCAAACAGCAGGGAATAGACGTTCATTTGTCTGAACGCGATTCGAATCTGCGCTCAGGTATATATCTTTGTATCAACAATCATGGCGGAGAAATGATAGCCGCCGTTGCTGACACCGAGGCCATACGCGCCATTACACCGGAATGGTTGGATAAACGGAGCGGAGAAATCAATGTCTCTGACTTCATTGTTGCTGATACCAATATCGGTGAGGACGCTATCCAATGGCTGATGGACAACGTGACTGTACCTTTGTTTATCGACGGTGTTAGCACCACCAAAGCGCACAGGGTGACCAATGCACTGCATAAGGCCAAACTACCGTACTTACATTCGCTCAAACTGAATCTGAAGGAGGCGCTGGCTGTGACCAATTGTTCATCGTATGCCGATGCCGCACAACAATTGCTAAACATCGGAGTGGCTCATGTCTATATCACGCTGGGCAGCGATGGCGTTTATTGCCGCAACGCCGCCGAAGAATGGCTCTTTCCTGCCCTCCCCGGAGAGATAGTCAATACCACCGGAGCAGGAGATGCTTTCCTCGCCGGAGTAGTCTATGCGCACGCTAAAGGAATAGATTTCCCGCAAACGGCGCAGTACGGTCTAATGGCTGCGCGTGCCACACTCATGAGCCCCAAAGCCGTCAATCCTGAAATAGCCAATATACTGTTATAATTTAAACAAAAAAATCCTCGTAAAAAGGTGGTTAAAACCTCGTTAAAAGGTTGTAGCCGTCAGTTAAAAGCCAAAACATACCATTATGAATAAATATTTATCTGTTTCGCCGGAGGTGCAGGAAGCGCTGAAGGCAGGCAAGCCGGTAGTGGCTCTGGAGTCAACCATCATCAGTCACGGCATGCCCTATCCGCAAAATGTGGAAACCGCCCTGCGCGTTGAACAAACGATCCGCGACAACGGAGCCGTTCCGGCTACTATCGCTATTATCGGCGGACGTCTCAAAGCGGGTTGTACGCCCGATGAAATCGAGTACCTCGGCAAGAAAGGCCAGGCTGTCATCAAAGCTTCGCGCCGTGACCTGCCGGTACTTATTGCAAGAAAGGAAGATGGCGCCACAACAGTCACAACGACCATGATTATCGCCGCTATGGCAGGCATCAAAATCTTTGCAACAGGCGGCATCGGCGGTGTACACCGCGGCGCCCAGCAGACTTTCGACATATCTGCCGACCTTGAGGAACTCGCACAAACACCGGTGATGGTCGTATGTGCCGGCGCGAAATCTATCCTTGACCTCGGCCTCACACTTGAGTATTTAGAGACAAAAGGAGTTCCTGTCATCGGTTATGGCACAGACGAACTGCCGGCTTTCTATACACGACATAGCGGTTTTAAAGTCGATTACCGCATCGACACACCCGAAGAACTGGCAGCGGCATTCATGGCTAAAATAGACTGTGGTCTGAAAGGCGGCATGTTGGTGACCAATCCTATCCCGGAAGAGTACTCCATGCCCAAAGAGACAATTGATGCCGCTATCAACCAAGCTCTCAAAGAGATGGACGAAGCAGGAGTACACGGCAAACAGTGCACACCTTTCCTGTTAGCCAAAGTGAAAGACCTAACAGGGGGAGAAAGCCTTGCTGCCAATATACAATTAGTGCTCAACAATGCTCGCTTGGCAGCGCTAACAGCCAAAGCACTTTGTGCAAATTGACTCTGACCTTATGGAACGAAGCAGAATCATATTTATCCTCTGCGCATTATGTTTTGTGGCATGCCATAAACAGCCCAAAAACATTATCCGCATCACAACGGAAGCAATTCCTGTGGACTCTACACTGGACGCCATTCAGGATAGTGATTATATTGCATATCTGGCTCCGACCAAAGATGTAGTGGATAAACGGACAAGCACCGTGATAGGTTATGCGGCGGAAGATTTATGGGTAGGCAGGCCGGAATGTCCTATGCTCAATTGGGCAACGGATGCTTTGTGGGAAGAAGCCAAACGCCTCTTTCCCGGAAAAGTGGACGCCGCTATCACTAATGCCGGAGGAATAAGGGACTGTTGGTTCGCTGGAGAAATCACAACAGGCATGGTTTTTGAACTGATGCCTTTTGATAACAGTCTTGTGGTTTTGACGCTCAAAGGCGCCGATTTGATTGACCTGTGCGATACGATGGCGGTGCAGATTCCGCATGGGATAGCCAGTATGCGCGTTGTCATCAAAAACAAACAAGTACAAAGTGTCACTGTAGGAGGAAAGCCCGTTAATCCGGATGCACTATATACCATCGCCACCAATAGTTACCTCATTGAAGGTGCTGACCATCTAACCGCGTTTGCACGTCATGTGGATTGTTGGGACAGTGGTCAGAAAATAAGGGATTTATATGAGCACGCCATCCGTACGAAGGGTACTATTCATGCCGCTGTGGATGGTCGTATGCATATTGAACCATAATGGCACATTATGCTCCACATGTCCTATGGGAGCATTGAAAAGAACGGGGTAGTCGTAATCTGCGACTACCTCTTTTATTGTCTCATAGACGGTACAGCCCATCGAAGGATCATCCTCACAATCGCTGAACTGACCGACAATGAGTCCGCCTATGCCTGCCAACACACCGCTCATGCGCAGATTACGTAGCATGCGGTCAATATGATAATGCCGTTCAGCTATATCTTCTATCAAAAGAATAGGTCTCTGATTATCCGGAATCGGAGATCTGGAATCTAAAATTGACCGCAAGTCGTATCGCGTTCCTTGCAGACCGTATAGTACGGAAAGGTTTCCTCCGATGAGGACTCCTTCGGCTTCACCATTCCGGTTTAATGGATGCGCTTCCCATGTGTATTCTATTGCTTCACCTGCCAATATCTTGCGTAGCGCAACTATAGGTTCGCTTTCTTCAGGAAGACTTGCTATATGCTTGCACATTATCCCATGAACAGAAGGCTCATTATTGATAGCGGCCAGCTGATGTAATTCCGTGATGTCGCTGAAACCGATTATCGGTTTGATTACTGGTGGTATTTGGTCTATGATGCGCTGCAAACCATAGCCCCCTCTCGAACAAAGAATAGCATCCACCGTCGGGTCTAAGAGCGCGTCCTTGATATCTGCCAGACGCGCTTCGTCTGTTCCGGCAAAACGACCGAATACATCACGAGCATGCTCACCTTCGCTCACTGCGAAACCCCATGAGCGCAAACGTACGACGGATTCATCTATGTAAGCAGGGTCTATTACTCCTGAAGGAGATATGATGCGAATGTGCATGATTAATGAATAAATATACGATTATGAGTAGAGTTGATGTTCGATCCAGTTTACCAGACGTTTGGGCAAGATACGATCGAGCAAACAGATCACGCGATAACCAAATCCGCCTACATACTGCGGTCTGGGAGAGATACAGGTAGCTATGTGGTAGAACAACTCTGCCATCTGACGGGGAGCCATTCCTGCGCGCTCATCACGCTCCATATTCGCTATCGCTTTATTTGCAGAGGGATAGACATCTTCACCTTCAGTGGACTTGTTGCGGGCATCCGTAAAACCTGTGCTGACATCGCCGGGCATCATAATCGACACAGAGATATTGAAGTCTTTTACCTCGTTTGCTAACGCTAATGCCATCGCATTAATCGCTGCTT
>Ga0310694_10003996_pt1 | contig 14349 bp, 14 predicted proteins | sample 174DNAGHGhighgp2_FD_203884 | JGI IMG/M metagenome (GOLD analysis project Ga0310694, IMG submission 203884) | Sheep rumen microbial communities from Palmerston North, Manawatu-Wanganui, New Zealand - 1742 DNA GHGhigh gp2 (v2) (version 2) | ecosystem: Host-associated > Mammals > Digestive system... | reverse complement strand
CCTTTTCGAAATCGACTCGACTATATAATCTCATTGGAAACTCTCTGCGATATTGCTTATGAACTCGTTTTAAGTCTTCCAAACGACATTGTAAGATGTTATATTTCTCTGCCAAACAGGAAGGACCAGCACCGCTTCCTCCAAACCAATCCCAGTTAACAACACCCAAACAGAAAGTATTCATGGCTTCTTGTAACTCATCCCATGCTTTTAGTTCATCGGAAAAAGTGGGTTCGTATTTCATAATCCGACTACCCTCTGCAGCAATACGATATATTAAGAAATCTGTCTGTAAATCGACATTAACAATCATTCCCATCGTAGAATAATCTGCATCTTGTTCAAAGAAAGCTGCAATCTCTGTCAACATTGAGTCTGCTTTCTCTATTTCTGGTAAATTTGATTCTGAATGAATCGAATCAAAACAAGCAGATAATCTCTTCTTACATCTTTCAAACCAATTTTCCCTTCCAATATTGTTGGAACGGGCAGCAGCAGAATCTAAACGCCACAATTCTTCTGCAACACAAACCAATCCGTGATTTAAAGAATCATGGCGAGGGAACCAATAGGCAAGCCTGTCTGACCCATCATCTCTATTTGATGACACAGTGTCAATTGATTCCTCTTCTGATTCCTGAACTACTGATTCCGTCTTCGTAGATTCATGGATTGTTACCACTGCAATACCTACTATAATGATGGCAATAAAAATGAATATAAACCTCTTCATTTCATATACTCTCTAAAATATTCGCACACTTACTTAATTCTCCATTCTCCCATCCTTTGTAATGAAAAGACTTCGTCTTTTTCAAAATGAAAGATTATTCCCATACTACTAAATCTCTAGGCAAAGTAACCTTCTTGGCTTCTCCACGCTCTCCTGTTACAAAATAGTTCTTGGCGAGACCCTCATCGAACTCCTTCACAAATGCAGAGCGAATACGAGCACATTTTTCATTAATGGAGTTGAGTAATGGATTAGTGACATCTTCGATGCTCTGAATCGTTCGTTGGCTCAGCCCCATGGGCTTCAATCCTTTGTATATATCCAGCAGTTCCTCTCTGTAATCCGTCAATCCTTTGAAAACAATACCCTCGGGATGTTTCAAGAACAACAGATACACCGCTTTTACCAAAGGTTCCATCTTTACCTCTATATCATTATAATCAGGCAGCATAATCCGATGATCTTTGGTAATAACAAGGCGACTCAACTGCGCTTTTGTCTTAAACAATCCTCTGAATGTCCATTCGTTCAGACCTTTAGCTCTCAACTTCTGAACACGAACGTCCATATCTTCGAGCAATGTCAAACTCACAAACTGCTGGTCTTCATCCAAAGCCAAAATGCATGGGATATGATCATTTTTACGACAACCCGCTTTAAGATTAATGAATTCTGAATACATCACAAAACGACATTTGTTGTCATCAAAGCTATGAATTTCCACCAAAACATCGTATGACAAACCATCACAGGTGAATGATAACTGACAATGTGAGTTCTTCAATTCGTAAGTAGTAGCCCATGTAATATCCTTGTTACCCAGTTCCGTTTTGACGTATTGTTCTATTGCTGCCACAGCTGCGGCCTGTTCATGCAATGATGTCTGACTTACGACCCCAAAAGGAGATTTACCGCCAAACTTCTTCATTAAACAGTAAGGCGAGGTTGTCACCCAAATTTCCTTGATAAGTCCATCCTCTATTTTCAGACGATGCATCATATCTGCATACTCGCCATCAACGGTAATAATAGCAACAGTATGGTCACCCGACCCGTCAACGTCTGCCCTATAACTCCGCTTCGAGTATTGAAGAGAATCGAAAACCTGACTCATCAGTTTCAGAAAGCCATCCTTTCCATTGATGTTTCTATGTGGACCATCACCTTTCCAAACCATATTCTCATCAAGATATGGCTCTATGAAACGCATGTCCAGTCCGTTCCAACACATACATATCAATTCCGCAGCCTGTCTGTATGAGGACAATTTGCCCGGATTCTCTTTCTGGGCATCATACCTGTTGATGATATAATCAAAATAATCCATTAACATGCCTCCTTTTCGTCGAATTATCCCACTTCTGCCTCCATCTCTCTTTGGGATTCACAACTTAACTTTCCTCTTCTCCATCATCCTTCATGTTCCTTAGTCGCTTCACTGCCTTGTCGAAGTCGCTCTCCAGTAAAGGTTGTAGTGATCCATGTTGCAACGCACCTGACGTTTACCCTCTTGGCGCGCTCGGCCATGCCGCTTTGCTTGGCAAAGAACTAATAAGAATTTCTTATAAGTTCCCTCCTTTTCGAGTTCGCCGTCTGCGTAAATGTTAGAAATGTGCATCGAAATATTCTCCTGTGTGGTCTGGTATATGTCGGCCAATTGATCTTGTGTAAGCCACACATCCTCATCAGCGAAACGAGTGTTCACACTCACCTTACCCTCCTCGTCTTTATAGAGTATCAATTTGTTTTCTTTGTCCATTTTTCTGTTTTATTTCTTTATCAGCCAATAAGACTGTTGCCATATCTGGTTATATTTTCATCTCAACTTATATAGTATACAAAATTAGGAAATGTTAGTATGCCTACATTATGATTCGGGCCTGCTTCCCTGCATAATTGAGGTATCATATTAATTGGTTGTGTCATATCTCAAATCCTTTATATCATGCCACAAAGTTGCATTTTACACTTATTGCATTCTTTTGATTCTTTACAAATATCGAATAACGATTAACGTAAAGGAACATATAATCTATGTATAATCAATCTGTTCTTTCTTCATTATCACCTCTATTCTTGAGAAAAGAAATTTCTTTTATGAGTTCTTGTATTTTCTTATTATTTTTACGCTCAGTTTTATCCTTTCTCATGATAATCTTTATCAGTTCTTCTTTGGTTTTGTCATTCAACGTACGATACCTTGTCACAGTTTTGGAAGAACCATCAAGTATTATCCCACAATACTGACAATATACAGAATCTTCACTGATAGTCTTTCCACAATTTTTACACTCCATAATTCAAATCTTTTTTACTTTACAACACACATTGAAATAACAACAAATAAAACAATACTTATGATTTCAAAGAAGTTCTTCCGGATTCGTAAAAGGTCCGCTCAATGTAACATCTGTATAATCTTTCAGATTAAAGTCTTTCTCTATATTACATGATTCACAAAAAGCATTGTACAACTTAACCTCATTGTAATTGATGTCGTTGTCGATGACTATCATCTTGCCCATCATCTTTGCCACCATCTCCTTTTGTTCAACATTCAATTCTCTTATAGTTGCCAATGCCTGCAAGGTCATCAAAGCTTTAACGTCTTCCTCATACGTGACTTCAAGACCAAAATCCTGAATGACCTCATTCAAATATTTGATCTCATTCTCATGCACCACATTATCAGCATTCAATATTTCATTGAGCACCTTAATTACTGCTATTTTTGCGTTATACGTAAACTGTTCCATTATCAATTTCTATTACCTATTTTATACTAACAACTACCCAACTCCATGACTTCTTCTTTTTGTCGAAGTCATACACAATGAGACATTTGACTTTCTCACCATCAGACACATTGTATTTATTTACCACATTAGGTGAGACAAATGCTTTTTCGTCACCGTAATGTAGAAAAGCGAAAGCCCATTCACTTCTCTTTTTAATAGTACCTTCCACAACTTTTGCATAATTAAAGTCAGTTGGGAACTCGCATTTCCCTGCACTCAGGATTCTGGGTTTGCCGTCGGAGTTGATGGAATAATTGAGTTTCAATGTCACTCCTATTCCTACTCTGAAACGTAATTTTTGAGACATCCGTTTCTCATACCCATAAATCATAGTAACTTTTTGAGTGTTTGAATCTATATACGTTACTACCGCAACAGCCTCCTCTGTCTTTATACCCAATATTTCGTTGGTAATTGCCATATAATCCAAAGGATCTCTGTCATTTGAGGTAACTGTATTGATCCAAGGCTGATGAATCCAACAATCTACCTCGTATGGAAGATGCCACCCTTGTGGGAGATAACATTGCGTAACTTTGTCTATCTGGTATTTTGCAAAATCAAATTGATTCCTCTGAATATAAAGTGCTGCTAACTTTATCCTAACTTTCCCAAGGAAATTCTCCTGAGTACGGCAGTGTACGGCACGAACCAGACAGGATAATTGTTTCTCTTGATCATTAGTAAACACATCGCTTAACAATTGCCACACCCAGAACTCTGTTGATTTTCTCTTAGCAAAAGGCACGATCACTTTTAATGCATCTTCAGGTGTGGTGCCCAAAGAAAGGAGTAGTTTCCCATAGAAATAGCCAGGATAGACCATCTCAGGATGCTTCGTCATTAATTCGTCAAGTTGAGGTAAGAACTCCTCAATACGTCCTAGATCATTTAAACGAAGTAATGCTTTGGATTTAGCAATATATGCTCTTTCTGCTATTGAAATTATTTTCCGCCCTGGTGCTATTTCGACGAGTTGGTAATCTTCTGGAGTAAGATTATCCAGATTCCACCACTCTAAGAATTCATTTAATTTTGGCCAAGAGTCACATCTGATAAAACCTTCGAGCAAAGCGGAATAACTTTTTCCTGGATTAAATGAAAACTCCTTCAGTTTTGAGAATAGTAACGATAATCGTGTTGGCGTATCAATTGCCCTTGGTGCAAGATGCCTTTTGGCGAAATAACCTATCCAGAAAATTGTATTCTCATTTTCTTTCAATTGTTCTAACGACAACAACTCGTCTAAATGCATAATCAGTTGTTCGTATTGTCCACTGTCTGCATCTTTCTTGATACAATAATACAAGGCTCTACCTGTAGTGAGTTTAGCCCAAGTTTTTTCTTGTTCTAAATCAGCTTTTGCCAGATTGTATGCTTCCTGAACTCGTTCTGACTTACATAATGCTATTATCTCATTTAATGAAGCCATATTACTTAGATAAAGTGGTTATTGATTTCGTTAATCAAAGCAGCTAATTCGCTGTCATCGCTACCAAGCATTGACATTGGTTTTGCGTATGTAACAAAGCCATTATCATCAATGTATACTCTTATATAAGAAAATGTATCACTTGTTCTCATATAATAGGTAACATAAAAATTAGTATTCTTCTCTACGACATTTGTAATCTGAATACACAAGCCATCGCATGCGGAACGAATCAGGTTGTATAGTTTCTCATGCATTTCATCTGAAGGCTTATAATTTAATACAAATGGAAGCATCCTTTCACTATTTAACAGCATCAAGATTAACTGGGTGTGCTCGTTACGAGAAATTGGTACTGCTGGTTGGAAAATGCCTCCAGCTTTATAATGAATATCAAATCTGTCAGTTCCTGTCGGAGTTTGTATTTGATATATTTCCAAGTATGGCCTACTTATTACACTCAGAATGCTATATGGAGTGCCTTCCATGTTATAATTGATGCAATGAAATTTTGCTTTTAAATAATTCTCTGCATTCTCAGCATGGAAAGGTGTTGGTTCCACATCTCCTATGACACGACACTCTGCATCCATATTCTTGCATTTCTGGATTGGTTCAATACGGAACTTATCAAAAGGAGTGACGTGTGGCAAATTTGTAACATATAGTGTCTTCTGAGCTCGGGTCGTTGCTGTATATGCCCACCTAAGGCAGTCATCACTCAATCCTGTTCTGTCTGTATAGTCAACAAAGACTTTACCCCATTCTCCACCTTGACATTTGTGGCCAGTAACTGCATATCCGTATTTTGCCCTTATTGCGTTATAAAATTCATCAGACATCAACTTCTCTGCAAATTCTTCCGTACCCTGCTTTAAATGAGGATTGCGCATACAAAAGTTAATATAAAGGGCACGGTTTTCGTCAATTGAAATCGTTGCTTTATCACTTGTAAGCAAATCTTCAATTAGCATACATTGCATAGGAACATTATTCCCGTCAGGAACAGTAACTTGAACAAAATTGATGGTTACAACTATACGTTTTCTTTCACTGCCGACTTGTGCATAAACAGGAGCAGACTGCTGTGTTCTTGCACCAATATCCAATACTGGAACAAACTCACCATTCATACGTCCCAGACGATAGTTGTTTTGAGTTATTAGCAGTATGTCATTTACTCTTAAAGGGACATCCTCTCCATATAAGGATGTTCGTATATCCCTGTTATACTTACTTGCGGCCTTATTAGAATAACAAATAACAACGCTATCCTGTCTAGATGATTGCTTCCTATAATCAAGATATTTATTGAGGAAATCTCCAGAAGGAACAGTTTCTACATCATTCTCCTTTTCTTCAAAAACAAGACAATTACGTTTTTCTTTCTTCAACAAATCACGAATCATCATAGCGTTTTTGAGGATAATGCTATCACCTTTCTGACGTAGAACTTCTGTTAATTCCTCCTCCATGACTTCGAGTTTCCACATCTCAAAATATTCTGCTCTTAATGCATTGGAAACAGGTTCTCCGACAGGAGGTAGCTGAGCAGGGTCTCCTACGAATATCACTTTCCCACCAAAGTCTGGCCGCACAAACGATAGCAAGTCTTCCATCAGATTGTCTGTTCCAAACACAAACAATTCATGTTCTATCTTACGCGAGCAAACCATTGATGCTTCATCAACGATAGCAACAACATTTCCTTCTTTTTCATTTTTGTGTACAGGAAACACAAACTTAAACTCAGACTCTGCAATGTCTTTTACATTCTTTGATACGACACAGGCTTTTTCGTATATGGCTTTGTGTATTGTAACGGCTTCACGTCCAGTTTTCGCAGCGAGAACACGTGCGGCTCTACCTGTCGGAGCCATCAATTTTACGTCACGACTCTGTGCAAGATAGTCCGCAATCACCTTTACCATCGTTGTTTTGCCTGTTCCAGCATAACCACGAAGGATAAAGACAGAAGCATCACTATCCATGAATGCTTTTATCCGCTCAAATACTCTGTTTTGTTGTTGAGTTAGTTCCATATGTACAGGATTCTATCTTTGTTCTTGTGAATATTACAAGTTCTTCAACTTTTCCTAGATGAAAGAAGGGATGCGTCAGCTTTTTATCTTCCGAACTGTGCTTGGTCAATCACACATTCCACATAGCTTCCTTTGTTATAGATGTTTTCAACTTGCATTCCGAAGACTTCCATAGACCGACCAATCGTGCGATAGTGACCATCTAATTCCTTGCCATATATTCTTATATACCTAATCCATCCATCAACACCAAGGAAATCAAAATCATTATATACATTTCCATATTGCTCTTGACGTATCTTGATACCGCCATTTGGAAGTTTGATGAGTGACATATCAAGGCTTGCGTATATGTCGGATTGCCTCATGGTTCCCATAAGTTGACGGACCGCCAATTCACAAAGGCCATTCAATTCATGTTCTTTGCTCTTTACTTCTGGTTTTTTTGTGTTGAACTGTTACCTCCCTTTTTCGGAGTGTTTTTTCTTTTTCCATACACCGCTCTAACAGGCCTTCCATAGAATCTTGTATCATCAACGACCTCTATAGTTTCTCGTCCATCTTTAAATCTAAGATTGTAGGCCGAATAATTACTCTCGTCCCTTGTTGAAGTCCAATACCTGCCAAGTTCTCCGACACCAGCAATTCTATATGAACTTGCTGCACCAGCGGCTGGCAAGAATATGCTATTCCCGTTCTTTCCAGTAACTTTCCAACCCAGTTGACCATTTTGGCGTTCCCACGTCCATTTGCAACTATTTATCAATTCTTCCATTTCTTCTTGTGTCGGTAATCGCCATTCGTTTCCGAGTTTGGCCGTTGCAACATCATCTTGTGAATCCAAGACTCTCTTCCCGTCGGCTTCAGTATACTTGAAAATTGAATTGTATGAGCCTCTGCATAACTTGTAAGTTTCCCATCCGTATGCGTCCTTAGATTCTTTTTCTCCCCATGCATAATAATCGCCAGCCTCAGAAGGTGAAGAAGCTCCAATGTTACATGTCGCCCATAAAACACCAGACGGCAAACCTAAATCGACCTTGTCGTTTTGAGCATTGCTAGGCATAGGTGTTACCGATTGAGACTTCGTTTCGCCGACATTAACTTTATGTACACTTTTGTAATAACCTTTCAAAAAATTTACAAGGTCTTGATCCTTAGTTACATTCAATTTATAGCCCTTATTCTTTCCAAATTCTGCATGCTGATTGGTATATATACCTTCCCCGTATTTCACCATTAACGGAAACACTTTATCTGAAACCGCATAATCACCAGATGGAACTTTTTCCATTATTCCTTTTGTCAAGAAATCAAGTTCAAAATGAATCTTACCGCTTTTACGTAAGAAAATATAGGACGCAAGATTTATAGCCTCCGCCTCCAGTTTCTCAGATGTCAAGGTGCCTATACATTTTTTCAAATGTTCGACACTTTCTTTTACCACTTGCTCAATCGGTGAGAGCGATTGTGATGTGGAAGTCTCCTTCTTAGACTTGCCGAATAGAAAATCAAAAAATCTCATAATTATTATATGTTAAAGTTTAATATATTGTCACAAAAGCGTTTGTAGTTATTGCTATATTCTTGCTCAATTAGCATAAAGATTCTGTCAATATCAGATTCTGTAAGAACATCTTCGCCTTGATTGATTTCTTTCCAATATTCATAAGCATTCATGATTGCGACTTTGTGTTTTCTTTCCACTAATTGAAGATAAGTGTCTTCTTCAATATCTGCATATCCACCTGTATCATTCGGCCATAAAGATGCATTCTGATAATATGTAAGTGATTGTTGGTAGTATTTACTGTTGGTCAGAACGGACATCTTCGTTGCAGTCTGGTTACAGAAGTGAGCATAATACAAATCAGAAATATAGAGGGTATCAGGATTTTGTCCTAAAAATGGGAGAATGGTGTATGCAAATGGCATCTTCACCAAGGCGGCTCGATTAACATATGCAGACTGTTCTAACAAGTCATCCCTTGTTATACATGCCATTCTCGACAAATAAAGATAATTATACTTGAATATCTTACGTGATAGTTCTAAATCATTTTGGCACATAAGTCTCAACCAGCGAAATGTATTAGCGGCTCCTGTTACTGCAAGTTCACTATTCCAATACTTGTTGGGAAACTCTGTCAATAGGCTGACACTTCTGCGCAAATAGTCGAATGAATCTTTTATCTTCTGACTATAAATCAAAACGCCTGCGATGTCTGCTAAAATATAAGGATGTGCAATACCGCCGTATTCAATAATTAGCCAGTCATGGTCTATAGGTGAAATATGACGGAAGGGAAGAACTTCTGATTTTGTCTTATATGGAGTTCTCAAATACTCAACATTCTTAATGTCATCTGATGCCAGTTTTTGTTGCTTAACTATGTATTCGAACACGTTAGATTCGTCAAGGCAAAGGCTCCTGTCAAGAGCGGTAATCTCTGCAAGGGGTTCTTTCATGCTTTCATGATGAAAAAGCATCCCTAATTCTTGCAATAATCCAATGACTATTGGATTATTGACATCTTCCGTATAGAACTCATACAAAGCAGGAAAAAGCCAATCACCATTTGCCTCAGTGAAGCAAATAGTATGTTCAGAAGAGAAACGAGCAAAAGATTCTGGATCTTCTGCTTGAATCTTTAACAATATGTTTTTGACTTCTTCTGCTCTGTCTTGCATACTCTCAATAAATAATAACCCCATTTGCGATTTTAACATATTCATTAGGTATTCTCTACGACGTATCTCCGCTTCTTTTTCTTCTTGAGATGCAAAAGGGCAACTTTCTATGTTTCTCTTTGTTTGTGCTAAAACAAAATCAGCCATATCACGAGCCTGATCTCGTGTCACAAATCTACCACCTATCAAGGCGCCCAAATACTGGGCGGCCCTATCTGCATGTTCCGCCATTTCTGCATTATATTGTGCTATCTTTTTCTCGTCTATCATGTCTCTGCTCCTAATTTTAGGTTTCTTTCTTATGAATTATCAAATTCTGGCAACAAAGATACTAAATAATATGGAAACTTATTCATAAAAAACTATAAATCTCATTTTCACAAGGCTTGTGGACACATACTTGATTGCAAAATTCGTGGGAAATTCCTATTTTTGCAGCAAAAAAGAAGAATATGGCAACACGTGAAGAGATTGAGGCACTGAAGATTGACGAGAATGTCTTTGAATTGGCAGAGGATGCTGAGTTGAAATACCTTGTACATTTTGCAGCTCCATTTACAGGATCTGACAAATGCCTGATTCCCAAGGGGACTGCATTCGTTCCACAAAGCCCAATGCGAGGTGATGCTTTGTACATAGATATGATAGGAGAAAATGACGAATTGTATAAAAGAATGGAAGAATTGGTTAAGATCAACTACGAGCAACTCTACACCAGATTACAAGGATTCTCATTTTTCATCACGGAAGAGCAGTTAAAAACACTTCCTCTCAAATTCCGTAGTGGTAGTGCAGAGCGGGTGTTAGATATTATGCGCAAGTTGCGTTCACCCGTTTATCCTATTTTCCCATAATCAGAACGGAACATCTCCATCAAATAGTTCCAATTCAAAGTCGTCCACCAACTTCTTGACTTCAACATTGGTTTGCTTTATTTTCTCCAAAAACGACGGATCGGATGGAAGCATATCATTAGTGATTCTTGACGGCACATTTTCAGGAGGTTGGCGAAATATTAAATCTGCTAATGAAAATATTTCTGTCACAATCATATCTGAAGAGTGTTTATATTTTTCATCAAGTGCCATATAGGCATATTTCCTAACAATCAATATGCCTTGTTCAAATAAATCATAGCGAGGGAATCCCCATTCTTTCAAGACGGCATATTCATGACTATCCCTGATATTGTTGCGCACTTTCCGATTCCATTCATCAAAAAGATCTACCGCTTTATAATGGTCCATCCTAAATAGATAGTTTTTCGCACGATTAATGCTTAGATGTTTTGAAAGGTCAAATAGGCTTTCATCATAATCCATATGTGTCTGCTCATATATCGAGAAGCCAGAGATGCACAAATCATGAACAATCTCAAACAGCATATCAATTGCATCATCATCAGATAGCGTTCTGCCTGAATAATATAGCACAGCCAAATAATCGACAGTCCTTAACTTGCTCTTATCAATGATATAGTTCGGATCTTCTGCCAAGCGAAGGCTAATAAAATAGAAGTCTCTTTCACCAGTGAACGATGTTATATTCTCCTTCACATAGGAAATGGGGAAGAAACGGATAATAGGCCAGGCACACATCGGCTCGTGTAGCTCATCCCATAGTTTCTTCACCTTAGCCTCAAACGACTTATCCCAATGATTGTAAAGTTTCGAATAGGCCCATTGCCTATCTGACTTGCAAGAATCAAGGGATGCCTCAAGTATTTTCTTTTGGTCTTTCCAATCAAGATACTCGAATCGCCTCTGAATTTCTTTCCTGGATTCAGCAACTTTGCCACTCTTCTTATTAATAAAATTCTTAATAAGCGTGGCTATAGGGGTATTCCGCTTTTGGGGTTGGTATATCATATCTTCGCTCCTTTAATTTGTTGGTGCAAAGATACACAATTTTTCGGATTAAGCGGATGACTATCACTTTCACAAGGCTTGTGGAAGTCATAAAGTATATAGAATCAAAATAGAAAAGCTGGCCACACGTGACCAGCTCTGTATTTGAGTGAAGGAAACCAAGCGGCAAGGTCGAATTGCTCATCATCACACAGATGCCACCGCTCTTGCCTTGCAAGCGACTGCGTCGATTACCGCACATCGTGGCTCTACTCGGTTTCTCCTTTCACGTTGCAAAGATACAAACATTATTCGAAAGTTCCAAATTTTCAGGAGGAAAAGTGAATCCTATCCCTTGAATTTCAGATTCTGGAAACTGTCAACTGAAGAATGTAAAAAACGGGGGTCATTTAGAGAAATAAACCAATATTCCAACATTCAAATGTTATGAGAGGTCACAGACTTTTGCTGCGCCACTCGGTTAAACATTACGAGACATTGAGGATGAAAGATTGTTTTATCATACTATTTTTCTTTAATCCAAGCACAAAATGTTACTTCAACTCCTTTAGGACATCATCGACAATATACTGATCGCTCATAAGTTGCAAACCGTATTTCGGATTTGACAACATCTGATAGGTCCTTGTTGAATAGAACAGACTTAATGCTTGCTCGGCTTCAATATTAAGGACTTCGGCCAGCATCATAATAATATGGCTCTGTTTCCTCCAAAGTACTGCATCTCTCATAGTTCGTCCTCCTCTGACTTCAAAACAACACTCTCAACAAACGTCAGGTATTTATCAATCACTTCCTGGTTTAGAATGCATAGCTGGTGGTTTACCTTCTTAAATTTGAGTTGTCCCAGCGCTTGGTCTGCCGTAATAATACCTTTTTCGTAGTCTTCAACTGTGTCGATAACATTGTCATTGGCAACACCACCTTCAACAACATCGTATTCGTCAGAATAATCTTTGCCTCGACGACAAGCAACGACATAGTCTAGCCACTCTAAATCATAAGTAGGAAACGACTTGATTCGAACGTCATCAGCTACAGCCTGATCCATATCGAATTGAAAAGTGTTTAACACAGCCTCCGCATTTCGACTCTTTCGACCAGCCATTACGACAGCCCAATCCTCAGCCTGCTTTCTTATCTTCGTCAGGTAGAATCCTGGGCCGAAGTCCAGGTTCTTCCTGCCAGCCTTCGCATTCGGCTGAGGAACTGACACTTGTGAACCATGATACAATGTCAACATGCTCCGTTCTTCTTTTCTTCTTGTTCCCAATTATGCAGTGTTTCAAGGGTGTCATCAACGACCCAGTCGAGACTTTGGGTATGCAATTGCTCATAGTGACGCAATAGGCGTTTATGGATTAAGTCCTGACGCTTCAGACGATCGTGCATCTCCTTACCAGAAAGATGCGCCTTCTTTGCACTAGCCTCGATGGCCATTACTGCAAAATGTATCTTTTTGTAAGTGTCTGTCTGATAATTATCCATAACGCTTTAATACTAAAATGTTCTTTTGCGTCGCAAATATAAGGGATTTTTTTGACAAAACCAAATATTACAGGAAAAACTTGCTATAATTCGTCAAAATTAAGATATGAAGAAAAAGTGAAACTTCCAAATAAACTAAATCTTTTTATTGTTTCCCATAGCAGAAGAACTGTTTGACGAAGCTAAAAAGGCGCTTTACGATAAGGGGAAGGCGCTTAATATGCAATACTTGGCACTTATTAATCAATACTAAGCCCCAGTACGCTTACTGGCGCACTCGAGTGCGCCTAGGGACGTACTGGAGTGCGCCAGTTAAGTACTGAGAGCGATGTAGGGAGACTGATCAGTCGTACCAATTAAGATGTTTCTCGTAGGCATCGAATTCGAAATTGGGAAGCTTCATTTCTTGGAGCACTTTCCGGATGAATTCGATTTCGGATGGCTTGCAGAGCCGCTCACCTCGACGACGCCCATAATAGCCCGTACGTCCGAACTTCCCTATCAGGCGGACAGAGAATTCATCATACTGTCGAGGTAGCATCTCCTGTTTCATCTTTACAAACCCTCGTGCATAGGTAGCAGGCACGTCAGTCCTGAAATACTCACACGCTTCAGAGGGCTTTACTCGCAAGGGATTTACGAGACAGATGGCCCAGAGTTTTTCTGTCACGACATCCTTATAAGCCATGTGTCGAAGACAATGCTCGCAGAGTTTGCAGTCGTTTCGCATACATAGGGCAAATCCGCCTGGCAGATCTTCCAATGTAAATTTCTTCTTAGTTTCCATTTTTTATAAAGTTTTATCGATTTTTCATCAAACATATACCTCAACCCTCGTGAAAGCCTTTGTACATCGGGGTTTCGAGGCAGGTATATGTTAACGATTCACTAAATGCATACAAACAGAAAAGGGAACTTTCCCAAGCTCCCTTTTCATCTCCGATTACTAAAAAAACTTTTCGTCGGAGTCGAAAATAGGTTATCTCACGATAGCCTATTCTCTTTTAACCTTAATAATCTAATACCATGAAAAACACACGGCAAATGTACGAAAAATCTAAAGAAGGTTCGACATTTGCCGTGTGCTTTTTGATAGAATTTAATTCTTTTTTAGAATTTCTTCATCCCTTTTAAGGATCGTTAGCACTTTTTTCGACGAAATAGTGTTCTGATCTGACACGGAGAGCTGGGGAGATTGCGATAGTGGATGCCACGAAGTGGTATAGAAACGCACTGTGCTTTCGAGGCTCAGGGAGTCGCGACCGAAGGTCTCGATCATACAGATGATCTCATTGTT
>Ga0310694_10003993_pt1 | contig 14353 bp, 14 predicted proteins | sample 174DNAGHGhighgp2_FD_203884 | JGI IMG/M metagenome (GOLD analysis project Ga0310694, IMG submission 203884) | Sheep rumen microbial communities from Palmerston North, Manawatu-Wanganui, New Zealand - 1742 DNA GHGhigh gp2 (v2) (version 2) | ecosystem: Host-associated > Mammals > Digestive system... | reverse complement strand
CATCGCCACGAACCCGGAGGCCATCAAAGAGAAACGCGGCATTTTCTCCCGAATTTTTGGACTGAAATGATGAAAGACTTACACCGAATGACATATCCGGCGGTCAGCCCTTCCTTGCTCGCCGCCGACAAAGCGCGAATCGGCGATGAATTAGCCCGCGCCGAACGGGCCGGAGCCACCTTCATCCACATCGATGTCATGGATGGCAAATTTGTGCCGAATGTTTCCTTTTCGCTGGACTTTGTACGAGAATACGCCCATAAACACCACATGGTAAACGATGTCCACATCATGGTGGAAGAGCCCTGGGTTCTCGCCCCGAAATTCGTCGAGGCGGGCGCCGATATCGTCACCTTCCATTACGAGGCCTGCCCTGACCAGACGTTGCGTTTCGCCACGATCGAAGCCATCCATCGCGCCGGTGGCCTGGCCGGCATCTCGATCAAACCGGATACGCCGGTCTCCGTTTTGGAGCCGTTTTTGCCCTACGTCGACCTCATTCTCATCATGAGCGTCGAGCCGGGTAAAGGCGGCCAGCCCTTCCTTCCCGGATCGCTTGAAAAGCTGGATGAATTAAAGGCTTTATTGGCTAAAAACACTAAAAAATACGCGCCCGTTATTGAAATTGACGGCGGTATAAAAGAAGATACTTATAATAAGGCGCTCGCCCATGGTGCCCAAATTTTGGTCGCCGGCAGCTACTTATTCGGGCATGAAGACTTCGCCGATCGCGTCGCCTTGATGCTCCAAGGAAGGTAATTATGTATACTGCGGGATTCTATCTTGGATTAGCCTGTCTCATTCTCTTCCCAGTGGTGCTGCTCTTTTACCTATCCTTTGCCAAACGCCAGGATCACGTCGCATTCCATTATCGGAATTGCTTCCCGTATGAAGCGTTCGTCGATCGCGACAAACGCCAGGATGTCCTCGCTCGCATCTTGCAGGCCTTGGTCATCCTCGCCAGCTTCTTGCCGGCCATCTTCGCGGTCGTCGCCTTCAAAGACGCCGATCTGTCCTTCCGGGCATACTTATATGCCTTCTTAGCGGTTTCCATCGTTTCCGGAGCGGCTTTCCTTCTCCTCACGATCATCCCGCTTCCGTATCCGCGTTCGCATACCTTGATCTTCTTCGTCTTCCTCGCCGCGTTGGTCATCAAGAAAGGCATGGCGGGCATCAGTTTGCTCCAAGTCGCCGAATTCACCAGCATGACGATCGCCAAAGTCATGGGCATCATCGTCCTCTGCCTCATCGTCACCGAAGCGGCGGTGGTCGCCAACCCGAAGCTCAAAAATTGGGATCGCCTCGAAACGGTCACCAATGAGAAAGGCGAGCAGGTCGTGCGCCGCCCGAAGTGGTTCGTCCTCGCTTATTCGGAATGGTTCGTCTTCTTCGTCAGCATCCTCGTCGACATCTTGACTCTCGTTGCCATCTATGTCGCCCGCGAACCGATGATCAAACCTTAATAAAGCAACAAAAAAAGCCCGGCTTGCCGGGCTATTTTTTACGCTGGATTAGGCCGCTTTCTTCGCTGATTTGTTGAGAGAGCGGTAGGCGCGGGCGCTCATGCGAACCTCAACCATCTTTCCGTTGATGTTGACCTTGTACTTCTGCATGTTGACATTCCAGGTACGACGGGTCGCACGTTCGCTATGACTACGGTTGTTGCCGGAGACCGGTCCTTTTCCGCTGATGGGGCACACTCTTGACATAACTAATCACCTCGTTTGCGCTAAAAAGCGTTAACGAATATATCACAATCGCCTTAGGCGCGCAACAAGAAAAAGTGCGATTCCTATCGGAAAAATCACGCAATTGGGTATCGAAGGCAACCTAGAATGTTGTATACTAGATACAACAGTTGTTCGAGGACAATCATGAAAACTAAATTGGCTGCTATGATACTGGCCGGCGGCAAGGGGACGCGCCTCCAAGCTTTGACCCGCAAAGTGGCGAAACCGGCAGTGTTTTATGGCGGGAAGTATCGGATCATCGACTTCCCTCTTTCCAATTGCGCGAATTCGGGCATCAATGCCGTCGGGGTGCTGACTCAATATGAGTCGAGCGAACTCAACACCTATATCGGGAACGGCGAGAAGTGGGGGCTTAACGGCAATCGCTGCTTAACCTCTATCCTGACGCCGAAACAGACCGAAGAAGGGAGCAATTGGTACCGCGGCACCGCGGACGCCATCTACCAGAATCTGGACTGGCTCGATAAGGTCGATCCCCAATATGTCCTGATTCTTTCCGGCGACCACATCTATAGCTGCGATTACAGCGAAATGCTCAAAATCCACGTCGATTCCGGTGCGGATTGCACGATTTCCGTCATCAAAGTACCCATCGAAGAGGCCTCTCGCTTCGGGATTCTCATCACCGACGAGAAGGGTCGGATCATCGATTTCAAAGAGAAGCCGAAGAAACCGACCAGCGACCTCGCCTCCATGGGTATCTATATCTTCACCTATAAGGTTTTGCGCGCCGCCCTCATCGCCGATGCGAAGAATGAGGAAAGCGAGCATGACTTCGGCAAGAACATCATCCCGACGATGTTGCGCGACAAGAAGAAACTCATGGCCTACACCTATTCCGGCTACTGGAAAGACGTCGGCACCGTTTCCTCCCTCCATGAAGCCAATATGGATCTCCTCCTCAACCCGGAAACCCATGCCAGCCTCTACACAATTCAGGCCGACAACAAGATTTACAGCGAGGACGCCCACGTCCTCCCGCAATACATCGGGCCGAATGCGGTGGTCCGCGATTCTTTGGTGAACCAAGGCGCGACCATCCTCGGCGAAATCCATCACTGCGTCATCTCCGGCGAAGTTTTGATCGATGAAGGCGCCTATGTCGAGAACACCGTCGTCATGGATGGCGCGGTCATCGGCAAAAACGCCAAGGTCTACGATGCCATCGTCGGCCCGGATTCCCTGGTCGCCAAAGGCGAAATCGTCAATGAGGGACGCGAGGAAATCGTCCTCGTCAGCAACGGAAAGGCGGCGCGTTTATGAACATGAAGAATATTCTTGGCTTGGTCAATTGCCATACCTCGCCGGAGCTCGGGCCTCTGACGGAGTCCCGTACCTTGGCGTCCACCTCCTTCTTGGGGCGTTATGCGATCATCGACGTCGCCCTTTCGAACTTCTGCAACTCAGGCATCGAAACGATTTCGATCCTCGTCCGCGACCATCTCCGTAGCACCCTCAAGCACATGGGCACCAACATGAATTGGGTCACCAACACCAAGTTGGGCCATCAGCGGGTGTTCTATAACGAAAAAGGTCACGAAGGCCTCGTTCCCAACACCGATTTCGAGAATATACTCGAAAACGACTGGGTTCTCTATAACTATGACATCGATTACATCGTCGTTCAAAGCGCCCACATCATGACGACCATCGACTTCCGTCCCATCTTCAAGGAGCATGTCGAACGCGGTGAGAAAGCCACCTTGGTCTATACGGAAATCAAGAACGCCGACCGTTCCTTCCTCCGCGAGAACGTGGTGGACATCGACGAAGATGGCTATCTCAAGAGCCTCACCCCGAACGAAGGCGTCAATAAGCGGGCCAAAGTGTCCATCGGGGCCATCATCCTCAACCGCGAGACCTTATTCCAGCTCGCCGATCGCCGGGGTACCTTCCCTGAACAATACGACCTCGAGCAGATTCTCGAATGGGCGATCGAAAAAGGACTCTTCCGCGTTCATACCGCCCGTTACGAAGGCTATGCCCGTTGCTTCGATTCGCTGCATCACTATGTGGATTACTCTTTCGAGCTCATGAAACCCGAAGTCCGCGAATCCTTATTCCGCAAAGATTGGCCGATCTACACCAAGACCCACGACACCCCGCCGGCCCTCTATGGCAAAGACTGCGAAGTCGTGCATTCGTTCATCGCCAATGGCTGTGTCATCGAAGGCGAGGTCCGCGACTCGATCCTCTGCCGTCGCGTCAAAGTCGGAAAGGGCGCGGTCATCCGCAACTGCGTCATTCTCACCAACTGCGAGATCGGCGAAGGCGCGGTGCTCGTCAACGTCGTCCTCGATAAGTATTCGAAAATCCGTCCGGGGGCCAGAATCCAGGGCAAGAAGACCGGACTGCTTTATCTCAAACAGGGAGCCAATGTATGAAGATCGCCATGCTTGCCAGCGAGAGCAACCCCTTTGCCAAGACGGGTGGCCTCGCCGATGTCGTCTATTCTTTGAGCGTTGAGCTCGCCAAAAAGAAAAACGAAGTGGCGGTGGTGATGCCGCTTTACCGGTCCCTTTGGGACAAGAAAGACTTCGCCCCGATCCTCGTCACGACCTTCCCGGTCTATATGGGATGGCGCCGCCAGCAGGCGGACATCTATCGCATGGAGCGCGACGGCGTCGTTTTCTACTTCATCGCCAACGCTTATTATTTCGACCGCGAGAAGCTCTATGGGTTCGGCGACGACGGCGAACGATTCGCTTTCTTCTCCCTTGCCTTTATCGAGATGCTCAAGCGGATTCAGTTCTGCCCCGACATCGTCCACGTCCACGATTGGCAGGCCGCCATCGTGCCGTGTTTGATCAAAGAACGCTACAAAGAAGACGGGTTCTACAGGGATATTCGATTTGTCTTATCCATCCATAACCCCGCATTCAAGGGCTATTTGTACCCGGATGCCCTGCCCGATTTGTTCGGTCTTTCCGAGGATCTCTTCTACTATGGTCAGGTCCGCTTGGATGATATGGTCAGCACCCTCAAAGCCGGCATCATGTACGCCGACAAGATCTCGACCGTCTCTCCGACCCATCGCAGCGAGCTCCTTCAATCGTGGCTCGGCCACCATCTCGAAGGCGCCCTCCGTCTCCGCGAATGGGATTTCACCGGCATCGTGAATGGCATCGACGTCAAGGAATGGGACCCGCTCCATGACAAAGACATCCCCGTCCATTACAGCAAAGCCACCTTCGCCAAGAAGAAGGAAAATCGCCCCTTCCTCTGCGAGAAGCTTTCCATCCCATGCCCCGAAGGCCCGATCTTCGGTGTGGTGAGCCGTCTCACCGATCAGAAGGGCATGGAACTCGTGTTCGAATCGTTCGAACAACGTATTGCCCCTCAAGGCGGTGCCCTCGTCGTCCTCGGCGCCGGCGACCCCCATCTCGAGTGGCGGCTCCAGAATCTCCGCGACCGCTATCCGAACCAGGTCGGCATCTATATTGGTTACAACGAGCAGATCGCTCACCTGATTTATGCCGGTTCCGACTTCTTCCTGATGCCGTCCCTCTTTGAGCCGTGCGGCATTTCCCAGATGATCGCCCAACGTTACGGCACCCCGCCCGTCGTCCGTAGGACCGGTGGTCTGGCGGATACCGTCCATTCCCCGCTCGACAGCGACAAACCGGACGGAATCGTCTTTAACGATTTCGATGTCGGCGGCCTAAACTACGGCATCGACGTATCTTTTAGTTACTATCGCGACCCGAAAGCGTATGATGTTATGGCGTTGAACGCCATGTCCTGCGACCATTCCTGGAAAGAATCGGCCGCATTGTACCTTGGCTTATACAAGGCAGCCATCAAGCGTTAGGAGGTTCGTTATGAGTTACAATCCCAAAGACATTGAGCCCAAGTGGCGGTCCTATTGGCTTACCAATAACACTTTCTATTGCGATACCAGCGATTTCTCCAAACCAAAATATTACATTTTGGATATGTTTCCCTTCCCCAGCGCCCAGGGCCTCCACGTCGGGCATCCGGAAGGCTATACTGCGACCGACATCGTCGCCCGCATGAAGAGAATGCAGGGCTTTAATGTCCTTCACCCGATGGGCTGGGATGCTTTCGGTCTTCCGGCCGAGCAATTCGCCATCAAGAACAACGAACACCCCGAACTCTCCACCCGGAGAAACATCGATAACTTCCGCAACCAGATCCAGATGCTTGGCATGTCCTACGACTGGAGCAAGGAATTCGCGACAATCGATTCGGATTATTACAAGTGGACCCAGTGGATTTTCTGCAAGCTCTTCGAACATGATTTGGCTTATGTGGCCGACATCCCCGTCAATTTCTGCCCCGAACTCGGCACCGTCCTTGCCAACGAGGAAGTCGTCAATGGCGTCTCCGAGCGCGGCGGTTATCCCGTCATCCGCATGCCGATGCGGCAGTGGGTTTTGAAAATCACCGCCTACGCCGATCGGCTGGAAAAGGATCTCGATGGCCTCAATTGGCCGGCGGGCACGCTCGATATGCAGCGGAACTGGATCGGCCGCTCAACCGGCGTCCAAATCACTTTCCGCATGGCCGAAAGCGATGACACTTTCGATGTGTTCACCACCCGTGTGGACACCCTCTTCGGCTGCACTTATTGCTGCTTAGCCCCCGAACATCCGCTGGTCAAGAAACTCGTTTCTTCCAGCCAGAAAGAAGCGGTGGATGCCTATGTCAAAGCGACCTCGTCCAAGAGCGACCTCGACCGCACCTCTCTCGAAAAAGATAAGACCGGCGTCTATCTCGGCGTCGATGCCATCAATCCGATCGATGGCCGCCGCATTCCGGTTTATGTTGCCGATTACGTCCTTGGTTCCTACGGAACCGGCGCCGTCATGGCAGTCCCTGCCCACGACGACCGCGACTATCTCTTCGCCAAGAAACATGGCCTCCCGATGATCCAGGTTCTCGAAGGCGATATCTCCGAAAAGGCGATGACCGCCGATGCCAAGCACATGAATAGCGCATTCGCCGACGGTCTCAACATCGCCGACGCCAAAGCCGCCATCACCAAAGTTCTCGTAGAGAAAGGCGCTGGCAAAGAAGTCGTCAACTACAAACTCCGCGACTGGACCTTCTCCCGTCAGCGTTATTGGGGTGAGCCGATTCCGGCCTTCCAAACCGAAGATGGGAAAGAACATGTCGTCGGGGAAGATGAATTGCCTCTCGTCCTCCCGGAACTTGAAGATTATCGTCCGACCAAAGATGGGAAGCCCCCGCTTTCCCGTGCCCCGAAGAGCTGGCTTAATTTCGAACATAATGGCATGAAAGCGGTTCGCGACACCAACACGATGCCCCAGTGGGCTGGCTCCAGCTGGTACTATCTCCGCTACATCGATCCAAAGAACCCGAACGCCATCGGCGACCCGAAATTGTTGAATCACTGGCTTCCGGTCGATCTCTATATCGGCGGCCAGGAACACGCCGTCCTCCATTTGCTCTATGCCCGTTTCTGGCACAAGTTCCTCAAAGACATCGGCATCGTCGAATGCGAGGAACCGTTCCAACGCCTCTATCACCAGGGCATGATCCTCGGCGAAGACGGCGAGAAGATGAGCAAATCGCGCGGCAATGTCGTCAACCCCGATGAAGTCGTCCGCGAATATGGCGCCGACAGCCTCCGTCTCTTCGAGATGTTCGCTGGCCCGCTCAATGAGACCAAACCGTGGAACACGACCGGCATCAATGGCGCCCGTCGTTTCATCGAGCGCGTCTTCCGCCTGGTCGATGAGCCCGCTTTCAAAGAAAAACTCACCGACGTCAACGACGGCAGCCTTGATTTCAGCTACAACGCGATGGTCAAGAAAGTGAGCGAAGACTTCGAGTCCCTCGCCTTCAACACCGCCATCAGCCAGATGATGATTTTCGTGAATGATTGCTACAAAGCCGCCTCTTTGTACCGTCCGTACATCGAAGGCTTCGTGAAATTATTCAGCTGCATCTGCCCGTTCGCCGGCGAAGAGATGTGGTCGTTGCTCGGCCACGAGGACACCATCGCCTACGAATCCTGGCCGACCTATGATCCGAAGGCCCTCGTCAAAAACAGCGTCACCCTCGCGGTGGCCGTCAACGGCAAGGCCCGCGACACGATCGAAGTCGCGACCGACGCCGATGAGGAAACGATCAAAAAACTCGCCCTTGCGAGCGAGAAGGTGATGCGTTTCATCGGCGAGGCCGCGATCCGCAAGATCATCGTGGTCAAAGGCCGCATCGTCAATATCGTTATCTAAGAGGATCCCTCGGTAACAAAGCCGTCTGTTCATCTTTGATGAAATAGGCGGCTATTTTTGTTCCTTCCGGCATCTTTTTGTATAGACGCATCGTGAAGAGGCCGGCTAACGGGATGTCTTTGTCCGGCAAGCGGAGATAGAGGCCGCCGACATCGAAATCGTAGTGGAGGGTGCCCTCGAGGAATTCACCGCCTTCGCCGATGGCCTTTTTGAATTTGGCGATCAGTTTGCGGTAGAAGAACCAAGTGCTGAAGGCGGCATAGCCGAGGACGACGACCGCTAAAGCGATATACCAAAGATTGTCTAACCAGAAAATCAAAGCGACCGAGAGACCGAAGGCCGCATAAGCGACGACGAGGAAGATCGCGGCGAGGGTGGCATAGAGCCGGAAACCATAAACTTCGTGGAATTTCATAAGAAAAGTATAACCTCGATAGAAAAAGTTTTCACACGCGTTATAATATGCACGCTCGGTACCGACGAAACTGCGTCGGATCGAAGCGGAGGGCATATAGGATATGCTATTAGCCATTGATATCGGCAACACGATGACGGAGCTTTGCGTTTTCGACGAAGACCGCCTCGTATCATCCTTCAAAATCCGTTCCGAAACTGATAAATCCGAAGATGAGCATCGTCTTCGGTTTTCGGCGTTTCTGAACTCCTTGGACAAAGACGTTGCCATCGACAGCGCGATCATCTGCAGCGTTGTCCCCGTCCTTTCGCACATTTGGTTCGCTTTGGTGCGGAAGTGCCTCAAAGTCCGGGCTCGCGTCATGGGCCCCGGCCTCAAAAGCGGAATCGCCATTCGCGTGGACGACCCCTCTTCGGTCGGCAGCGATTTGATCGCTGATGCGGTGGGCGCCTTAAAAGAATATGGGCCCGCTTGCTTCATCGCCGACCTCGGCACCGCCAGCAAATTCATTCTTCTCGACAAGAATGGCGCCTTTGCCGGTTGCGTCATCGCCCCAGGCTTCGGCATCAGCATGGAATCGCTGGTCGACAAGACCTCGGCTTTGCCGGAAGTCAACGCGATCGCCCCGAAGAAAGTCATCGGCAAGAACACCATCGACTGCATGAACAGCGGCATCGTCTACGGTGCGGTTTATGAGATCAACGGCTTTGCCGAGGCCTTCGAAAAAGAAGCCGGCTATCCGCTCAAGCGGATTCTCACCGGCGGCTATGGATCGTTCGTCCATCGCCATCTGCAAGACTTTACTTATAACCCGACTTTGCTCATGACTGGGCTGCGGGACATTGAAAAGAGGAACTGATTATGGATGCGTTTTACATCGTTTTCTGGGTTTTGGTCGCGGCCTTCTTCATCGCGATTTTCGCCTTCATGGCCAAAGTGAATCCCAAGCAAGAAGGCAATAGCGTCGTCGCCCAACTCACCACGGACGCCTTGTTCTTGGCGATCATCCTCGTGATGGGCTTCGTCCCAAACCTTGGTTACATCACCATCGCCCCGGGCGTCTCCCTCACCCTCATGCACGTTCCCGTCCTCGTCGGCTGCTACTGCTTCGGTTGGAAGCGCGGCTGGCTTTACGGTCTTTTCTTCGGCGTCACCAGCTGGATCTCCGCTATGCAGAACCCCATCGGTTTCAATGGATTCTTCATCTATCCGTGGGTCAGCATTCTCCCGCGTGTCATCTTCGGTTTCGTCGCGGGTATCTTGTTCTCGGTTCTAAAGAAAATGGGTAAGATATATAGGGGTCGCGTGGGTATCGGCATCACCGGTCTCATCCTGACTCTCATCCACACCGTCCTCGTTTTCGCCGATTTATTCATCTTCTTCCCGAACGAGATGGTTTCCATCTTCAAAGGAACGAGCACGATCGGCGAAGGTCTCGTCGTCGCATTCGCGGTCGCCATCTTGATTGGCGCCCTTGGCGAAGGCATCGTCGGCGGCCTTGTCAGCGCGGTGGTCGGCCCCGTTCTCAGCAAACTCAGAAGAAAGAAGTAAGTTATGCCCAATTTCAAGAAACTGACCAAACAATATCGATCCAATGCGGCCATTGCCCTCCAGCAATTCGTCCGCATCAATAGCGTCTACGATCCGACGACGATCGGTCCGGATGCCCCGTTCGGCAAGGGTGTGCAAAAAGCCCTCGATTATGTCGCCAAACTCGGCAACGACTATGGTTTCAAAGTGGACAAGTGCGATGGTTATTGCACCGAACTCACCGTTGGTGAGGAAGGTCCGATCATCGGCATCTATGCCCATAGCGACGTCGTTCCCGTTTCCGGCAAGTGGGAGCATGAACCCTTCGGCGGCATGCTCAAAGACGGCCGTTTTTGGGGCCGCGGCACCTGCGATGACAAAGGACCGCTCATCGCGAGTCTGTTTGCGATGAAAGCCCTCCGCGACGCCGGATTGGTGAAAGGCTACCGCATCCGCCTCGTCTCCGGTGGGGACGAAGAACGCGGATCCTCCTGCCTCGCCTATTACTTCGAACATCTCAAAAAGCCTCATAGCGACTTCGGATTCACCCCCGACGCCGACTGGCCTCTCATTTATGGCGAAAAAGCGATCCGCCGTTACGAACTTCGGTTGAATGGCTCTCTAGAACCAATCATCGCGATGGATGGCGGGGTCGTCGCCAATGCCGTCTGCGACAAATTCGTTGTCACCTTACCGAAAGACAAAGGGTTCCTTGCCTACTTGAAGGAAAAGAACATCCCGGCGGATATTTCCGATGCCGGCACGGTGTCGGTGATTTCCTTCCGCGGCAAGTCCGCGCACGGCAGCACCCCGCATGAGGGAACTAACGCCGCAGCCATCGCCTTGAAGGCCATCGGCGAATACTTCAAAAAGGACAATCTCGCCCGAATCGGCGATATCTTCGCTTCCGGTGACGGAGCCGTTTGGGGTGGCCGGAGCCACAGCGCCGAACTTCTCGATGCCACCTATAACTATGGCGTGATCCACTATGATGGGAAGAAACTCACCTCATCTTTGGATTTCCGTTTCGGCGAGGAAGCCGACCCGGATGCCTTGATTGCCAAACTGTGCGCCGCGAGCGGTTTCGAAGCGAAAAAGCTTTCCGATGCCCCGGCCCTTCTCTTTGACAAGAAGAGCCCGCTCGTCAGCACCTTGATGAAAGTCTATCGGAAAGAATTCCGCCAGCCCTTCGCCAAGCCGTTCACCATCGGCGGCGGCACCTATGCCAAAGAAGCCAAGAATTGCGTCGCCTTCGGCGCCGCTTCCAAAGAGCACCCTGGCAACATGCATTCGCCGGATGAATATATCTACCAAGAGGACTTTTATCGCGACATCGCGGTATATGCCCACGCCATCTATGCGTTGGGAACTTTGAAAAAATGAGAAGCCGTTTCAAGCCCTGGGCCAAATCTTATCTCGAAGAACACCCTGAATTCGTGAGTTTTGGCACGGAGGGTTTGCCCGAAGCGGCCGCGTTGGAGATTGGTTCCGGCAAAGGCGACTTCGCCGTCAGCTGGGCTCTCGCCAATCCCGATAAGCGGATCATCGCGCTAGAACGCGACACTTCGATCTCCGGCCTCTTCGCCAAGAAAGTGGTGGAGGCCCAGTTAACCAACCTGACGATCGTCCCGTTGGACCTCGATCCCGTCTATGACGGATTGACCGCTTACCGTTTCGAAACGATTTACCTCAACTTCAGCGATCCGTGGCCCAAGAAAAAACACGCCAAACGGCGTCTGACCTTCGCCCCGCGATTAAAGAAAATCGCCGCCCTTCTAAAAGAAGACGGGTCGATTATCCTCAAGACCGACAACGACGACCTCTATGAGTTCACCAAAGAACAAGTCCCGGAAGCCGGCCTCAAACTCGTCGCCGATTTCCCAGACTATCAACTCGAGGCCGGCGACTTCGAAACCGAATACGAACGTCGGTTCCGCGGCGAAGGAAAACCCATCCATCGTCTGATTATCCGCAAATAAGGAGGACACTATGTATCGATTTTTCTACAGTTACAAAACCGCGGGAGACATCTTGTTTCTCCTTATCGATCCGGAAAGCCCGGTGACCAAATGCGAGCGGAAAGGCAACATCGCCGCCTTGTGGAACGAAGATCGCCTCGTCGGCGTCAATTTCTTTGAAATTGGCAAGACGATGAAAATTCGCGGATCGGGCATGATTGCTGTTCCGGAAAAGCCGATGCTTGACTGCGTCAACCACCTGCTCGCCAACGCCGGATTGCCGACCCTCGCGCCGGTGACCGATTCCGGTTATCACGTGCTCCGCGTCGAATCGACCGAAGAGCATCCTTTGGATGAAAAGGCAGTTATCGTTACTTTGAGCGACGGGAACGCCAATTATTCGACCGTTTCACGCGACCTGACCCTTAAAGCCGGGGAAAATGTTGTCGCCATCTTTGATGGCGCCATCGCCTACGACGGTAGCGTCTTCCATCGCCACATCGCTAAAAACATCCCAATCGATGTCGAACTTTGCAACGCCGAAGAGCTCCGCGTCGGAGAAGCCAATGGGGTTTTCCGCGCCGAAGAGCCGCTCGGCAGTGATTTCTATTTGGGGGAATGAATATGAAAGAAATCGCCTTGAAAGAAGCGGGGAAGATCTCCCGCCTGACCAACAAAACCTTCCAATTCGATCCGCGCATCGCCAAAGGCTATTTCAGCGCCAACTACTTTTTGAAGAGCCGCGAGATCGCCGAAAAGCATCTCGCCGGCCACATCGTCAAAGAGCAGTGGTTCCAACGTCGCGACGATACCACCCTTTGCGGCATCGACGAAGCGATCGCCATCCTCCATACTTTCGCCCGCAATCCCCAGGATTTGATCATCGAAGCCCTTCATGATGGCGACCTCATCCAGGCCAATGAGCCCGTTCTCAAAGTAACGGGGAAATATGAGGATTTCGGATTTTTAGAGAGCCTTATTGACGGGGTTTTGGCCCGTAGAAGCTCCGTTGCCACCAATGTCACCGAAGTCGTTCGCGCCCTCCGCGGGACAAATTGCTTCTCCATGGCCGACCGCCAGGATGACTATCTCACCCAGAACGGCGACGGTTATGCCACCTATGTCGCCGGCATCAAGAAATTCTCGACCGATGCCCAAGGCGAATGGGTCGGCGTCAAAGGAATGGGGACGATGCCCCACGCTTTGATTGCCCTGTCCGGTGGTTCGATCGAAAAAGCGGCCAAACTCTACCACGAGACGTTCCCGAATGAGCAAGTTACGGCGCTCATCGACTACAATAATGACGTCGTAACCGACACTCTGAAGCTCGCTGCGGTCCTCGGCCATGATTTGGCTGCGGTCCGCGTCGATACTTCCAAAGCGCTCATCGACCATTACTTTGATGACAAGGACACCAGCGGCTTCGATCCCCATGGTGTCTGCAAACAGTTAATCTATGGTCTCCGTCAAGCGTTAGATGAGCATGGCTACAATTGGGTCAAGATCACCGTGTCCAGCGGCTTCACCGCCAAGAAGATCGATGAGTGGACCAAAGAAGGCGTTCCGGTGGATACCTATGGCGTCGGCACCAGCCTCATCAACAACACGACCGTTGGCTTCACCGGCGACCTCGTCGAGCTTGATGGCAAGCCCCAAGCCAAAGAAGGACGCCGCGACATTCCGTCCGATCGTTTAGAAAAAGTCCCATATCCGATTTACTGATTTTCATCAATTTTCAAAGATTTTTCTTCGAAGAATACTTAAAAACGAAACAAGGCAAGCAAATCATGAAAATATTTTCATAAATGTTTGCCTTTTTTACATCCCCGGAACAAAATGGGCTCATCGGGAGGTTGGTTATGGAAAATCTCAAAGAGCGTGTAACGATTTATCAGGTCGCCCAAGCAGCCGGCGTCTCCTTAGCGACGGTGAGCCGCGTCATCAATAAACGGGGCAACGTGACCGAGGAAACCCGGGTCCGGGTGGAAGAGACCATCAAGCGTCTTGGCTACAAGCCATCCGGTCTCGCCCAAGCGTTGGCCACCAACAAGAGCACCAACATCGGCATCGTGATCCCGACTGCCAACTATGTTTATCTTTCAAACCTTCTCTCCGGCATTTCCGACATCGCCAAAGAAAAGGGTTTTGTTCTGACTTTGTTCACCACATCTCGCAGCCGTGAAGAGGCCTTGTCGATGATCGAACGGGTCATCACCAGCCATGTCGATGGAGCGATCATCTTTGATGATGAGTTGAACGAAGAAGATATTGCCGAAATCAATTCCTATTCGGTTCCGACCATCGTCATCAACCGCCGTCTGCAAGGCAAAGAGGTCGGCAACGTCGTTTTGAATTATCCGGCCGCCCTCGAGAAAGCGTTGCGTCGTTACTATGCGGAAGACGGATCCAAACAGATGACCTTCCTCCACGTTCATGACGGTGGCAAACTCCTCACGACCTGCGAGAAAGTCTTCG
>Ga0310694_10003992_pt1 | contig 14353 bp, 13 predicted proteins | sample 174DNAGHGhighgp2_FD_203884 | JGI IMG/M metagenome (GOLD analysis project Ga0310694, IMG submission 203884) | Sheep rumen microbial communities from Palmerston North, Manawatu-Wanganui, New Zealand - 1742 DNA GHGhigh gp2 (v2) (version 2) | ecosystem: Host-associated > Mammals > Digestive system... | reverse complement strand
ATTAAATTTGTCATCTGCACAGCCAAGTGCTACCTGCAAGGCGTAGGGATAAGGTGGCGAAAGTCCTTCGGGGCTGCCAGGGCAGTCAAAACGACGCAAGACCCACAGGCTTTAATTCATTAAACATTTAACATTAAACATTAAACAAAAAAATGGCAAATCACAAATCATCTGTGAAGCGCATCCGTCAGGAGAAGAAAAGAGCCCTTCACAACCACTACTACGCAAAGACTATGCGTAACGCTGTGCGCAAACTTCGCGCTATGACTAATAAGGAAGAGGCTGTAGCCCTGTATCCAAAGGTACAGAAGATGCTGGACAAGCTGGCTAAGACCAACATCATCCACAAGAACAAGGCCGCAAACCTGAAGTCAAGTCTGGCACAGCACGTCAACAAGCTCTAATAGGTTGATTGTTAAAAAACAATAGAAGCCGCAATTCTTTAGGATTGCGGCTTTATTTTTAAGTTTTCTTTGCAGATAAACTATGTTTATCTGATATTTTTTTTGTAATTTTGCACCCATAATTCAATTAGAAGCAAAATGACAGACGAACAACTGAATCAGGAACAAAATTATTCCGCGAGTAACATTCAGGTACTCGAGGGCTTAGAGGCCGTGCGCAAGCGCCCTGCCATGTATATTGGTGACATCAGTGAGAAGGGACTCCACCACTTGGTGAATGAGACCGTCGACAACTCTATCGACGAGGCTATGGCCGGCTATTGTACACATATTGAAGTAACTATCAACGAAGACAATTCCATCACCGTTCAGGACAATGGTCGTGGTATCCCTGTGGATGAGCACGAGAAGATGCACAAGAGTGCGCTCGAGGTCGTGATGACCGTGCTCCATGCCGGAGGTAAGTTCGATAAGGGCTCCTATAAGGTATCCGGTGGTCTGCACGGTGTGGGTGTGAGTTGTGTGAATGCCCTCTCTACCCACATGATGTCGCAGGTGTTCCGCAACGGCCATATCTACCAGCAGGAATACGAGAAGGGTAAGCCCCTCTACGATGTGAAGATTGTGGGTGATACCGACAAGACCGGTACCCGCCAGCAGTTCTGGCCCGACGGCACCATCTTCACCACGACAGAATACAAATACGACATCATTGCCCGTCGTATGCGTGAACTGGCTTATCTGAATGCCGGTATCACCATCACGCTTACCGACCTGCGTCCTGACGAGGAAGGCAATCTGAAGCAGCCCGAGGTGTTCCACGCCAAGGACGGCCTGAAGGAATTCGTGCGCTACGTAGACCGTCACCGCACGCACCTCGTCGACGATGTCATCTATCTGAAGACTGAGAAGCAGGGTATCCCCATCGAGGTGGCTGTGATGTATAACACCGACTACTCTGAGAATATCCACTCCTACGTGAACAATATCAATACGATTGAGGGTGGAACCCACCTGGCTGGTTTCCGTGCAGCCCTCACCCGTACCCTGAAGAAATACGCCGACAGCGATCCTCAGATCTCCAAGCAGATTGAGAAAGCCAAGATTGAGATTGCACCCGAAGACTTCCGCGAGGGCCTTACAGCAGTGATTAGCATCAAGGTGGCCGAGCCCCAGTTTGAGGGACAGACCAAGACCAAGCTTGGCAACTCAGAGGTCGCTGGCGCCGTTCAGCAGGCCGTTGGCGAGGCTCTGGCCAACTACTTGGAGGAGCATCCGAAGGAGGCCAAGATGATCTGCGACAAGGTTGTGCTGGCTGCTACCGCCCGTATCGCCGCCCGCAAGGCCCGTGAGAGCGTGCAGCGCAAGAACCCGATGACGGGTGGCGGACTGCCTGGTAAACTTGCCGACTGCTCCAACAAGGATCCCCAGCAGTGTGAGATCTTCCTCGTCGAGGGTGACTCCGCAGGTGGCTCTGCCAAATCCGGTCGTGACCGTCATTTCCAGGCTATCCTGCCCCTGCGCGGTAAGATCCTGAACGTGGAGAAAGTACAGTGGCACCGTGTGTTCGAGTCCGAGTCAGTGATGAACATCATCCAGAGTATCGGCGTGCGCTTCGGCGTGGAAGGCGAAGGTGACCGCGAGGCCAATATCGACAAGCTGCGCTACAACAAGATCATCATCATGACCGATGCCGACGTCGATGGCTCGCACATCGACACGCTGATCATGACGCTCTTCTACCGTTTCATGCCACAGGTAATCCAGGGCGGCCATCTGTATATTGCCACCCCGCCACTCTACAAGTGCACCTACAAGAAAGTCTCTGAGTACTGCTACACCGAGCAGCAGCGACAGGCCTTCATCGACAAGTATGTGGCTGGCAACGGTGATGACAAGGCCCTCCACACTCAGCGCTACAAAGGTCTTGGTGAGATGAACCCCGAGCAGTTGTGGGAGACCACCATGAATCCTGAGAACCGTCTGCTGAAACAGGTGACCATTGAGAATGCTGCCGAGGCCGACGAAATCTTCTCGATGCTGATGGGCGACGATGTAGAGCCGCGCCGACAGTTCATCGAAAAGAATGCAACTTACGCGAATATCGACGCATAACAATAATCCCCGCCAATCGGCGGGGATTTATTTTATTTGTAGACTTTCGCTTGCCGCTTGCCGCGAAGCACGGCGAGGGCATTGAGGGCCAAGGCCTCCATCTCGTCCTCACCCGGAAAACAACGGATTGGTGCCAGAAAACCGATACGCTCTCGCAAACGACTCACGATATACTCCGAACGTGCCAAGCCTCCCGTCAGCAGAATGGCATCGATATGGCCACAAAGTACAGCACTCTCAGAAGCGATATTTTTCGCCACATGATAGATCATCGCATCAAGGATGAGCTTGGCATGCTTGTCGCCATAATCCTCGATACGACGAAGCACCTCGCGCACATCATTGGTACCCAGATGGGCATTCAAACCTGCCTTACCCGCAATGCGTTTCAAGAGTTGTTTCTCATTGTACTTACCACTAAAACAAAGACGGATCAGGTCGGAGGCCGGTAAAGAACCGGCGCGCTCCGGCGAAAACGGTCCTTCGCCGTCGAGGGCATTGTTGGCATCCACCGCCCTACCCTTCTCATGAGCCGCCACAGAGATACCACCTCCCATGTGACAGATAATCAGGTTCAGGTCTTCATACTCCTTGCCGATCTCAGCCGCATAGCGACGGGCGATGGCACGCTGGTTCAACGCATGCCAGATACAGATGCGGTTCATCAATGGGGAACCGGAGATACGGGCATAGTCATTGAGTTCGTCGACGACACCAGGATCGGCAATAAACGAACGGCAATGAGGGATCGTTGCCGCAATCTCATGGGCAATGAGACAACCGAGGTTACAGGCATGGTTATGGAGAGCAATGCCGCTATGGGTGTCCTGAATCATCAGGTCGTTGATCTCATAGGTACCGCCTTCAAGAGGCTTCACCAGTCCGCCACGTCCGATGACAGCATCAAACGCCACGGGGATATCGGCCTGACGCAGTTCGTCGAGTACCAGCTGACGACGAAAGTCCTGCTGCTCTATCACATCATCGAAATGGGAGAGTTCCTCAGGGCTGTGGACGATATTACGGACAAGTACAGGCGTCTCGTCCTCGAAGACAGCCATCTTCGTTGACGTTGAGCCAGGATTGATGACTAAGATTTTCATATAGCAGCCAGCGCTAAAGAATAGTATTTCGACTCCGGACTGTCGGCACGCGAGGGCAGCACGCAGCAGCACTGGGTGCCTTGCAATACGCCTGCGGTCTTGGCATAGCCGAAGAGCGTGATGGTTTTGTAGAAGACATTACCCGCCACAATATCCGGGAAGATGAGGGCATCGGCCTGACCGTCGATGACACTATGAATACCTTTCTCACGCAAACTGACGCTATCGAGCGAAGTCTTCAAGTCAAGGGGCCCGTCGATGATACATCGTCCAAACTTACCCGTCTGAGCCTCTGCGATGATCTCGAGATAGTCGACGGTATAGGGGAAGGTCTTGGCACTCACCTTCTCCGCACAATGGATGAGCGAGATACGGGGTTCTTCGATACCCAAGGCGTGACAGACGTAGTTCATATAATGGATCTGCTGGCGACGCTGGGACTCCGTGGGTACAGGGATGACTGCCGCATCAGTAAAGAAGAGCAGTTTCTCATACTTGGGAATCTCGGCCATCGCCACATGGGTGAGTACATGACCAGGACGGATGATGCCGTTCTCCTTATCTAATATCGCACGCAGGATCACATCAGTATTGATGAGACCCTTCATCAGGATGTCGGCTTCGCCGTTCTTACAGAGCGCTACGGCCCTACGGGCACATTCTTCCTTATCGTCGCCATCCACATAGATGGGTTCTATAAAGCCCATTTCCTTACCTTTCTCCACGGCATAACGGGTACTGGCATCGTTGGCACAAACCACGGCTACACGCTTCTTGTCTCCCCGCTGCTGGAGGAAGATAATCATATCGTTTAATGTTTTTATGGGTTGCATTGCTTTATAATTTTTGGTTTTATGCTGCAAATATACAAAATAATTTGTATCTTTGCAAACGAATAACCAAAAAACAATGAATATGAAGAAAAAAATGCTTCTGGCAATAATCACACTGGGAACAGCCACCCTGTTCTCCGCCAGTTACGCACAAACGGGACAGGCACCGTGTGATCAGGCGCAGATGGTGCTGCAATATGACAAGCCAGCCACTTATTTCGAAGAATCGCTGCCGATCGGAAACGGCAAAATCGGTGCCCTCGTCTATGGCGGCACTGATGACAACATCATCTACCTGAACGACATCACCCTATGGACAGGAAAACCTGTGGACCGTAACCTCGATGCCGATGCCCACAAGTGGATACCGGAGATACGCAAGGCACTTTTCAATGAGGACTATCAGTTGGCCGACTCCCTGCAGTTGCATGTGCAAGGTCCTAACTCGCAGCATTTCCAACCGCTCGGCACGCTGCATATCAAGGATCTGGGACTGGGTGAAGTCAGCAACTACCATCGCAGCCTCAACCTCGACAGTGCGATTATCAAGGATAGCTATATGCGCGATGGCGCCACCGTCACAAGAGAATACTTCGCCTCGAATCCCGACAAACTCATCGCCATCCGATTACGGGGTGACATCAATTGTCGCATTGCCCTGACGGCACAGGTGCCCCACAAGGTAAAGGCTATTCCCACCCAGTTGACGATGACAGGGCATGCCACAGGTAATCCACAGGAGAGTATCCACTTCTGCACGATGCTTAACGTCAAGACGGACGGCGAGGTTTCGGCAGCCGACTCCTCGCTAACCATCACACACGCCAAGGAAGCAATCATCTATATCGTCAACGAGACAAGCTTTAATGGTTTCGACAAACATCCCGTCAGCGAGGGAGCACCCTACTTGGAGAACGTCGCCAATGACATCTGGCACACGCAGAACTTCAGTTTCGATGAATTCTACGAAAGGCATCTCGCAGACTATAAGGCCATCTACGATCGCGTGAAAATCGACCTCGGAGGCAGAAAAGAAATCTCTAACCTCTTACCTCTAACCTCTCACCTCTTAAAAGACTACACCGATGGCGGGGGCAAGAGCCGTTACCTCGAGGAACTCTATTTCCAATTCGGCCGCTATCTGCTGATCTCCTCTTCAAGAACAGAGAATGTACCTGCCAACTTGCAAGGTCTCTGGACTCCCCACCTTTGGTCGCCCTGGCGAGGCAACTACACCGTCAACATCAACCTCGAAGAGAACTACTGGCCCGCCTTCGTGGCTAATATGGCGGAGATGGCACAGCCGCTCGATGGTTTCGTGAAGGCTCTTGCCACCAACGGCCAGTTTACAGCCAAAAATTATTATGGTATCCAGGAAGGCTGGTGCTCGAGCCACAATTCAGATATCTGGGCCATGACCAATCCTGTAGGCGAGAAAAACGAGAAACCGGAATGGGCCAACTGGAATCTCGGAGGTGCCTGGCTCGTTCATACGCTCTGGGAGCGCTATCAGTTCACGCAGGACAAGAATTATCTGCGCTCGGTGGCCTATCCGCTGATGAAAGGTGCGGCACAGTTCTGTCTGCGCTGGCTTATCGAGAATCCCAAGGCGCCTGGTGAACTGATTACAGCCCCATCGACCTCGCCTGAGAATGAATACAAGACCGATAAGGGCTATCACGGTATGACCTGCTACGGTGGCACGGCCGATATGGCCATCATCCGCGAGCTCTTCATCAACACCATCGCAGCAGGCAAGATCCTGGGCGAGAAGAACAAAGAGATAGAGAAAGCCCTCGCCCGTCTGCACCCTTATACCATTGGTCACTTGGGCGACATCAACGAATGGTATTACGACTGGGATGACTGGGATTTCCAGCATCGTCATCAGAGTCACCTCATCGGACTCTATCCAGGCAACCATCTGACAGACGCCACCCTGCAGAAAGCAGCAGAGAAGTCATTGGAGATCAAGGGCGACAAGACTACGGGTTGGAGTACCGGCTGGCGCATCAACCTCTGGGCGCGTCTGCACAAGCCAGAACAGGCCTATCATATCTATCAGAAACTGCTGACATATGTCTCACCAGACAAGTATCGCGGACCTGACCGTCGTCGTAGCGGAGGTACCTATCCCAACCTCATGGATGCCCATCCGCCTTTCCAGATCGATGGTAATTTTGGCGGCACAGCAGGAGTCTGCGAGATGCTGATGCAATCATCAATGGTTAATGGTCAATGGTCAATAGAATTGCTGCCCGCACTGCCTGAGGCCTGGAAGGAAGGCAAGGTGAGTGGACTCTGTGCGCGTGGTGGTTATGAAGTGTCGTTTGAATGGAAAGGCGGCTATGTGCGCAACTGTAGCATCAAGTCGAAGACAAACAGTACCGTCAACTTATTATATAATGGTCAGCAGAAGACCGTGAAACTAAAAGCCGGTCAAACGCAGAATGTCAAGACGTGGTAAAATGAATTGAAGGCGCAGGAATCTAAAGATAACCCTGCGCCTTCAACTCTTTCACAGTATCAAGTAATTCCTGATACCAATCCTTGCCAAAACGTCGGATCAGCGGATCACGCAAGAACTGATATAAGTAGAGGTTCTCCTGGATACCCTTGGCAATAGCCATCTTACAGACAGCCCAACGGTTATAGTTCAGACCGATAAGGCCGCCGCTTAGTTTCTTCTCACGGATGGGATAAAGTGCACAACTCACAGGCTTGCAGAACTTTGTCTTCCCCGCTCTGTAGGCCTTTTCCAAGGCACAGAGACAACAATCGTGGATATCTCCCAAATCATCATAGAAAGTAAAGACACAGTCCTTGCCTCTGACAATGCTCGTCACGAGATCGCCCTCCTGATCGGTATAAGCCACGCCCTGTTTGTCAATGACACTCTGCGCAGAAGCAGAGAGATCACCCCATACTGCATCCAAACAGTCCTCGATTTCTGCGATTTCATCGAGGGTGACAGGGGCGCCTGCATCGCCCTCAACACAGCACTCGCCTTTGCAAACGCTCAGGTCACAACAGAACTTCTCCGTTAGAATCTCTGACGAGAGCAGTACGTCGCCGACTTGGATGATGGGAGGAAGCTTTTCCAATGAATAATTAATAATGAATAATTAAGAGTTATGATTACCATAGAATTGGAGTCTGACCGTTCTGTTCCAGATAGGCGTTGCAGCGGGAGAACTGATGCTGACCGAACCAACCACCACGATTCGCACTCAGGGGCGACGGATGGACGCTCTCGAGCACAAGGTTGCGGCTCCTATCGATCATATAGGCCTTCGAACGGGCATAGCCACCCCAGAGCATATAGACGATATGTTCGCGATGCGTGGCCAGTGCCTGGATTGCAGCGTCGGTAAACTTCTGCCAACCCAGCGTGGAATGACTGTTTGCCTGATGGGCACGAACGGTCAAAGAAGCATTCAGCAGCAGCACGCCTTGCTCTGCCCATCGCGAAAGATTGCCGGATGTTGGGATTGGCGTACCGAGATCGTCGTGAATCTCCTTGAAGATGTTCTGCAGCGAAGGCGGAAACATCACACCGTCCTGCACAGAGAAACTCAACCCATGGGCTTGGCCCGGCTCATGATACGGATCCTGCCCGATAATCACCACCTTCACCTTATCAAACGGACAAAGGTTAAAGGCATTGAATATCAACTTTCCTGGCGGATAGCAGGTAGTAGCCTGATATTCCTGTCGCACGGCTAATGTCAGTTGTGCGAAATAAGGCTTCTCAAACTCGCCCTCCAAATGCTGTTTCCAGCTCTTTTCTATCTGAACGTTCATACTATCAAGTTAGGGATACGATAAAAAAATGTTATGTTGTATCATATATCCGAAAGAATAAACAACATCTATGTAAATCGGAAAAGTCGCTATCAGGATTCCAAATAGCAACAAAATAAAAATTGTAGTAGCAAGTTTCTTATTCCCCTCATTAAGTGCATGAATAATTCCACGAACTACAAAGAGTGAACAAATACAGATATATAACAAAATGCCCCATACAACAATAGACGGAACTCCGACAAAGAAACAAGCAAATATAGGAATCCATAGGATATAAAACTGAATACTCAGATATTTCCAAATATTATTTGAGGACATCTACAAATATATAATCCCCCTACCAAGTTATGATAGGGGGATATAAAATATTAATCCGTAATCAGGTTCTCGCCCGTCATGTCGCTGGGCTGCTCCAAACCCATGATGTGCAGGATAGAGGGAGCCACGTCAGCCAGACGACCGTCCTTCACAGTGGCCGAATTGTTGTTCGTCACATAGATAAACGGCACAGGATTCAGTGAGTGTGCAGTATTGGGTGTACCATCGGGATTGATGGCGTTATCAGCATTACCGTGATCGGCAATGATGATGGCCTCATAGTCGTTAGCCTTGGCAGCCTCGATCACCTCACGCACACAGTTGTCCACAGCCCAAACAGCCTTGGCGATAGCATTGTAGATACCCGTATGACCCACCATATCACCGTTGGCGAAGTTCACCACGATGAAGTCATACTTGGCCTCATTGATGGCAGCCACGAGTTTGTCCTTCACCTCATAGGCACTCATTTCAGGCTTCAGGTCGTAGGTAGCCACCTTCGGAGAGGGCACCAAGATACGATCCTCACCCTCATAAGGCGCCTCGCGACCACCATTGAAGAAGAAGGTCACATGCGCATACTTCTCCGTCTCAGCGGTATGCAACTGCTTCTTGCCCTGCTTGCTCAGGTACTCACCCAGCGTGTCCTCCACATTCTCCTTGGGGAAGAGGATGTGGACACCCTTGAAGTTAGCGTCGTATGGCGTCATGCAATAGTACTGCAGTCCGGGGATGGTCTTCATGCCCTGCTCAGGCATATCCTCCTGTGTCAGCGCAATCGTCATCTCCTTGGCACGGTCGTTACGGAAGTTGATGAAGATCACCACGTCGCCCTCCTCGATACAACCATTGACAGAAGCATTGTGGATAGGCTTGATGAACTCATCAGTCACACCCTCGTCGTAGCTCTCTTGCATAGCGGCAACCATATCCGTAGCTTGTTTACCAACACCGTTGACGATCAGATCATAACCTTCCTTCACACGCTCCCAACGCTTGTCGCGGTCCATGGCATAGAAACGACCTACGATTGAAGCGATAGCAGCATCGTTGGCAGCGCAGACGTCACTCACCTGTTGGATAAAGCCCTTACCGCTCTTGGGGTCGGTATCACGACCGTCCATATAGCAATGCACGAACACCTGGTTCTTCAGACCATAAGCTTTACCGATCTCAATGAGTTTGAACAGATGGTCGAGGCTGGAGTGCACACCACCGTCAGAGGTCAGACCCATCAAGTGCAACTTCTTGTTGTTCTCCTTTGCATAGGTGTAAGCAGCCTTCACCTGAGGATTCTCCATGATAGAACCGTCCTTGCAGGCGCGGTTGATCTTCACGAGGTCCTGATACACGATACGACCGGCACCGATATTCAGATGACCCACCTCAGAGTTACCCATCTGACCATCGGGCAGACCAACGTCCTCACCAGAGGCCTGGAGCTGAGAGTGAGCTGAAGTTGCTGTTAACAAATCGAGGTAAGGTGTGGGGGTGTTGAAAATCACATCACCTTTACCATGCTTACCGATTCCCCATCCATCGAGAATCATCAATAATGCTTTCTTTGCCATAATCTTATTACTAACTTTAAACGTACGTTCTATTTTGCGGCTGCAAAGGTACTCATTTTCAATGAGACCACCAAATTTTACGGTTCAAATTCTAAGCTCAACTGACCGTCGCCCAGCAAATTATAACTCTTACGGTGATAGGGTGTGATGCCAAACTGCCTGATGGCCTCACGGTGCTTCTTCGTAGGGTAGCCTTTGTTTGAGAGCCAGTCGTATTGGGGATATTCCTTGGCGAGCTCGTTCATATAGTCGTCACGATAGGTCTTGGCCAGGATACTTGCCGCAGCAATTGAGAGATACTTGCCGTCGCCCTTCACAATGGTGGTATGAGGGATGTTGGCGGTGACACCGCCAACCACACAACGATAGGGCTTGAAGCGGTTTCCATCGACGATAATTGCTTCTGGCCGCACTTTCAATTGGTCGAGGGCACGATGCATCGCCAATATTGAAGCATTGAGGATATTTATCTTGTCAATCTCCTCAGGGGTAACGATACCCACAGCCCAGGCGATGGCATCACGCTCGATGATCTCGCGAAGCTGATAGCGCTTTTTCTCTGTCAACTGCTTGGAATCATTCAGCAGCTCATTCTGATAATCGTCTGGCAAAATGACTGCCGCTGCATAGACGCTACCTGCCAGACAACCACGCCCTGCCTCATCACAGCCTGCCTCAATCTTCCCTTCGTAATAATGACTTGCCAGCATAATCAGAACATTTGAGCAACTCTCCGGATGCCTGCCACAAGGGTGTCAACCTCTTCTTTCGTATTATAGAATGCAAACGAAGCTCTCACTGTTCCAGAGATACCAAGTCTGTCCATCAGCGGCTGGGCACAGTGATGACCTGTACGGACAGCAATGCCCAAGCGATCCAGCAGCGTTCCCATATCCAGATGATGGATATCGCCCACATTGAAACTCACCACCGCATCACGCTGATCAGCAACAGGTCCATAAATCTTCATACCCTCGATGGTCATCAGCTGTTCCATACAATAGCGGGTGAGTGTCTGCTCATGCTGCTGGATAGCATCGAAGCCGATGGAGTCGATATAATCGATAGCCTTCGCGAGACCATGCGTCGCCACATAGTCGGGTGTGCCGGCCTCAAACTTAAACGGCAGGCGTTCGAAAGTGGTTTTTTCCCACGTCACCTTGTCTATCATCTCGCCTCCACCCTGATATGGTGGCAGTTTCTCCAGCCATTCCTCCTTACCATAGAGCACACCGATGCCCGTAGGACCATACATCTTATGACCACTGAAGGCGAAGAAGTCGCAGTCCATCGCCTGCACGTCAATCTTGAAATGGGGTGCACTTTGGGCACCGTCAACCAAGACGGGGATGCCATGCTGATGTGCAATTCTGACGATTTCATCGACAGGATTCACCGTTCCCAGCACATTGCTCACATGCGCCACACTGATCAGCTTCGTGCGCTTAGAAATAAGTGGCTCCAGCTGATCAATAAGCAGCTCTCCTTCGTCATTAAGAGCCAAGTGTTTCACCACAATCCCTTGTTTCATCGCCTGCAGTTGCCAGCTGACAATGTTCGAGTGGTGCTCCATCTCCGTGACAATCACCTCATCACCCGCTTTCATCTGCGATTCACAGAACGACGAAGCCACGAGATTAATCGCTTCTGTCGTGCCTCTCGTGAAGACAATCTCTTCAATCTTCCGGGCATTGACAAACTGGCGCACCTTTTCGCGCGCAGCCTCGTGCAGATCAGTAGCCTGCTGCGAGAGATAATGCACCCCGCGATGCACATTTGCATTCACATTGAGATACTCATCTCGCATCGCATCCAGCACACACAACGGCTTTTGCGTGGTCGCCGCATTATCAAGATACACCAGCGGCTTGCCATACACTTCCCTCGACAAAATGGGGAAATCGGTCCTTATCTTATTGATATCGTACATGTCTTCTCGTAATTTGCTGCAAATTTACGACTTTTCTGCGACTTAGACAAACGATAGCTCAAAAAACTACACAGAAAGGGTGGCATTACTGCCACCCCCACATTAGGTTTCATAAAGAAAGTCCTATTCGCGACGCATTAGAAATCACTGTCAAACTGATCTTTCATACTCATGGTGACAACCTTCTCCTTACCACTGACGAACCAACCGTTCTTAGCAGTCTCGCGAAGCTCTATGAAGCGCATGACAGGATCCTCAAAGCCCATCTCATCAATACTGGCAGCACTTGGATTAGGGAACAGACAAATCTTGGCCATGTTCTTGCCACCCCAGTTGCCTACAGGCGTAAGCGGCTGAGAGGGATGCCAGCCTACACGTACCTTGAACGGTCCAGATTCATAGCTTCTGCCATTGGGCTTGTACTGGTTGCCGGGCGTAGCACCGTCAAAGTAGCCGAACAGCGAATTAAACTGCCAGGCGCCAGCAGCATCCTTGCTGACCAGTCCGGAGATACAGACATCCTGGAAATCGGCATTCGAGATACCTGTCGTGTTGAGCTGTGAATAGTGCTTACCATAAAGATAATCGATCATATCGCGGCAGTCTTGGCTGCAATCGAGGATACGGGGCCAGACGGCCACCAGACATGCGGCCACGAAGAGTGGGTTCTTCATACCCTCAATACGATTGCCGTTGCCATCCTCAATCAAAGTTTTCAGCTCAGCCACGTTACGAGGCAGACGGTTGAAGGTAAACTCAGCCACATTGAACACCTTGGTACCATCACCGGGCTTAACGTCACGGCCATGGTGCGTATATTCGTGGGTAGTCGTCGAGTCACAAGTGATCTTCTCTACGGGAATCGAATAGGCTGTGATCTTCTTGATACGGTCTACCTGATACGGGTATTTCATCACCACACCTGGTGTCTGGGCGGTACGTCCGTTCTCTAGATAGAAGGCCGATGTCTCTGTGATATTGGTGGTCGTGCTGCGGAATCCCATCGGATTGGCTGCCTGGAAATCCAGATAGTCGTGCTGGGGATTACAGAAGGTATAGTCGTCCTTCATCGTGGCAGCTACACTGTTGTTCGACTGGCCGATGGGCACCTTATCGCCTGTGATGGGAACGGTGAACTCTACGCGGAAATACTGTTGGTTGGCCTGAGCCTGCATGCCTAAGGCTACCATAGCCAAGGCGAATGTGCAAAATATCTTTTTCATAATTGTTATGTCTTTAATTGATTATTAATGGAATTGATTATTTTTTGATGAATTTCAGAGCTTTTTTGCCTACCTTTACGATGTAGATGCCTTTAATCAGCTGCTCGACATTGATGGTAGTCACGCCGTTGCACACTGAGGCTTCCGTCATCATCTGACCATTAGCCGAGTAGATCACAGCCTTGGTGGCAGCACCACAGCCCGAAATCTGCAACTGAGAGCTCACAGGGGTGCTCAGCACGAGGTTTTCTTCGGCAGGAGCGGTCTTCACTTTGTCAATGGCCGTCAGGTTCTCCTCGGGTCCGCGATAGAAATAAACATAAGCCACATCTTTCTCTGTTTGTCCGCCAACCTCGACATCAATCTTGTCGCTACCGTCCTTGGCGTTCAGCTTCGGCAGGTCCTTCATATAGAAGTACTTACCCGTGCTGGTGAGAAGGAATACTGGTTTTGAAGTGTCGATGGTCTGATTGTCGCCAGAACTTCCACCCTGATACTTGCTCAGGTCGATGTCACTCTCATGGGCCTCAAACGAAATACTCTCTACATTCGTAGCGCCGAGACCATCCTTCACTACAATTTCAAAGGTACTGGCACCATCGGCCACCACCATCATACTGACACGCACCACTTCGATATACTGGCCTGTGTTTGTCTTCAGGCACATCACCTTAGCGGCATCTGCTTTGTTGGACAGTCCGAACAGCCCCACTGCCATCAATGCAGCCAAGCTAAACGGTTTCCAACGATTCTTAATTAACTGTTTCATTGTTTTTATGGTTTTATTTGGTTAATGACGATGCAAATATACGTATTTTATTCGAATCGACAATGTTTTTAATCGAAAAATTAATAAAAACCGAAGAAATAGAATACAGCGGCCTTCTTTAAGTCTGCAACGGGCTCAACACGTCCGATGATACTGCCGTTGTAGCGCACATCGCCGGTTCGGCTGTCGATGCCGCCCACAATATGACCATCGAGTCGCACTGTACCGTCGCTGTCGATGGTGCCAACCACGTGGCCGTTCTTCAGCACTTCGTTTCCCC
>Ga0310694_10003989_pt1 | contig 14365 bp, 8 predicted proteins | sample 174DNAGHGhighgp2_FD_203884 | JGI IMG/M metagenome (GOLD analysis project Ga0310694, IMG submission 203884) | Sheep rumen microbial communities from Palmerston North, Manawatu-Wanganui, New Zealand - 1742 DNA GHGhigh gp2 (v2) (version 2) | ecosystem: Host-associated > Mammals > Digestive system >... | reverse complement strand
ACGGAGGCGAGGAAATCATACCCTCAAAGCTGGTGCTCACGAAAGACTTCGGCGACAAATCCATAGAACAGCTTCGACCTGGCACAGACTATCTGTACGGAAGAGAGGCCGAACAGAACTGGGACGCCTACAATCGTGACGGAAAGCCCTGCTTCCAGAGCATCAAGAAGTTGCTTGGCTATAAGAACTCTGTTGATGACATGATAGAGGTGAACTGGGGCGACAAGACACGCAAGCTGACTGGCCTGCAATTGGCTCACCTCCTGGTGAAAGGTTTGAAGAAAGAACTCGACGAGAATGTTCAAGCACTCTCACAAACCGACGCCATCCGCTATGTGGGCAAGACGGGACGCGCACGCCGTGCAGTAGTAGCCATTCCCAACAACTATACCCTGCCCAAGATTACGGACATGGTAAACAGCATCCGAATGCTCGGTTCTTTCGACGAAGTGCGCTACATCTATGAGGCAGAAGGAATTTTGTTCAACTACTTCCGCAAGAACTACAGAAGCCAGAAGCCCGGGCAGGAAACCATTATGGTTTACGACATGGGCGGCGCCACCATCAACCTCTCCATCTTCCGTGTCGAATATATTGAGAAAGACGGCACTATATATTATAATGTGCACACACTTGGGCGCATCGGCTATGCCGTAGGCGGCGACAACATCGACGTGGCCATCATGGAACATATCTTCAACCACGAGAAGCTGCCTACCACGATAACTCCAGGCATGCGTCAGTCGAACCCACAGGTGGCTCGTGAGCACGACAAGTACCGCCACGAACATCAGCTAAAGAACAAAAACGATATACTGAAGAAAATCGTTGCCCTTAAGAAGGATATCGTAAAGGCCGTAAATGCAAAGGTAAATGGCAAGAGCCTAAATGACAACACTCTGGAGAATGCCGCCAGTTTCGAGAACACGATAAACGACATTCTTAACCATTACAGCGCCCTTCCCGTAAATGCGTTTGACAACATTGACCCCGATGACTTCACGATAAAAGCCATCGACACCATCTGTTGTTCGGAAGAGATGCAGGACTTCGTGATGAGCAATGTGCAAGATGCTGTGGAGGAAAGCCTAAAGCTTCCTGCCATCGAGCGGCTGTCGAGGATAGACACACTCATATTTGCCGGACGCAGCACGATGTTCCCCGGCATACGCGACACGGTGTACAATACCATAAAGCGCACCTACAGGGGCGTCCAAGTTTACAACGGCTTCACCGACGAGGAAATCAAGACCTCTGTGTCGTATGGTGCATGTTGGTATGGCATCTACAACAGCCTTGTCACCTTAGACAACTCCCGCCTGTCGTGTGCCTACGGCTTCAAGCTGACTCAGCACGGCAAGTCGCTCCTCAATGTCTTGCTCAACCAGAACGACAGTTTCAATGAGAGAGGCGAGGTGAGCGGCAGCAAGTCTTTAAGCAACCGCTTCGATGCCGACGGCAATGTGGTGGACTTCTATCAAGTCATGGGCAGCGGCAAAGGCGATGACCTCTTCTCGGAGAACAACCGCCACAAGGTGAGCTTCATAGGCTCCATCGACGTGACCACAACGACGAGCGAGATTGCTATGACCGCCGACCGACGCAACGTCGTCACCTGCAAGGTGGTATTCAACACAGGCGACACTTCTGTATTCAAGGACTTGAACGTCGTGGGGCGCGACATCACCAAGGAGAACGACTGGGCATACGTATTCGCCGCCACGCAGCAGACAAAGTCATCTGAACAGCCACAGGCAGATCGCCCGCGCCCAGCACAGCCACAACCCCAAAAGACACATAGCACCAATCCTGCCGATGAGAGTGCTGCCGTTGAGGAAAAGACCAATTTCAGCGTTATCCTCAAGAGTGCAGGTCCTGCCAAGCTGCAGGTTGTCAAGGCTGTCAAGGAAGCTTTCGACCTCGGCCTGAAGGAAGCAAAGGAAATGGTTGACGATGCTCCCTGTGTGCTGATCGATATGCCCAAGGCCAAAGCCGAGGCTATGAAGGAAGTCCTCGAGGAGGCTGGTGCCATAATTGAACTCAAGCCAACGAATCGCCCGAAAGGACCTGTCCTACGGCCCATCAACGGATCGAATCGCGTATAATCTGTTTTGGTGGAATGAACATATAACATAAAAAGGAAAGGAATATGAGAAAACAATTATTTTTATCATTAGCGGTCATCGTGCTCTGCATCACGATACCGATAGGATGCGACAGTGGTTCTTCTAATAAAGCATCCGATAGTGGAGCAGCCCAAACCAGCCAGGAAGCTGACAACCTCAATAAGCCTGACAAGATTCTTTTTAATGCCAAGCTGACGGGCGACGGAATCCGGCTGCGTGCAGCTGCAGATACTACAAGCAGGGTGCAATGCCGATTGTTGCCTAAAGGCGAAACAGTGGGAGTTATTGATACTGTTAAAGGTTGGAGCAAAATTAACTACAACGACACTATCGGCTTTGTCCAGTCACAATACCTTGAACCGATAGATAATACTGTCAATGAGAACATTGCCACAGATAACGGGGAAGAGGAAGAAGTGAAAGACACCACTAAAACAGAGAAGGAGGAGGAGGTCGAGACAGACACAGGCAAAAAAGACACAACGAGTATAGCCGTTGCGGAAAAGGAAGATACAACTCAGACGGAACCAACGCAGCCTGCCGACACGCCTGATCATTTTACCGTCAATCCTGAACTTGTCGATTCGCTCTGGAAGCAGATGCTGCTGGATGTCTATGTAGCGGACGACACCACGCTGGCCAAGGTGAAGCAATCCAAGGAAGACTCTCTTAACACTGTCGTTGCAGAAAAACAAATCGACACCCTGGTGCTTAACCAGCTTGTCACAAAAGAAGTATCCACAACAGAACAAGAAGATAAAGGCATGCCTTACTGGCTTGCCTGGGTTATCGGCGGTTCGGCTCTGCTGCTTGGCTTATTACCCACTTTCTTTATTATGCGGAAGCGGAAGAAGAGCAGCGACGAAGATGGCGGCGGCTACTTCAATGCTGGTTCCCCCACACCTCAGGAGGTGAAGGCATTGAGGAAGCGGGCAGACGAGCTGGACAAGGATGTAATTAAATTAAGGAAGGAAGTCGAGACGGCCAAGAGGAGCTATGATGAGGCGAAAAGGAAGCTCGACAATGCTGAAAGGGAAAAGCAGGATGCTGTGGATAAGGCTGTGAAACTATGCCGCGAAGAAAAAGACATAGTGATCAGTGGCCTACAGAAAGAGGTGAAGCTCTACAGCGAGCGAGCCGTGTTCTTCCTTCCTGCCCAAAACTTTGCCCAACGGGCAGCTGTGTTCTTCGATACGCTCGACCAGTTGCAGGCAGATGTCTCACGGTTCAAGACGGATATGCCTTCCGGCGTAAATGCCGACGACTACAATTACTACCTGGTACGCATCGAGCGCAAGTTCTACACATCCACATCCAAGCTGGAGAATCTGCCACAGTGGAGGCGCGAACTGCAAATGCTGGCCAAAACAGGATTGATACCTGCAGGCGGCCTGATAGACAAGCGAATGGGCGCTGGCAAGGTGAAGGAGCAGGAGATGGAAAGCACACTGCGTATGCTGCTTTATCAGGCTGTTATGAGTTCCCTCGCAGGTGCCGCTGTTGTCATGAGCGACGAAATGGCCATCATGCTGCCGCAGATGGTGGCTGGTGTAAAGGGTGCCGAAGTCTTTGTCAAGACAACGGAACAGCTGAAAAAGGCCATTGCCGACATGGGTTACGACCTGAATTATGTCAAGCCCTTCACACAGCTCAACACCTACAAGGACGTTCAGAACGTACAGTTCACCAAGGCCGACGTACCCGAAGGCACCATCTTCGAGGTGATGAAGATGGCCTTGAACTTCGGTTCGACGAAGAGTAACACCGAAGTGTCTGCCAAGTAATACACATTATTATTAATTATACATTATATTTATTTATTATGAGCAAAGGAAACAGAAATCGGGAAAAGGGCAAAAGCTCGTCCAGTTTACAGAGATTTATCGTACCCATTGTTGTGCTGGCATTAGTCATTGCTGGCGTTGTAATATGGGATCCATGGGACACGTCTCCTAAATGTGAGATTTTTGTGGAGCAAAAGCCCGTTGAGGCTCTCGACACGGGCATTGTGGCCACCATCTACTTTGACAATTCGTTTAGCATGAAGGGTTATGCCGATGCCAACGTGAACAACAATTACCTGGATGTTCTCTCTGACCTCAGGGCTTTCTATCCTGGCACCAATGCACAGGTTGACGAAGAGCAGATACCCGGCAACGAGTTGATAGACCGCATCCGTCAGCATGAGTTCAAATATACGCAGGAGTCTCTTCTCTATAAGGACTTGGAGATGATTGCCGCTGATGTCCAGCAGGCTCTGTGCGACACGCTCAACCCCCAGCAGCGTTTGAACTTCTATATCACCGACGGCATCATGAGCGGCAGCGACGAAGACATCAGCAAGGACAGGGAATACAACAAGATCCATGCGCAGGACCTTCAGAACCAAATCAAGGATGCCCTCAAGGAAAATGACAAGATAGGCATATCGGTCTATCAGTTCATGTCGCCTTTCGTGGGAACCTACTGGGCCTACGACAACAGTAAGCAGCAGCTGAACGGCACATCGCGCTTCTTCTATGTGATTGCCGTGGGCAGCCGTGAGGCACTGGCCGGCTTCAAGCGCAAGGTAGATGCTGCCAGCCTGGACCAGAAAGGCTCGAAGTTCCATCCGCTGGCGCAGTGGCACGCCATCGAGGCCCAGGTCATCAGGACTCCTCTTTCGGTAGGTCCCATTGGTGCCTTAACGCAAGTGAAGGAGGGCTGCGCGTGCTACACCTACTCACCCAAGGTCATCAACAAGCAGCATAACCGCACGATATCATTCAGCATGGACGCCAACGTACTGGTCAACCACTGTATTGAGGACATGGACTCTCTGGCTGCCGCCTGCGTCGTAGAAGTCAACGGCATTGTTTGCAATGACGCCCCCGTGACATGGGATTCCACAAACTGCAAACTGACATTCGCGTTGTCCACCAACCTTTTGGGCAAACAATCAACAGTGCGGCTGTCTGTCAAAAGGTTAGAACCAACGTGGATTAAGCCCAGTTCCAATGACGACGACAAGTATATGTTGACTGCCCTCGCAGACGCGCGGACATTCCTCTTCGACAAATTCATGCTGGGCATTCGCGGTGCATTCCCCGATGCCGCGTCAGACATCATCTATCAAAGCGAAGTGAAACTGGAACAGCAATAGAACCATTTTTATGAGCCTCCAAGCAACAGGAAAAAACACAGCACGGTGCGTTGCTCATCGCGGCACGCTGCATTGACCATCGCGGCACGGTGCGTTTGGCATCGCGGCACGGTGTGTTGGATTGGAGGCTTATCTTCAGACTATCAGACAATCATTAAAACAATTCATCAATTAACTAAAAACACAGTATTATGGAAAATTTGTATTATTTTGTAACTCAGCTTACAACAACGTGGAACCAGCAAGATCCACGAGGGTTTCTGAATCACTATTTCGTTGAGAGCGGTGCTTTCGTCACCTGTTTCCTCATCGCACTTGTCGTAGCCGTTGTCGGCTTGCTGCTCTTCTATGGTTGGATTGGCATGACATCACCGCGCCTGTCAAAGCTCAGCACGTGGCTGGTGACTTTCGTTGCCGTTGGCCTCATCACCATGGCAGCAACACAATTGGCAGTCATCGGTTCGAACGAAAGCGACAATGGCTTCTTCGGAGATGCCACAGAGTATGCCCAGACAAAGCTGCGTCCGGCAGCGAACGACCTTGGCCAGGAAGAAGGGCGCAAGTTCGAGCAGCAGTTTAACGACATCCGCGACAAGATGGACAAGGGCTGCGACGTGGTATATGTGCTCGACACATGGAACATGGGCATATCCCTCATCATCTTCTTCGTAGGCTCCTTCTGCGTGAAGCGTCTCACCCGCTATGCCATCGCCGTACCTTTCTAAACTGTAATGTCTTATTAACCAATAATACCTAAACTTATGAATGTATATATCTTTGCTATAGGTGGAACAGGAGCCCGCGTACTGCGCAGCCTCACATTCTGCCTGGCCTCGGGAATGAAGTGTGTTCCCGACGGCACTAACTTCATCCCGATGATTATCGACTATGACAAGACCAATGGCGACAAAGAGCGTGCCAAGCGCAACCTTGGACTCTACTCCAGCATCAGGCGCTATGCCTACAATGGTGTAACGATAGACGAAGGCGAGCGTAACTTCTTCATGCCCGACATCAAGTACCTCTCCGAGGTGGGCACCATCCCCGGCAAGACAGAGGTGGCCATCGAAAAGAGCTATGAGTACAAGTTCGGCATTGGCGAGGCATCCACGACAGGCACCTTCGCTGAATACATGGGCTACAAGGACATGATGGACGACACCTATTTGACGAAGGACTTGCTCTCGTCGCTCTACAACGACGAGCCTACCTCCTCGTCCATGAGCGAACTGAACCTTGACCTCTCCGTAGGCTTCAAGGGCAACCCGAACATCGGTAGCATCATCTTCGAGAACATTCGCGAGGACGCCGAGTTCAAGCGCTTTCTCAACACCTTCGACCCGAAGAAGGACCGTGCCTTCATCATCTCGTCCATCTTCGGCGGCACCGGTTCGTCCGGCTTCCCCCGCATTGTCGATGCCATCCGCTACTCCGGCATAGCCGACTACGACAAGGCCCTACTGGGAGCAGCCATCGTAATGCCCTACTTCAAGGTGAACACACCCGCAGGCGGTGCCATCAATTCCAACATCTTCAATTCCAAGCAGAAGTCGGCCCTGAGTTACTACCAGAAACCCGACGACCACGGCAAGTCGCTCTATCAGAAACTGACCACCAGCTACTTCATCGCCGACGACGAGGCCACCAACCTGCCCTATAGCGAAGGCAGTGCCGACCAGGCCAACGACGCACACATCGTAGAGCTGCTGGCAGCACTGAGCATCATCGATTTCGTATCGGCCGACGAGGCCAAACTCACCGATGGGGCTGGCTCCCTGCAAGAGGAATACGGCCTGGACAACATCCCCTCGGAGACAGAGAACATTCAGTTGAACCACATAACAAAGAAAGACCGTACAAAGTACTTCGACTATCTCACACGAATGGCACTGGCTTTCCGCTATTTCGAAGACTATGTCCTCGATAGAAAAATCAATGCCAAAGAAGCATGGTACAGCGACAAAGGCCTTTCCTTGAACGGTAAGCTGGGCGAAGACATGTACAAGGACCTGGAAGACTTCATCGCCGACTTCGACGAATGGCTCGATGAACTGGCATCGCAGAAGGATGCCTTCAAGCCATTCCGCCACAAGCCACGCATAGAAGACACCACCGTGCCCGTGGCAGAAGACCTTGACGACTATATCGAAGGCTATGAAGGCAAGACGGGCGGCCTGTTCTCCGACGGAACGTCCTACAAGGACTTCTCCGGCTATTGCAGCAAATTCTACAAGGACTATGGCAAGAATCAGGAGAACGAGGACTTTGCCTTCCTCTCCATCTTCTACGATGCAGCCGAGAAATGTTTGGATTATTATGACGAAATCAAAAAGTAAGAATCATGGCTAAGATATTCAACAATACCGACAAGAAAAGGTTTAACATTGAAAAGAACCTGACGCTCAACGGGTGGGAAAAGACAATCAACTACGATGACACACGCATTGGCCACATCACCGACACCGTTGGCGCAGGCATAGCAATGGCCAAGATGGGAACATCCATCCCCACACCTTTCGCCCGCATACAACTTTTCGACACTGCCTTTGGGCAAGTAAACAATCTGGGACACGACAGCGACTCCGTCTATGGCAAGCTGGTTTCCGAATGTCTGGACTTCCTGGAATTCATCTTCAACTATGGCACAGACATTACCATTAAGAAATGGAGTGTAAGGGAACAGATAGAGAACTTGAAAAAGAGCACCCCGAAGCATCAGAACCTCGGCAAGTGCCTCGAGAAATTTGCCCTCGACCTGAACGTCAAGGACATCTACCTGTTCTACTACAATGGCGTGCTCATTGGCGGATCATCTCCCTATACACTCGTTTACACTTCGCCCAACTGGCAGCGCAACAAAACCATTACCAACGCCAGGGGGCTGAATGGCAACCTGCTTTTCGATGACTATGCCAGCACCACTGTTGACCCGTGGCCGCTCCACAAGCGCCACAAGGACTTCCGGGAATTCCTCACCAAGTATATTATTGCCTTCCGCAATGTTCCTGGCTTCAGCGAAACCCAGTTCTACAAGTATATCTACAAGAATCAGGAGGAAGAGATTGACCTGGAAATGAGAGAAGTCTACAGGGCCAACACGGAGGCAGAGGCATACAATCCCACGAAGTTCAGAGAAGAATACGACATCCTCAAGATGGGAGCCGACGTGGATGTGAAGGGCGTTGGCGGTGCATACACGCTTTATATTGGCTGCAAGAAAGTCTTTGACCCTCCTAAAATTGTCTCTGAAGACTATAAGATTCAGGCTACCTGCGAGCGCTTCCGCAGCCATTATACAGGCGGCGAGACGCCGCTTGTGCTCAACGACTATGGCATCACATCAGCCATTTATGTAGGCGGACTGCCGTGGTCGGCTGATACTGTGCTTACCCGCAACCCGTACCAGTCTCTTGACGAGCGCATTCTGCCAGGCGGTGGCCACGTGTTGTACCCGTATCTCACCGATGCCGACTTCCTCGAGGACAAGCTCCTGCGTATGTCCTATCCCATCAACCAGCAGGCATTCCGGACCTTCGTCGGTGCCACGCAATACTTGTTGCCGCTGAAACCTGCCTTCTTCGACTACTTCAACGTGGAAGACATCAACCACCAGAAGAACCTCACCCTCAACATCCAAGAGGTGGGCAATGATGTAGAAGTGACGCTTACCATTCCCGTAAAGTGCCAGACACAACCTTACATCGAGCTGAAGAAGACCTACAAGGGTAACGAGGACATCGTGCGCGTCCCCCCCACGCCAGGCTTCTCGATGGCCATCTTCCCGTCCTATAAGCTTGTAAACACACAGGTGCCTAACAACTACAGCGTACTGCTTCACGACAGCAGCGACCACGGTTCGCTTGGCACTACATTCTATGCCCTCAAAGACACCGCTATAGAGGAAGTCGAGGTATCAGAGCGCGTAGAGCGCACAGCCCGCGTCAGCACATACGTCGGCATAGACAGGGCATTCGACTTCGTCACCATCAAGTGGGAAGGCATCGCAGCCATGCTCATTCCGAACTTCAAGGTGGTTACGCCCAACTCCGTCACCAAAGGCCTCGCCGTGGGCATCGACTTTGGCACAACCAACAGCTACGTCTGCCTGTCGTACAATGGCGGAGCAGACCCCATGACCCTTGAAATCAGCAGAGACGACATTCAGGTACTCACACTCAATGAAGTGAACCTCTCGAAGGGTAACTATGGATTAGACTATCAAGACTCGTTCCGCGGAATGATTGCCTTCAACCAAGCCATCGACCGTGAGTTTGCCCCGCTGTTGCTTGGCAAGCAGAGCGACGTGCAGTTCCCCTATCGCACCGTCACCTGCGAAAGCAACAGGTTCGCCGGGAAGACCAAGCCCATGCTGTTCGGCCACATCGACCTCGGCTTCAACTTTATGAAGGAGATTATCGACCTGACCGACGTGCAGTACAACACCAACATCAAGTGGGACATTGAGAACAATGCCGATGGAGCAAAGGTGAACCTAACCGATTGCGAGAACCGTGTCAAAGCATTCTGTTTGCAGGTAGCATGGATGGTGAAGAACAAGATCATGTTAGGTCAGACACCTGCGTCTCGCTTCACCGCATATCTCACCTTCCCCTACACGATGGGACGTTCTCTGAAGACCGACATTGAGAACTTCTGGACGGAAGCCTTCGAAAAGACCATGGGCGAGGGCAATGTGGAAATCAAGCGCAGCACAGAGTCCATTGCTCCCTACTTCTTTATGATTGGCAACGGTGCCAAGTTCTCGAAGAACGCCCTCAATGTTGACATCGGCGGCGGTACCACCGACATGCTCTTCGCCGACATAGAGAAGAAACGCTTCTGGTACAACTCGTCGCTCTTCGCTGGCAACGACATCTGGGGCGACGGCAAACAGCTCGTTTCACATAGCCGCCTCGACAATGGCTTCGTGAAATACTTCGAGAGCCTGCTTGATTCAGGAGAGATCAACACAAGCAACGAGCGCAAGGAAGCATACAAGAAGTACAAGAAACTGGTGAGCAGCTCTGCCGACCTGATGAGTTACATCTTCCGCTATAACGACGAATTCAACTTCATCAGTTATATTCGAAAGAGCAAGGACAAGCTCATGCCCATCCTCTATACTCACCTGGGTGCCGTTGTCTATCACATCGCACAGGTGCTGAAGGCCAAGGAAATGACTGTTCCGTCAACCATTACGTTCTCAGGCATGGGCGCGCAGTACATACATTTCATCTCCACACAGGACTCCGACATTACGGAACTCATCAAGAGCCTGCTGGCAGAGTTCATGGGCTACGGCTTCGAGGACGATGAGGACAAGATGCCGAGAGACTTCAAGGTTTCGTTCCAGAAATCACCCAAGGAGGTAACAGCCCAGGGTGCCATGCTTGAAGACAACCCCGCCCTCGACGACATCAAGAGCTATAGCCAGAAGGAGCTTTACGTCTATGGCATCACCGATGCACCCAAGCACATTCTATATAAGGAGGCCAACGACTACAAGCCCCAGGCACAGGAGATGTTTGAGCAGTTCATCAAAGACTTCCTGCTCAACCGCGACATTGCACACTATCTGAACAAACAGTTCGAGGTGCGCTTCTCTGAAGAATTCGTCAAGACCTTGCGCGAGCATGCTGAGATGGGCTTTGACCTGATGGCAAAGAGCAAGCGAGGCGACGAGGACATAGAGGAAACGCTCTTCTTCTGGCCGTTGAAGAACGGACTCTACGAGGCTTCCAAGTTATAGTTTAACCTCCAAAAGAACCAAAAAGATATGAAAAGAAGTATTATTCTTTCTGTCGTTTGGCTGGCTATGACGATGGCACCTTTCCTTACAGTCATGGCCCAAAACGCAGGCTCTACCCCCTCCACCCAGCAGCAACAATCCGCTGGGGGGGGGGACCCTGCCCGTCAGGAGGGGAAAGGACAACAAGCCGGTAATACCGACCTGACATCGGAAGCAAAGAACAATTCCAGCCAAGGAGGACAACAGGAGATTTCGCCGTATAACAACGACAATCAGCAAGGGGACCAACAACAGGGCCTGGCAGCTACCTCTGCTAATGTGAATACCGTTATGTCCGGAAACACACCTTCTGGAACCAGCGGCTACGACAGCCCGATTGACACCCCCATGCAAACGATTTCAGATAATTCTGACAGCGGCATGATGGGATGGATTACTCTCTTCCTGGCATTGGCAGCTCTTGTCGTCGCCATATACAATTATTACACGCTGCAACCCAAGAAAAGCAAGAAGCGTTCTTCGCGTCAGCAAGAACAAGCCTCTACCTCCGAGAGCAGGCAACTGCAAAACCTCGTTTCGCAGAACCGTGTCCTTTCGGACAGCATCAACCGCCTCGGCTCACGCATCAATGAGATAGAGGTGCGACTCGAGCGTCTGGCGAAACAGGCACAAAGTGCTCCCTCGCCACATACCAACAATGGCGGCGGAGGTTCGTCTGCCCAGCAGCAAAGCAATTCAGGTGCCGTAACCCGCTATGCCACGACAGTGATGGGTGAGGGTTTCTCGGAAGATGGCTTAACCGATGCCAATAGCAACTACGTCATTGCAGTCCTTTCTATTAAGGGCGATGCCGGTTCCTTTGTCATCAATGACCTTGCGGCTGCCCAGTCCTTCCTGATTTCCAACTTCGCATACGGGGCAGGACGTGTGTGCGACATTCAGCAGCAAAACTCGTCGCCCACCCGTGTACAGACAATCCGTCCCGGCTCTATACAGCGTCAGGGCAACTCTTGGAAAGTAACCTCTAAAGCACTGATTTCGCTTGTATGAAAACTGATGTCCTTTCTTTATCTGCTCAATATCTGCATCGGTTGGCTGACGCGATTGACAGTAAACCGCAATCGAGACATCGCGCACAACCCAGCGAGGCAGATATGCTCAAGGCAAAGCTGGAACGGGCACAGCAAGAGGTATATAAGCTAAATGCGAAACTGGAACAGGCACAGCAAGAGATAGAAAAGCTGAAAGAAAGCAACAAACAGCTCAACACAGAAATCGAAACAGCCCATGCCCAAGCTCAAAGTGACCAAGGCGGAAACAATACCAACAATCAAACCGACCGCGACAGTCACAGATTGGAGCAACAGGCGCAACAAACGCAACAGACACCCCACACAAGTGATGCAGGTGCTGCCTCCCAGAACAAAAGCGAGGGAAGTGACTTTACGATTGGAAAGTTATACTATGCCTTTGCCCCCACTTCCGTACAACCATACGGGTTCTGTATGGACGACTGGTCAAGCGAAGAGAAAGGGCAGCCTTTCATAATTCAGTTTCAGAATCAAACCGAAGCTAAATTCACATTAACAAAAAATGATGCTGTCCGCAATAACCTGCTAACCAGTTTGGCATACTACAGCCGTTTGGTTGACTATGAGGACTCCACGAAAGGGCAGCAAGCAGCCACAAAAGTGAAGGTGTCGGATGTCGGCATACTGCGCAAGCAAGGCAATGTTTGGACGATACAAAAGAAAATTAAAATCAAAATCCATTAATCAACATTTAATTCTACAAAGTTATGGGACGTAATAACAACAAAAGAGGAAAGAAACAAGATGACAATAAGAACGTTATCTTCATTGCCATCGGCGTGATAGCCGTGGCCGTAGTGGCCGTGTTCCTGCTCATGCCAGGAAAGAAGCACCTCATAAACGACGAGGTGGGCGAAGTTCAACAAGTAATCGATGGTAATACCATACAGTTGAAAAACGGTCTTACAGTAAAACTGCTTGGCATTGGCAACACTGCGAAGTCAAGAGAATTCTTGAGTAAGAATCTCGTAGGTCAGCGTGTGCGTCTCACGGCAGATAACACCGACACAAGGCCCTACTACGAGAATGCAGGGAAAGAGACTGTCAGAGCATACGTGAATACAGACTTCGCTGCCTCTTATCAAAATGTTAATGGCTATATGCTACTTAATAAAGAAGCTGATTTTGACGCATCCTATTGTAACGATAGTCTTGCAAAGTTCCAAAGCTATATCACTCCTTCTATCCCAGACCCAGGCCCAGATCCAGGTCATACCCCAGGCACGTTGTTGTCTGAAGTTGAGCTTAGCAAGAAGATGACCGCTGCAACGTTCTTAATTGTGGGCGACATGGGCGTTATCGGCACAGGCTTCTTCATCTATAAGAATGGATTGGCCCTGACCAATTACCATGTATTAAGTCATGGCAACACGGATAGCTACAAAGTCTTTTTGTCTGACGAAGAGGGACACATTACCGCTGACCGCGACCGGCCTTTTCACCGCTTGATTGTTTACAATTCACAACTTGACTATGCCATTTTTAATGTGTCATTGGACAATGGCGAGGAAGTACCCTATCTCGATTTAGCCAAGGAGAGACCTGAACGTGGAACGAAAGTGGGTGTGGTTGGCAATCCAGCGACGGATAGCGGCGTTCACTTGGCAACATTTACGACAGGTAACATCTCTGCACTGCGTGACGGTGAGATACAATTCAGTGCATCTGTCACCCATGGCAACAGCGGTGGCCCCGTGTGCGACTATTATGGACGCGTAGTAGGCATTACCAGAAGAATTGCATTGGATGACGGTCAACAAAATGCAGCAAACATCAATTTCGGTGTTGACATCCAGGAGGTACGTAAGGTACTTGACGAACTAAAGGACGTTAAGACATACGGCGGCAAGTAATCCCTTCCGCTGTTTTCCAACAAGCATGAACAATACCGAAGTTTTTAGGAAGTTCATATTGAAGCAGATAGCTGGCGAGGTGGTTTACTCTAAAGAGAACCACTCGTTCCAGCTGTCTGTTAGACATATTAGCAACTCCATCCGCGAGGCAATCTATGCCGAAGGGCATAAATGGGAAATGACCGACAAAGCCATTGAGGATTTTATCAATACGGTCATCAAGAATGTGGAGATAAGCTACAAGCAAAACAGACAGTTTATACAATATGTCAATGTGGCTCGAGACTTGAATCCGGGGCTTGAACTATGGCTTGAAGGTTCTGAAACGGGTCATGGCAAGGCACAGCTGCACCTCCTCTATCTGGGGAGTTCTGCGTCTCCTGGCCACTGCCGTTTCATGGTAC
>Ga0310694_10003987_pt1 | contig 14367 bp, 17 predicted proteins | sample 174DNAGHGhighgp2_FD_203884 | JGI IMG/M metagenome (GOLD analysis project Ga0310694, IMG submission 203884) | Sheep rumen microbial communities from Palmerston North, Manawatu-Wanganui, New Zealand - 1742 DNA GHGhigh gp2 (v2) (version 2) | ecosystem: Host-associated > Mammals > Digestive system... | reverse complement strand
GGCGGACATCCGCTTCTACCACGTGCGCTTCGGCTATGAGCCGGAGAAGGAGATATTGAAGGATATCGACTTCACCGTGCCCGCCAGCAAGATGTACGCCATCGTAGGCCCCTCCGGCAGCGGCAAGTCCACCATCATCAACCTGATCCCCCGGCTGTACGACGTGTGGGGCGGGGCAGTGACCATCGGCCGGGTGGACGTGCGGGACATGGACCTTACGTACCTTAGGAGCCAGATCGGCATGGTGACCCAAGACACCTACCTCTTCAACGGCACCATCCGGGAGAACCTGCTCTACGCCAAGGAGGACGCCACTGAGGAGGAGATCGTGGCGGCCTGCAAGGCGGCCAGCATCCACGACTTCATCCTCAAGCAGCCCGACGGCTACGAGACCATGGTGGGCAACCGGGGTTTGAAGCTCTCCGGCGGCGAGAAGCAGCGGCTGAGCATCGCCCGGGTCATCCTGAAGGACCCCAAGATCCTGATCCTGGACGAGGCTACGTCGGCCCTCGATTCCATCTCCGAAAGCGCCATCCAGGAGGCCCTGGAGACGTTGATGGCGGGCAGGACCAGCATCGTCATCGCCCACCGGCTCTCCACCATCCTGGCGGCGGACGAGATATTGGTCCTCTCCGGCGGCGTCATTCAGGAGCGGGGCACCCACGACTCCCTGCTTGCCCGGGGCGGCGTCTACAAGGAGCTCTACGAGACCCAGTTCAAGCTGGTCCTGGACCGGGAGATGGAGAAGCAGAAGGCGGAGGAGCAGACCAAGAACGAGTAAATCCCATCCAAAACGAACGTCCGGCGCACCCGAGGGTACGCCGGACGATTATTATCCCCTTAGATATCCGCAATGGCAGGCTCCAGGATGCGGGCGAAAGCTTCGAGCCCCGCTTTGTCCGCCTCGGTGAAGCGGCGGAGCAGGGGAGAGTCGATGTCCAGCACGCCGAAGACTCGGCCGTCCTTGTGGAGAGGGATCACGATTTCCGACCGGGAGGCGGAATCGCAGGCGATGTGGCCCGGGAAAGCGTGGACGTCCGGGACCAGCTGGGTCGAATCCAGCCTGGCCGCAGCCCCGCAGACGCCCTTCGTCAGGGGGATCTCGATGCAGGCGGTCTTGCCCATGAAGGGCCCCAGGACCAGCCTGTCGCCTTTCATCAGGTAGAATCCGGCCCAGTTGATGCCGCCCAGGGTTTCCCACAGCAGGGCCGCGGCGTTGCTGAGGTTCGCCAGCCCGTGTGGGATCCCCTTCACCAGGGAGGCGAGCTGAGCGTTCAGGGTCGGATAATCCACCGGTTCCGGCTGCAGCAGGCCCATGGCGCCCATGGCCCGGGCGATGATGTGGGCGTGGTCGAAGGCGAGACCGCCGGTATCCAAAATGGTGAAGGCATAGCTGCCGTCCCGAATTAGCTTCGCCTCGAAACGCTCCGGCCCACGGAAACCGATGACGAGAACCCCGCTTTCCCAGCGGCTGTCCACGGTGAACCAGGCGGTTTCCCTGGCGTCGTCCCCGGCTTTCGGCTCCGGTCCGTCTTGAGGGACCACGACGGCGAACCCTTCCGACATGGTCCAGGCCCGCTTGTCCCGACCGGGCTTGGAGAAAAAGCCGACGGGGGTGAGGGAGAGATGAACGAGGCCGGTCTCCTCCCGCAGCTCCCGGGCGGCTGCCTCGTCCACGGTTTCACCGGGCTCCGAGAAGCCGCCTGGCAGGGCCCACTTGCCCAAACAGGGGTGGCCGCCCCGGCGAATGAGCAGCAGTTCGTGTCCGGCCGGGGTCTCCCGGAACACGGCCACATCCGCCGTCACCGAGGGACGCTCATAGTCCCCGGGTCGATAGTTGGCCAGATACTCCGCTTCGGTTAATCCGTTCTTGTCCAAAAGTTCCATAGACGATCCACCTTTCTTTCGCGCTTATTCTACCACGGCCTCGCCCCCAACACAATGCCGGGGACCAGAAAAAAAGAACTGCCGCATCGTCTGCGGCAGTTCAAAGAGGGGGAGAGGGAATCAAGTTTACTTGAAGAGTTTGCGCATGATCCAAATGAGGAGGCAGGAGCCGCCGATCCCGATCAGGATGCTGGAGATCCAGCCGGTGGCGTTGACGCCGATGAGACTGCCGAGCCAGCCGCCCAAAGCGCCGCCCACGATGCCCACCAGGATGTTTCGAAGCAGGCCGCCCTTGCTGTGCATGATCTTCCCGGCCAGCCAGCCTACCAGACCGCCGATCAACAGAGAAACGATAATTTGCATAGCTTTGTACCTCCCGTGCTTTTGCTGTCTGCATCATAATCCCAAGGACTCCCCTTGTCAATCGGTGCACAAAAATGTCACATTCCGGCCCCACTGTGGAAATAATTAGTAGGTTTCCGGGCGTATTGACAAATCCACGGCCCGAAATTACACTGAAATCATCTGAGGAAAGGCGGCGAAACCCATGCTCTTTACCGCAAAAAACGGGCGGATCTCCCTGGACGGAGGGACCATGGCCTACGTGTCCTTCGGGAACGGCCCAAGGAAGCTCGCCATTCTGCCGGGGCTCTCCGACGGCCTCGCCACGGTGGCGGGAAAGGCTCTGCTGCTGGCGGGTCCCTATAGACCGTATTTGAAGGCGTTCACCGTGATGATGTTCAGCCGCCGGGAGCCGCTGCCCGAGGGATTTTCCATCCGGGACATGGCCGCGGACCAGGCGGCGGCCCTCAAGGCCCTGGGCGTCGAAAGGACCTCCGTTTTGGGCGTCTCCCAGGGCGGCCTGATCGCCCAATATCTCGCGATCGACCACCCGGAGCTGGTGGAGAAGCTGGTCCTGGCCGTCACTGCGCCCTGCGTGAACGACGTGATCCTTAGCTGCGTCCCCGGCTGGATCGACATGGCCCGAAAGGGCGATCACAAGTCCCTGATGATCGACACGGCGGAGCGGAGCTACTCCCCGGCCTATCTCAAGAAGTATCGGAAGATGTACCCCTTTCTCCGCTTCGTGGGCAAGCCCGAAACCTACGACCGGTTCCTGGTCAACGCCCAGGCCATTCTATCCTTCGACGCCTCGGCGGAGCTTCCCAACATCGCCTGTCCCACCCTGATCCTGGGCGGGGAGGAGGACCGCATCGTGGGCGCCGACGGCTCCCGCATTCTGGCGGACCTCATCCCCGGTAGCGCCCTCTATCTCTATCCGGGCCTGGGCCACGCCGCCTACGAGGAGGCCAAAGACTTCAACGAGCGGGTGTTCGGATTTCTGAACGACGCCCATTAGCGCAGCGCATCCATCCGTTGGGAGGATAAACGATGAATTTCTTTCGCTTTTTAGAAAATAAGGAAACGTATTTCCGGGCCATCCAGGAGGCGGCGCGGAGAGAGTATTCCTACCAGCATCTGTCGGAGGCCATCGAGCCGACGATCGTCCGGAAAAAGTATGGGATCGGCGGAAAAGTGATGTTTCGCGGGCCCATGTGCCCCAACTTCCTGGAGGAGCATGTGATCGGGAACATTCGCCGGGGCAGGCTGTGCACAAACGCGAAGGACCCCGATTACGTGTATTATTTCGACAGGCAGGATCGATTGGTCAAGGTGGACAAGAATACCGAGGTCGGGGTCTGCACCGAGTATATCCTCAGCGAGGGGGACATGCGTCTCGGATTCCTGTTCACCGGCGAGAAGCGCTGGAAAGATGGGATATATGCCGTGCTCCTGGAAGACGGACACATCGGGGCCACCATCTATCATTCTGTGAACGGAGACATCGATCGACCGCTTGGATTGGATGTATGGACTTTTGAATACGGGCATGGGCGTCCGCAGAACGTCACCAGCTGTTATATCAAAGAAGGATCCGAGCACAGCCCATCGGTGATCCTTCAATCCACCGGCTACCGGCTGGACGCGGATGAGAAAGGCCAAATCGTCAAGTATCATGTGATGCCCAGGCGGCATCTCGAAGCGAAGGGATCAGCAACGGAGCGGGAGTTTGTTCTGCTCCGCCCCATCCCGCCGAAGATATGGGGACAGACATACGGTATGGAGTAAAGATTCAAGAGGATGGGGGATCGCTTCCTATCAGGGATAAGAATCCGGAATGGCTTCTGCCGTTTCTTTTTATCCCTCATTCTTTTCTTGACCCGTTGCCTTTTTCCCCGAAAAATGGTACAGTTTAGCTAACCTGTGCATCACAGAGGAGGACTTATGGAACCAACCAAACGCGACAGGCAGAACCTGATCATGTTCCCCCTGGGCACCGTGGGCCGGGACATGGTCTACACCCTGGTCACCAACTTTTTGCTGACCTTCGTGCTCTTCACCCGGCAGCTCACCACGGGCCAGTTCGCCGCCATCACGGCCATCATGTTCGGCGCCCGGATATTCGACGCTTTGAACGACCCCATCATGGGCAACATCATTGAGCGCACCCGGGGCAAGCACGGCAAGTTCAAGCCCTGGATACTGGCGGGCATGATCTCCACATCATTGGTCATCTATTCCACCTTCAACACCAAGCTCCAGGGGTGGCCCTTCGTGTGGTTCTTCGGCCTCATGTACTTCCTCTTCAGCATCACCTACACCATGGGCGACATCTCCTACTGGGGCATGATCCCCTCCCTGAGCTCCGACGGCGACGCCCGGAACACCTTCACCGCCCGCACCACCCTCTTCGCGGGCATCGGCGGCGTCACGGCCAGCATCCTGATCCCCATGCTGACCACCGGCAAGAGCGCCCTGGGCGGCAGCGCCACCGTGGCCTACGGGTACATCGGCCTCGCTATCGCCATCCTGTGCCCCCTGTTCCTGTGCTTCGTGCTCTTCGGCGTCCATGAGGACCGCTCCTACAACGCGGAGCCCGTGCCCCCCGTCAGCTTCAAAAAGATCTGGGGCACCATCACGGGCAACAAGCAGCTCCTCTGGATCGCCCTCATCTTCCTGGTCCACGAGGTGGGCAACACCATCGTGGTCTCCGGCATCGGCTCCACCTACATCTACTTTGAATTCGGCTACGAGGGCGGGCTCTATAGCCTCTTCACCACCATCGGCATGTCCGTGACGGCCCTCTTGATGATCTTCTATCCGGCCATCTCCCGGAAGGTGCCCCGCAAGAAGTTCATGCTGATGCTGCTCAAGATATCCATTGCGGGCTATATCCTCATGTCCATCGCCGGCGTCGCCATGAAGGCCGGCACCGTCATGCTGGGCGGCATGGACCTTAAGTTCCTTCTCGTCACCATCGGCTACATGGTGGCCAACTTCGGCCAGTACGGCTACTATCTGATCCTCATGATCTCCATCATCAACACCGTGGAATACAACGAGTACATCCACGGGACCCGGGACGAGAGCATCATCACCTCCATGCGGCCCTTCCTGACCAAGATGGCCTCCGCGTTGACCGTGGTGATCACCTCCGTCACCTACATGGCGATCGGCGTGACGAAGTACACCAAGGAGATCTCCGATCTCGAAAACCAGGCCGCCGCCAGCCAGATCACCGAGGCGGAGAAGCTCGCTAAGATACACGAACTGCTGCAGAACGTGACCCATGGCCAGGCTCTGGGCCTGCTGCTGGTGATGATCGTGCTGCCCCTCGCTTTGATGGCTTTGAGCTACATGCTGTACGTGAAGCACTACACCCTGGACGAGCCGGAGTACGACCGCATCTGCGCCGAACTGAAAGCCCGCCGGGAAGAGAAGCAAGCATGAGCCTGACCCGCCTCGCCCTGCGCTTCGCCGCTCCGCCGCCTCGGGTGGAAGCTTTCGACCGGTACCTGTTCCTGGGCCCCCATCCCGACGACATCGAGATCGGCGCGGGGGCCACGGCCGCCAAGCTGGCCGCGGCCGGGAAGCAGGTCTGCTTCCTCATCTGCACCGACGGCCGCTACGGCCTGGAGCACGCCCCCCAGGGCACCACGCCGGAGGAGCTGATCCACCTTCGCCAGGCGGAAGCCATGGCCTCCGCCAAGGCTCTGGGCGTCACCGACGTGCGCTTTCTCGATTTCAGCGACGGCGGCTTCTACGATTTCGAGGACCTGGTGAAGGCCGTGGCTCGGGTTGTGGGCGACTTTCAGCCCCAGATGATCCTGGCCCCGGACCCGGACGTGAAGAGCGAATGCCACGTGGACCATCGAAGGGTGGGGGAGACGGCCAAGCGCCTGGCCTTCTTTGGGCCCTTCCCCCAGATCATGGCGAAGTACGGCGCAATCGCCGCCCCTGTAGAGGCCCTGGCCTTCTACATGACGGCGAAGCCCAACCGGTTCGTCACGACCCGGGGGCTCCTGCAGCGGCAGCTCTCAGCCATCCTCTGCCACAATACCCAGTTCCCGCCGGATTCGGAGGCTTATAATAGCGTGGCCCTGTACCTGAAGCTTCGGGCCGCCGACTTCGGCCTGCGCTCCCTAAGCGGTAAGGCCGAGGGCTTCCGCGTCCTAGGCAAAACCCACATGCACTGCCTCCCCGAGGCGGGCCTGTAGCCCCATAGAAGCAAACAGCGCTGCCGTAGGAACGGCAGCGCTTTTCCTTTTTTGTAGGTTACGGCCTTCTCCGGCGGGCGTTGCGGCAGGAGCAGGAGCTCCGGCCGTTGTAGATGCCCTGGATGATCTCCAGGCACTCGCCGAACCGCTGGAAGTGGACCACCTCCCGCTCCCGGAGGAAGTAGAGGGGCTCCAAAATCTGCTCGTTGCCCGTCATGTTCATCAGGTGCTCATAGGTGGCCCGGGCCTTCTGCTCCGCGGCCATGTCCTCGGTGAGATCCGCGATGGGGTCCCCGGTGCAGGCGATGTAGGCTGTGGTGAAGGGCACGCCGTTGGGGTCCACGGGGAACACGCCGTGGTCGTGAATGACGTAATACCCGGATAAGCCCGCCTGATCCAGCTCCGCGCAGGTGGCGCCCTGCATGCACTGCCGGATCATGGCCCCGATCATCTCATAGTGGGCCAGCTCCTCGGTGCCTATATCGGTCAGCGCGGCCTTGACCCGATCGTCAGGCATGGAGTAGCGCTGGGTGAGGTAGCGGAGCGCCGCTCCCAGCTCCGAATCCGGCCCGCCGTACTGGGCCAGCAGGAGCTTCGCCATCCGAGGATCCGGCTTCGTGATGTTCACCGGGTATTCGAGACGTTTTTCATAGATCCACATAGCTTTCTCCTTTCCAGCTCACACCGTTTCCCAAGGCCAGGGGGACCGGACATAGCTCCCTGTGTCCAGGGTGCACTGGCCGAAGTTCATGAGGGAGCCGTAGGTGCTGGTGTAGGTGTCCAGCAGGGTCTGGAGCTTGTCGCTGTAGGTGTTGAAGTCCGCCCGGGCGGCCATGTCGTCGGGATGGGTATCCAAATACAGGTTCAGTTCCACGCAGGTGAACCTGGCCTCGCCGATCCGCTTCAGCAGAGCCAAACGATCCTGATCCATGCTCACACCTCCTCCGGCATCACGCGCTCGAAGACCAGCTCGGGGAACAGGGTGCCCTTCTGCAGGGCCTCCCCGGGGCAGTAGCCCGCCCGATAGGTCTGGTTGGGGAAATACACGGTGGCCAGGGGGCACCCGCCGCCTGTGGAAAAGCCGCAGCTGCCGTCGCTGGACACCTCGCCCGCCATGACCACGTTGTTTTCCACCGTGGGGTCCGTGCCCGGCCCCCGGCCCGTGAAGCAGCAGGCGTCGCCGCTTTGATAGTTTTGCTGCATCGTAAAAACATACCTCCCTTTCAGTGAGATACCCTATACTATGACCTTTTTTCGGACGGCGTGCCGGATACGAAAAAAGCTGTCGCAATCGCGACAGCTTGCAGATCGTCCAAGGCCTTACCAGGCGTTGAGCAGGGTGAAATGGTTCTCCTCCTCCTTGGCCTTGGGATAGCCCCACTGATCGAACCAGGGGGAGTAGGTCAAAACGTCGATGCTGTGGGTCAGGGGATCGAAACGGAGGAGCCGAATGAACCCCAGGCCCTTGATCCGGTCGTCCTGATAGTTGAACATCATGGTGGTCACGGAGCGTTCCTTTTCGCCGTCCCCGTCGTCGTCGAACCAGTCGGTGCGGGTCCGTGTGCCCCGCATGTGGCCGCACAGCATCAGCCGGAAGTTGGGCCATTTGGGCATCACTTCCTGATAGATCATCTTCGCCTCCGTAAAGAAGCGGCCGTCCTCCTGCAGACATTTGTGCATGACGACGATCACCACGTGATCGGGATGCTGGCCGATGACCTCGTTCATCCAGGCAGTGCAGGAGACGCCGTAGTTCAGACCGAACACCAAAAAATCGGTGTCACAGGCACGGAAGGTCACGTAGGCCGCCCCGTCCCGATAGGTCTGACCCTCCTTTTGGACCAGCTTGGCGTAGGGCTGACTCTGGAAATAATACTGGCTGCCGCCCTTGGTCACGTCGTGATTCCCGCTGACCACCATGCCCGGCAGGGCCTCGAAGATGGGGACCAGGGCGTTGGCAGCGTTGGTGAACATGAGTTCGCTGAACCCGTCCACCACGTCGCCCGTATGGGCCACGAACTGGATGTTCTCCTTTTCCCGGTTCTCCAAGATCCAGTCCCGCACCCGATTGAACACCTCCGGCTCGTTCCGGCTGATGTGCTGGGTGTCGGACATCCACACCAGGGTGAAGGGCGTGGGCTCCGGCGTGGGGGAGGGAGTAGGCGTGGGCGTGGGGGAGGGGGTAGGCGTGGGGGAAGGCGTCGGCGGCACGGTGGGGGAGGGGGTGACCGGCGCCGCCGAGATCATGAGCTGGGACGCGACCTGGGTCTCGACAGGAACGGCGGGGACGGGCGTAGCGCTCGCCAGGGCTTCTCCCTGGGGCGCACCTTGGCAGCCCGTCAGGAGCATGCCCAAAAGCAGCATGATCGCCAGTGCCTTTTTCAAGAGAACCCATCTCCTTTCCACCGTTTTTTCACAGCACCGCTATTCTACCTGTTTTAGCTTCGTTCGTCAAGTTCTGACAGGAGCCGGGGGCGCATAGACTGAGGCAGGAAGGAGGCGCTTATGGAGCTAAGGACCACGTTTTCGGACCTGAAGTGCAAGGAGGTCATCAACATATGTGACGGAGGACGGCTGGGCTGTGTGACGGATCTGGAGTTGGATCTGTGCACGGGCACGATCCTCTCCATCGTCGTGCCCGGGGAGAGGAGCATGCTGGGGCTTTTGAAGGCCCGGGACGGCATCGTCATCCCCTTTTGCCGCATACAGAAGATCGGCGAGGACGTTATTTTGGTGGACCTCAGGGAGTATCCGGCATGAATTGTTAATAGCATGTTTACAGAATCCACAGAGGAAACAATGCTATACTTTATTCGTAATGATTTAGCCATCGGAGGACAAGCCAATGAAGTGTCGTTACTGCGGCAGCATGGAGAGCAAGGTCGTGGACAGCCGTCCCAACGAGGACAGCACGGCCATCCGCCGTCGCCGGGAGTGCATCCAGTGCGGACGCCGGTTCACCACCTTTGAGCGGATCGAGGAGAATCCCATCATGGTGGTCAAGCGGGACGGGCGAAGGGAGCTCTTCGAGCGGGAAAAGATCGCCACGGGCATCCGCAAGGCCTGCGAGAAGCGGCCCATCTCCACGGACGTGCAGAACCAGATGGTGGAGCGGATCGTCCGTGAGGTGAACAACTCCCTGGATTCCGAGGTCTCCACGGCGGCTCTGGGCGAGATGGTCATGAAGCAGCTCAAAGCCGTGGACGAGGTGGCCTATGTGCGCTTTGCCTCCGTATACAAGGAGTTCAAGGACACCCAGACCTTCATGGAGGAGTTGCAGCGGCTTTTGGACGAGAACGCCGGCGCATGATGGACAGGCCATCCTTTCAAGAAGCATTCGGCCGCATCCAGGTGGCGCACGCCTACCGGGAGCAGGGGGGCGTAGGCATCTATACCCTGCCTGCTTTTTCGGCGCGGCCCGAGATCGACCACGGCTTTTCCGCCCGGATCGGCGGCGTCAGCAAGCCCCCCTTCACGGGGCTCAACCTGAGCTTCACCCACGATGAGCGGGCCGACGTTATGGAGAACTATCGCCGCTTCAGCCGGGGGGCCGGGTTCCCCGAGGACTCCATGGTCATGGACAGCTACGAGCACGGGATCACGGTGCTACAGGTGGACAGGAAGGACCGAGGCCGAGGCTATACCCGGGAGAGTCTGCCGGCCTGCGACGGCCTCATCACCAACGATCCGGAAGTCACGCTGATCACCGGCCACGCCGACTGCATGGCCTTTTATTTCTTCGATCCCGTCAAGAAAGCCATCGGCCTCTGCCACGCCGGATGGCGGGGGGCGCTGGGGCGCATCGGCGGGAACGTGATCGCCCAGATGCGAAAGGCCTATGGTTCCGACCCCCGGGACATGCTCTGCGGCGTGGGCCCCTCCATCTGCCCCAAGTGCTTCGAGGTGGGAGAGGACGTTTGCGAGGACTTCGAAGCCGCTTTTCCCGTCTGCCCTCTCCGGGGCGTCAACGGACGGGGGAATCCTACGGTGGACCTGTGGCAGGTGGCTGCCTGCCAGTTCATGGAGCAGGGCGTCTTGCCGGAGCATATCTTCCTCATGGGCGTCTGCACCCAGGAGACCATGAACCTCTATTCCTACCGGCGGGAGGGCCGCACGGGGGGCATGGCCGCTTTCCTGCGGCTGAAAATGGAATAATCGTGAAAAAAGCTGTGAAGTGGCCGCCTTTGAATTGACAAGGGCGGCCTTTTATACTATAATTCACGAGATTGTTTAGAAAAAACAGGAGAAGGAAAGTACCATGAAACGTCAAACCAAGAAGATTCTGCTCATCGCTGCGGTGGCCCTGGCGATCCTCGTGCTGGCGGCCGGCCTCATCATGCTGCTTCGGAAGGATTCCTTTGGCGACAACTACTTCACCCGCAACAAGGCCGTTGCCACGGTGAACGGGGCCAAGATCACCAAGAACGAATACGCCGCGTCTCTGAGCAACTACTATAACAATATCGATACGTACAACATGTATGCCATGTACTATGGCTACGGCAAGTATTACGACACTTCCTCTGAGACGGGCATGCGCGATCTGAAGAAGGATATCCTCAACAGCCTCATCGAAAACGAGGCGTTCATCCAGATGGGCAAGGAGCTGGGCATCACCCTGACGGCCGAGGAGCAATCCGCGGTGGCCCAGTCCGCCAAGGACGCCCTGGCCAACCTGAAGGACCAGATCATGGAGACCGCCAAGTCCTCCGGCGCCCAGAATCCCGACACCTACGCCGCTACCATGCTGGCCAACTATTTCTCCAACATGGGCATCAATCAGAAGACCTTCCTGCAGCGCAACGAGCACGCCGCCCTGGCGGAAGCCTACGCTGAGAAGATTCATGAGCACTTCAACGCCGAGCGGAACGTGACCGACGGGGAGCTGAAGGACATCTACGCCGAGTACGCCAAGACCAACTACGAGGACGCCTACGCGGAGGGTTCATATGCGCAGAACGTCTCCTATATGGCTGCCGGATACACCGACATCCCCTACCTCTACATCCCCGAGGACTTCCTCTTCGTCCATGTGATCCAGCTGTCCGACGCTGAAAAAGCTCAGGACATCCTGACCAAGATCCAGGAGGGCGAGGACTTCGAGACCTATCGCACCTCCGATGACAACGAGAGCGGCGTGGGCAAAGCGGCTGCCGCAGACAAGGGTACGGCCATCGGCGAGCACGACAGCCCCTTCGACGGTTCCGTCTATGACCTGGCTAAGGACATGAACGTTGGCGATGTGGAACTGGCCCAGGCCGAAACAAAGGACAGCGACGGCAACGACGCCACCGCCTACTTCATCGTGAAGCGGGTGGAGGGGACCACCGGCATCGTCCCCTACGAGGAGGTAAAAGCCGTCATCGACAGCACCCTCAAGAGCTACGCTGAGAACAACTATTACACCGAGCAGATGGAAGCTTGGCGCGACAAGGCCAACATCGTCATCGACGAAGATACGCTGAACGCCGTGGCGCTGGGCCAGTGAGGAGCAACCATGCACAGCCGGTTCGTTCGTTGGATGTGTATCTTTATGGCGCTGCTCATGGTCATCGGCCTCATCTTCACCATCGTGGCCAGCATCGCCGCCGCAGTGTAAGTGCATAAGACATGATAAAAGCCTGTCGGAGATCCGGCAGGCTTTTCGTTTACTCGTTTTTCAGTTCCAGCGCTCGGGCATAGACCTGTTTCTTGGGGAGCTTCAGGGCTTCGCTGGCCTCTTTGGCTGCATCCTTGAGGGTCATATGGTCCATGAGCCGCAGGAGCAAGCCGTCCAGCTCGTCCGCCGAGGGGGCGTCCTCCGTCCGGGGCGGAATGCGGAACAGCAGCACACATTCGCCCTTGACCTCCTCGGGCAAGACCCCAAAAACCTCTGAAATCAGCCCTCTTTGGCAGCTCTCGTGGACCTTGGTCAGCTCCCGTACCAGGGCGCAGGGGCAGTCCCCGGCTGCGTTCAGCACGTCCTGGAGGGTTTCCTTCACCCGGTGGGGGCTCTCGTAGAGGATGGCGGTGGCACCGCAGGCGGCGAGGTCGCTCAGCGCCTTCTTTCGCGCCGTCCCCTCCCGCGGCAGGAACCCGAAGAAGGTGAACCGATCGAGGGGCAGCCCCGAGAGCACCGCCGCCGTCAGCACCGCCGAGGGGCCGGGCAGGACGGTGTAGGAGAGGCTAGCCTCGATACACGCCTGGACCAACAGGGCCCCCGGGTCGGAGATGCCTGGCATGCCCGCGTCGGACACGTAAGCTATATCCAGCCCCGCCTTCAACTTCTCCAAGAGCAGGGGGGCCTTCTCCTTCTGGGTGTATTCGTGGCAGCTCACCAGGGGCTTTTTGATGCTCAAATGGTTCAGGAGCTTGGCCGTCTGCCGGGTGTCCTCGCACCAGATTTCGGCGCAGCCCTGCAGCGTCTCCACGGCCCGATAGGTGATGTCCCCCAGATTCCCGATGGGGGTGGCGATCAAGTACAGCATCAGCGGTCGTCCTCTCCAGAATAGCGAAGGCTGTTGCCCTTGAACTCGATGGACTTTGTGATGTTCTCGTCCATGATCCGGGAAGCGATCCTGTCCCCATACCGTTCGCGCAGCCCATCCTTGGTCAGATTGCTGATATATACGGTGGCAAGCCTGGCGCTGTTGCGCTGATCCGCAATGGAGAACAGAGCTTCTGCGGTCACATTGGGGATCATAGGCTCCGTGCCCAGATCGTCCAACACTAGCAGGGGCACCTGGGTGAAGCGGGGCAGGGGAGAGGCGTTGGTGGAGAAGCCGTTCATGACCTCCTCCGTCATCCGATAGGAGGTGAGCCGCAGGGTGTCGATGCCCCGCTCGATGGCTCGGGCGGCGATGGCGTTGCCCATAAAGCTCTTTCCTCGACCCGATTGACCAAAGAGATATAGTTGGGGGATCTTGGGAGATGGCAGGGTATCCGCATATTTTTGACAAAAAGCCATGATCTTTCGTCCGTTCGCCAAGGACGCTTCGTCCGGATAGATATCCTCGGAAAAACGAGAGAAGACCTCCCGATCATTGATGCGGCCCGCTTCCACCCGGTCTTGCTGCTCCAGCTTGAGGAGGCATGCACATTTCCTTTTGATGGGACTTCCCACATAGCCCGTGTCCTGGCACAGGGGACAGCTATACGCGGGCTGCAGATAGTCTTTGGGCAGCCCGTACCGCTTGAGCAGCGCTTCCTCCTCCAGCCGAAGAGTGGACAGCGTCAGCTTGGCACCTTGGGCAGGCATGGAAAACACGCGGCTGCGCTTAGCTTTCAGGGCGGCGAAGGCCGGGTCCAGAGCATCGCATTCCTTTCGGCGGGCTTCCAGCTGTCGCAAGGCACGGCGACGCAGATCGGCATAATAGGTTTCGTGGTTACGCGTCATAGTTCATCCAAATCCAAAGATATTTCTTCAATATGAGCTGACGTAGGAGCAGTCTCCACATAGTTCAACAGCGTGTTCCGCTTGCGAGCCCTGCTGCGGGCGTTCGACTGGCTGTAGCTCTCCTTCCGCTCCGTCAGGGCCTTCTGCGCCTCCTCCACGGTGCGGATGCGGCGCTCCATCCAATCCTTCAGCATGCTTTTCAGCTTCCCGAAGGGCCGTTCCGCGTCGGCGCACTCCTCAGCGGCCAGCAGCACCACCTCCCGGGGAAGGCCCTCCGGCCCCTCCAGGAACACGGACAGCTGCCGCACGTCGTCCCGGGTGGGGGTGGACACCTTACCCATGCGGGCGAAGACCATGCGGGCAAACTCCTTCTCGTCGCTGATGCTCTCGCTGTCCGCCTGGATGTCCGCCGCCTTCACCTTGTTCTGCTCGTAGAGCTCCCGAAGCCGATCACCCAGGGCCTCGAAGGACAGGCTGGAGGTGCTGGTGAGCCGGGGGCAGGCGGCCAGGATGGCTTCGTCGTCGAAGCCCCAGTCACGGACCCAG
>Ga0310694_10003984_pt1 | contig 14374 bp, 9 predicted proteins | sample 174DNAGHGhighgp2_FD_203884 | JGI IMG/M metagenome (GOLD analysis project Ga0310694, IMG submission 203884) | Sheep rumen microbial communities from Palmerston North, Manawatu-Wanganui, New Zealand - 1742 DNA GHGhigh gp2 (v2) (version 2) | ecosystem: Host-associated > Mammals > Digestive system >... | reverse complement strand
CGCGGGGGCAGTCGGGTAGAATGAATCTATTACAATCAATAAACTGCACTATTAAACGGACAATATCTGATGTAAACTAAAACTGCAATAGGAATATCACACGGAAAAGACCTATATTTTATAGTTATGGAGATTCCTATTTGGGTGTATAGTTATTGTAGTTTCATATTCTATGTGCAGAAAGGAGTTATATAGTATGCGTATTGTAACAGGAACAAGATGGGATGAAACAGAAGAGTGGGAAAGACACGAAGAAGAATTTGACGGCACATTTGCTGAGTGGGTAGCACAGCGTAAGCCTGAGTGGGACCGCCTCAAGGATATAACTCCGAAGGAATACATTCAGATTCAGATTGATGGTGGTAAGTGGACTATCCTGGAGCCTGCCAATTGGAAAGAGTTATTAGATAACATGTAAAAGTCATCTTTGTGTATGAGCCCTCCGTAATCGGAGGGCTTTTCTTGTGTTGTGATAGTAACGCAAGCGGGCTAAAACAAATAATGATAGAATAGTAAGAATATTAATTGGACTACAGAATGACGGACAGTATAGATAACTCAAACTACATCATATTCGACCTCGAGACCACAGGCCTGTCTACGGACAAAGATGCCGTGGTCGAGATATCTGCACTTAAGGTTATTAGTGGTGAAGTTGCAGATGAATACTCCACGTTAGTTAATCCCGGTATGCACATACCGTCTATAGCAAGCAGTATTAACGGGATAACTGACGATATGGTCCATGATGCGCCTTCTATGGAAGAAGCACTTAAAGGTTTTATAGAGTTTATCGGTGACCTTGATCTTGTAGGACATAACATATATCGCTTTGATATGAAGTTTATCCAGAGAGACAGTGAACGATATTTCGGTAAGACATTGAATAACGGTGTCATAGACACTCTTCAATTATCACGCAAGTATCTTCCAAAACTGTGCAGCCATTCTCTTGGTGCTCTGGCTAACCATTATGAAGTCTCATACGAAGGCGCTCACCGCGCTCTTGCAGACTGTAAGATCAACAATCAGGTATATAAGTGCCTGTTAGGTGAGATGCAGAAAGCAATCAAGTCTGTACAAGCAGAAGAGATCTGCCCGGTATGCGGTAATGCCCTGGTAAAACGCAATGGCAAGCACGGCAGATTCTGGGGCTGTGAGAGCTTTCCGGTGTGTAAGTATACGAGAGATTATTAAGACCTTAATTTGCTTGTAAATTAACTGAACTTCATTTTGAAAGCTAAGCCTTTGAATGCGTCATGGATTCACTCCGTGCGCGTTTTTTACATTAACAGAACCTGCATAGAAAACAGTTGTTTTAGGGCAAACTAGGTGGAAATGGTATAAAATAGATTTGATGTTTTGTGAAAGGCGGCAAACTGTTTATGGTCGATAATGCTATCAGCGAGAAAGTGGTATTGATACCGGGTTTATCTGGTACTGAACTGAAAAAAAGCCTGGCTTTGAAGAATATTAAGTGTTTCAATCTCAGACTGTTCGGGATGACGGATTTTGCATTGTTTGTGCTTATGAGATCCGGGGTCACAATTGAAGAAGACTTCTTGAGCATCAGTGAGGAGAATGCTTTGATCGCCGAAGCCTTAAAGGGTGAGGATTATTTTACAATAACATCATACTCGGACGTTAAGTCGATAGCCGCTGCCATAAGGTGTCTGAGAAACCTTGCCGGATCAGAAGATGAAGACAGATACATCTCTGAGAGATTGTCGAGCAGTATATTTAAGGGTAAGAATGATGCTCTGATAAGCGTTTACAGAAAGTATATCAAGCTTCTTGAAGAAAGAAGGCTCGTTGATTCCGTCTCTTTGGTTCGCAGGGCGCTGGTAAGCGGAATAAAGATCAGTGCAGAGATTATTGTTCTTGAAGAGTGCCCGTTGACACCTTTGGATAGAGCCCTTGTTGATAAGGTCTCGGATTGTGTCATAGTATCGAAGATAAGTGATCTGTATGACATCGCTGATCCTACAGTAAAGATCAGTACGATAAAGAACTGTTACGGTGTTCCGAACGAGGTTCAGACTATCCTTGACGATATATATAAAGCCAAGAAGCCGCTTGATTCATGTACGGTAGCGGTATCAAATCCAAGAGCATATTCGCAGGTGTTTTTTGATTGCTCGATGCTTTACGATATTCCAATGACGTTCGGGTGCGGGGTATCCGTAACCAATTCAAATCCTGCCAAATTACTGAAAGCATATTATGAATGGATGACTACCGGCTTCTTTGGTACTGATGCCCTTATGAAAATGATCGATAATCCTGCCTTTAACAAGACAAGTCTTCTCAAGGAAGTTGATCTCAACGTAAAAAAGGAAGATGATGACAAGGCTGTTGAGACTAAACGTCAATTGGAAAAGGCATTATTCGGTCTTTTGGGTGATATTAAATTTACTAACGACAAGGAGATAAACCGTTCAAAACTTGATGCCTTCAGCAAGGCCTTTGCCGAGGACGGGAAATATATCCCTGAGGATTCAAAAGACTATCCAGAATATAAAGTGAAGGAAAAGTGTATTCCCATGCTTAAGACACTTGCAGACGAATTCGGATGTGAGGCGGGGGAGTTTATAAGAAAGCATTCAAGATTAAGATTCAAACCGGAGAAGTCCAAAGACTATATCGATATAACTATAGAGACTCTGGATACCGCTTCTTTATCGTCTATCTGTAATGAACTTCAGACAGTAACAAATACCGGTGTGCCCTTGCAGGATGCCATTAGTAACGCTTTAAGCATCACCGTGATGAAACAATCAAGTGAGCCCGGAAAGATACATATCACAAGTATAGGAAAAGCAGTATGTACCATCAGGGACAATCTATATATAGCAGGATTGAACTATCCGGGTTCAAATAAAGAGGATTGTCTGTTGCTTGATGAAGAATTGGAAGAGTTTGGCGAAGCAGGAAAGGCACTGACTTCTACAGGGAAGATTAAACGCAATAAGATGGTCCTTAATAATCTGGTTGAGGTTGCCGCTTCTTTGGGTGCGCAGGTCAATATATCTTATGCCGGACTTAATGTTGCCGATCTTAAGAGGTCAAATGCTTCTTCCTGCATCTATGAACTGTTAAAAGTATCAGAGGGGAGAGACATACTGCCGGAAGAGCTGGAAAAGGTGGTAAAGAAGACGGGCTACTTTGATCCGGATATATCTTCGGTCAGATGCATCGGCAGGGCCTATATTGATGGCAAGAAGATAGAGCCGAAGGATTCTGAAGAAACTGAAGAAGGTAAGATCTCATGTTCGTTGGATAAGTCCTACTCACCGTCTGCACTTAATCTGTTTTTTGACTGTCCCCGCAGATTTATGCTTAAGTACATCTACGGAATAAAGGAACCTGATGAGAAAGATCCGCTTCAGTCAACATTTGCAAACGAGATAGGCACGTTGGCGCATTCCATTATGGAATGGTCTGCTGACAGCAGTCCCGATAAAGAGACATTTTTGAATGAGGCCGGAAAATTCTTTGACAGATTCATTGACGAACATCCTCCTGTTATCAAGGAGGCTATAGGCAAAGAGAGGGAAGAATTTGTTGATATGATGAGCAATGCATATGATATGGATTCCCATTTGCCTGTTTTGCTTAAGGAAGAAGACGTTAAATGCGAACATGAATCAGGTGTTAAGATACATGGTTTCCCCGATCGAGTCGAGAAGCTTGCATCAGGTGAGTATAGGATCGTCGATTATAAGAGCGGAAGAAATATTGAACATAAAGATAATGATTATAAATCCTGCAGACAGGCGATCATATATGCATATCTTATGGAAAAGGAAAAGGGCTATAAGGTAACGGAATGTGAGTTCCATTATATACGTTTTGGAAAGATTGTTAGATGTGCTTATAACGACGATATGAAGAAACAGTTGGATGCTGACCTGAAACTGTTTAAGAAAACCATGGAAACAGGTGCCTTTTTGTGTGCCTCTACAAGTGCAAGCAATTGTAGTAATAAGTACTGTAAATTTGCAGACATCTGCGGTAAGGAAAACGAAACTATAAAGTGGAGAGATGTATATGGAAAATCTGAAAAATGACGCAGAATCACGCGAACTCATAATAAAGGAAACAGGAAAGAATTTCTTTGTAGAAGCAGGAGCCGGCTCCGGCAAGACAACCATGCTTGTTAACCGCATGGTTGCAATGGTTGAATCAAAAGATGACATTGATATCAGTAAGATCTGTGCCATTACTTTTACCAAGGCTGCGGCAAGTGAATTCTATGAGAGATTTCAGGCGATCCTGATGGAAAGAAGCAGTGAATCTTATGACTGGGAAGATAAAGGCTATGAAGGACAGCTTCCCAAACCGGATGAGGATTCCCGTAAGAAATGCAAAGAAGCACTTGAAAACATAGATCTGTGCTTTATGGGAACGATAGATTCGTTTTGCAATATGATCCTGTCAGAACATCCGACGGAAGCAGGGATTCTTTCAGATGCCCGTTTGGCGGATGCATCGGAAGTAGCAGAATTGATAAGAAAAACATATGTGGATATTTGTAACGGCAATTACGGCGAAGAGCTTTTAAAGAAAGCCAAACGTTTTCGGAGTTCCATATATAACGGAGAAAAAGTCTTCATCATAACGGTAGACAGGCTTATGAAGATGCGTAATGCAAATATAAATGCCAGGAAGCCGGAAGACCTGAATATCAGTTTTAAAGATGTTAAAAAGGAACTATTGGACCTTATTGATTATCTGATGGCAAATCCAGAACTAAAGCATTCAGGGAATCAAGCCAGTGAGACCGCATGGGAAAACCTGTCCTTATATAAGAGGACATTTGAGAAAGACTGGAATGAGAATCTCTCCGATGTAACATATGCTTTTAATGCTTTTTCAAAAATAATGATCAATCGTAAAGAGTATGATGAGCATGCGGAGCATGAGACTCATTTGTCGAAGTTCTTTCACCTTGAGAAAGAAAAAGCAAGAAAAATGGATTTTGACTTCTCCATAGATTTCAAACCGTCATTATTCCGGATCGCCATGGATCTTGCTTTGGATTGTATTCCGATCGTTGAGAAGCAGATGCATGACAACGGTCTTCTGACTTATTTTGATTACCTTTACTATCTCCGTAATCTTCTCAAAAAAGATGCCTCACGAGGCGGTGTATTGATCGATCACATATATAAGAGGCACAGTTATTTTCTTATCGACGAATTCCAGGATACCAATCCTCTTCAGTCTGAGATCTTTTTCTATCTTTCTTCGGAGAAGCCCGTCGAGAAGTGGGATGAATGTGTGCCCCGTGAGGGTTCTCTCTTTATAGTAGGCGATCCGAAACAGTCGATATATAGGTTCAGGAATGCCGATGTTGAATCTTTCCGTAAAGTTAAAAACCTTTTCATCAAAAACAGTGGAACTGATTCAATACTGAAGTTGACAAGAAATTTCAGATCCAAGGAGACCCTCTGTAATTACTTTAATGATGTCTTCACATCTTTAATGCCTGCTGAATCGCAGAACCAAAGCAAGTTTGAACCGATCCCTTTGATCGCGGACGGTGAATCCGAAGAGTTCAAAGGTGTATACAGATATGATGCGGACGATAAAGAAAATGCACGTAAGATCAAAGAGATGATCCTTTACCTTGTGAACAACGATAAGTTTAAGGTAAAAGGAAAAGATGATAAGAAGGCGCGGCCTATCAGTTACGGTGATTTTATGATAATCACTGCAACAAAGCTTGCACTTAAGGATATTATTTCCATGCTCTCCGGTGCCAACATACCAATAAAGGTTGAAGGAAGCGTTCCATTTGCAAAATGTGAACCGCTTAAGGAAGTGACCTTGTTCCTTGCTTCGGCAGCAGACACAAAAGACAGCATAGCTTTCTATAAAGCGCTGACTGGGAAGATATGCGGGCTTACGAAGAAGGAACTGCTTGATTATAAAGAATGTGGAGGTTATATCTCTCTGTACAGCCATGTCGATGATGATAAACTAACTGATTCGGCAAGAGCAGTTCAGTCAAAGATCGACATGCTTAGAACAATTGTCGATGAGGCGAAGGGTAAGACAACATCAGCTCTTGTTGAACAGATCATTGATAAGACGGATATCTTTAATATCGTTGATGCCGATGCTCTTGAGATCTTATACTATTCACTTGAGTTGATAAGAGATGCCGAGAGAAACGGTAAGATCGTAACATGGAAAGACGGAAAAGCTTATCTTGATGATCTTCTTGCAGAAAAAACCGATATAGAAAGATATCTCAGTCTTGCAGATGAAGAAGACAAGGTGCATCTTGCAAATCTTCATAAAGTTAAAGGCCTGGAAGCTCCGATCGTTATACTGTCGTATGCAAAGCTCAGAGAGATCACAGCAGATTGTAGGATTGCATATGACAGCGATCCTGCAGAGGCATATATTTTCGAAGTCAATAAGGACGCTTTTACCAATCTTCTTTTGTCCGATGATTATCCTTCTGAATATGATAAAGAGGTAGACGCACTTGAAGATGAAGAAATAAGAAAACTCTATGTTGCGGCAACCAGAGCTCGTAATGCTCTGATTATCTGTTCGTCCGGAGTAAGTGCGTGGACGCCTCTCGGACCCGATATGAGACCCGATGTTTTCGGGTTATTTGAAGGACCTGTTCCTGCTAATAAGGAAAAAGACACCGTGAGTGCCGACGAACTATATGATAAGGCTAAGAAGGAATGTGTTCTAAGTAACAAGGTAAATGATGCTTCTTATATAAATATGAAGCCGAGTAAACTTGACTCCACTTCTTCTAAGATGAAAAGCGGCGATGAGGTTTCCGACGAAGAGACAGATTCTTCTACAGATACTGAGGAGAACAGCACTGATAAAAAAGAAGGTTTTGCTACACTTATCGGAACTATGGTCCATAGACTTATGGAGACGATCGTCTCTAACCGTAATACCGGGGATATCGATGCGATCATCGCTGAGACGATCAGGATGTTCAGAACAATCAAGTCAGAACCTTATGAACAGCGATTTTCTGATATGCTTCATAGCGTTGCAACGGTAATTACAAGCGGAGGTTATGCGCAGACCAACGGAGTGCCGCAGGACATCTTGAATACTCTTCTTAATGCCGATGATGTTTATTGTGAAGTGCCATTCGCATACAAGGAAACTGTAAATAAAGAAGATGTGCTATGGAATGGTGTAATCGATGTCATGTACAGAGAAGGCGAAGACTGGCACATTGTTGATTACAAGACCAATGCTGAAAGCACAGGCTTGGACGAGCATTATAAGAATCAGCTTGAGGCCTATTGCAAGGCGGTAGAAGAATCAACGGGTATTAAAGTCGTTGATGCAAAGATCTATCATATTGATGTTTAACAGGAGTCACCTATGACCACCCCCTCATCCGCTGCAAAACTAAGCCAGAAGGTCTTGATGAATTTCATCGAGTACAATACTTTCCAGGGCTTCTATAAGGTCACGTCCGCAGACAAAGAGCAGTCAGCAGAGCGCGTGTTCAATAAGTGCATCCTTGCCGTCATCGATTGGGTCAGGTCCAGGATAGAGCTTAACGAACAGTACGACGGGGCCGAGGTCAGGTTCCTTTACGATTATCCGTCCATGCAAAGCGAAGAGACTTCGGCGTTCGATGTTTTCGGGCAAGAAGACTTCCACCTGAAGCGCGCCAAGAAGCAGTTCGATATCGCCATTTTCGCCCTGAAGGAGTTCGGCGAGTGGACGATGCGTATCCGCGAACCGAACAACAAAGAGGAGAAGGACTATCTGGACTGGCTCTTTACGACGGACGTGGCGCTCAAGATGGCAGGGGACTACGTTCTTCTTGCATGCAGGACCAAATGCAAGGAAAGCCACAAGCGTGATAACAGAGCGACTCCGTTCAGGCCGAAGTTCCTGACGGATATGTTCAAGGACGAGTATTTCGTTATCTCCGAAGCCGGCGTCTCTTCCAACGACTATCAGATGGACCTCGAGCGGGTGAAGATCGAGATATCCGGCAATGCCAAGAAAGACGACTACGCCTTCCTCAAGGTCGTAAAGGATCCCGGCAGACAGATGCCGCTCATATTCTGTCCGGCTCTCAGAGGTGAAGATAACAGGAAAGACCGCTATAGGATCAGGACGCTTGCATGGCATATGTCCGGCGAGGCGTATGTTGTCACGGACGAGCAGAAAAACGGGTACAAGGACCTGTTCAAGGATAGGATGGCGGATGTCTTAAAGCAGGCGGGCCTCACGGCAAACGAAGCTCTCGAGCAGATCAAGACTAAATATCTGTATCTTGAGCCTTCTTCTGATGGTGAGAAGTTTAAGTGGTTCCCGACAGATCCCGAGATCGACGGGTTCGCCGAGCCCGAAGAGAACGAGGAGCTTCCGGCCGATTGCAAGAAGGTAATTAAGGGCGAGATCAAGGGCGTCGAAGACCATGTGTACGAACGATTGCTTGCCCGTAACGACACGGACAGACCCGATATCGATTACGGTGTAACAATGTTCTACTCGGAACTCTGGAGCGAATACATCAACAATTCCGACGACAGCAAGAGACTGGAGGAGGCGATCGCGGCGAGAGAGGCGGCTGAGCAGCGCCTCAAAGAGCTCACAGAGTCGCATGAGGAGGATGTCTCCGCTAAGGTGGACGAGGTGGTCAAGGAGCTTTCCGAGAAGCTCGAAGAAGGCCACAGGCGGGAGATGCAGTCGGAGAAGGCGCGTTTCGAGGAGAGGCTGAACAAGAAGGAGGCCAGGATCAACGAGCTGAGCGCCGCCCTTGATGAGAACCAAAAGACAATAAAGGACCTGGATGAGAAGCTCCGCAAGAATTACGACTACAGCGTGGAGAACGCGAAACTCACATATCTGAACTCATTCTTGTCCAAGTCATATAAGCGCGGCGCCCTGACCGACTGGGTTACCGAGAACATGGGCGCTCTGATCGAAGTGCACGGCGACGCCGACGATTCCTACAGGAAATGGGGTTACCCCAAAGAAGACCTCGTAAGGAATGCGTTCATCATGCTATATGCGGATGAGTTGCTGCGAGCAGGGAAGATGAGTCAGGAAGTGTACGATGCTGTCCATGCTGATAAGACCTTGTCGGGGTTCTTGCTCGGCAGGAGCGGCGAAGACGGCAAGAAACACCTTGTTGACGGCAATGAGCTCGACCAGCATGTCGTCTATTCTGCGCATTCGGCGGATATGTTCAGGATCTATTACTACAGGGACGAGGCCAAGGGCAAGATAGTCGTCGGGTATATCGGGAAGCATTTGTAAGGTTCAGCACACGTCCCCATACGACTGCAGCCATTCCCTATAATGCGCATTTTGCATTTCGTCGATGTCCGCGCCGTCCTTCAGCATCTCGTGCAGCACCACAGCTGCGAACATGTGCATATCCTTGATGTCTTTGATATCGTAGGGGATGTGCATGCCGAGGACGTCCTTCCAGTAAACTGAAGACAGTTCATGCTTTTCGGCGGTAGCATGGTCCAGGATATACGCGTGATCGCACACCTTGCCGCCGTCCTCGCGCTCTTCGAGCATGATGTAATCCGAACCTGCCGGCACCTGCTGTATGGATCTCATTGCGAGGACGATCTCGGTCATCATGTCCGCAAGCTCTTTCGCGCCGTCAGTCTCGCCGTACAGTGCAAGGTAATACTTGGGCAGGCTCAAGGCAGAACACTTGTCCAGAAGCTCGCGGAAGGTCTCGTATTTCTTATGCTGCCTTCCCGGCTTTATGAAGAACGGGTGCTCTGCCGGGAGCGAGCTGTTGATATACCTGATGCCCCACTTTTTCTGGTATGCCTCGTCCAGCATGAGGCGAAGCTTCCTGCCGGCTTCGGGATCGGCCTTGCCCGCCTCGCGCACAAAGCGCTTCTCATGCTCGACGATGTCGCATCTCAGGTTGGTTATCTGTGTCCAGGTGGAGAGCTTACCCGGCCCGCGGAGTCTTCCCGCACAATAATCAAGGTAGTCGATGAAGGACGCCATCTCCTCCTGCCCCGAGTACATCGCGCGCTTCTCGCGGATGAGCTTTTTGGTATCATCAAGAAGAGTCTTTATGTTCTTGTCCATTCCCTTATCCATCGCCTTACCTCCTTCTAGGAGACCGGCAGCCCGGCCTTGTCCCTGTATTCCTGCTCGGTCGTGTATATGCTTCCGAGGGCAGCGACGATATCTCTGTCTTTAATACCGTCGCCGACAAAATCCAACCCGTAGACTGATACAAGCGTCTCGCGCATGTAGTCGATAAAACCTTCCATACCTGCTACGCCTTTGTATTTCGCAGTCTTGTCATTCACGATATCCCTGAGACCGTCTAATGCATCTGACATTACGTTATCCATAATTCACACGTCCTTTCTTCTGTTAAAGAATCTGTCCCTTATTCTCTTGAACTTGGCCTGACGTTTCTTCTTCTCAAGAGCCTTGTAATCAATCTTGATGTCGACCTCGGGCGGAAGATCGCACGGACTGTTCATGAAGTCCATGAACGCCTTCCTTGCGGCCGCTTCCTCGGGTGAGAGGAGACCGGCCTCGGCCCTGTAGTGACGTTCTTTCCAGGAGACGTCCTGACGAACGGCCTCGAGGTGGCCTGTGTCCAGACGGCCGTCTATGGCCCTGAACGCGTTATCGAGTTTGGCGCCCTTGAGGAAGTAGTAGAAAGCCTTCATGCTCTCTACGCCTTCGTACTCGGCCATCTTCTCGTCGAGCAGCTTGTCTGTCTCCGCCCAATAGACTTCTAACTTCTTATCCATATCCTTACTCCTTCCCGGAGGACCGGCCGCGGCTTACGCCACGAAGCCGATCCTTCTGCTGTTGTGTGTATCCGGATCGAGTTCCGGAGCTTCGATATCCTCGGCCGTGATGGTCGTGAGGATGTCATTCGTGAGGACCGATTCGTCCATCTTGTACACCCTCAGGGCGAGGTTGGAGATGGCCAGTTCGACGGCCTTCCTGACATAACGTCCGTTACCGAAGGTCTTGTTGCGGGAGGCAATCTCGTAGATGGGCGCGAGCTTGTCGATGGCTTCGTCGGTAATCTTCATGTGCCTCTGAGCCACCTGGTAGCGGGTTATCTCGCACAGCTCCTTGACGGTATAGTCGTCGAAGTGGATGCGGTAGGCTATCCTCGAGGACATACCGGGGTTACGGTCGACGAAACGCTTCATCTCTTCGGGGTATCCCGCGAAGATGACGATGATGTCGTCCTTGCGGTTTTCCATCTCCTGGACGATGGTGTTGATGGCCTCGTCGCCGAAGTTGCCGCGGGAGGTACCGTCGTCGAGCGAGTACGCCTCGTCGATGAAGAGCACGCCGCCGTTGGCGTCCTTGAACTTCTTCTTGACCTTGGGCGCGGTCTGGCCGACAAACTCGCCAACCAGGTCGCCTCTCCCGGCCTCGACGAAAACGCCCGATGAGAGCACTCCCTCGTCCTTCAGAATCTGCGCCAGAAGGCGTGCGACGGTAGTCTTAGCGACGCCGGGATTTCCGGTGAAGCACATGGACATGGCGTTCCTACCGATGTCTATGCCGTCCTTGCTGAGACGCTTCTGCATCTTGAACGTCGCTATGGCTTTCTCGATGACCTGCTTTGCGCTGGTAAGGCCTATCATAGCCTCGAGCTGTTCACGTGCGGACTTGCCGTCAGACGCTTCACCCTTGCGGGTCTCGCCGTCATTCGGGTTCACGTAAGAGTCGTCCGGGATGAATACGTCTTCCTTGGTGACCTTGTAGAGCTTGGATGCGGGGATCTCGTCCCCGTACTTCTTGGCAAGTCTCACAGACATATTGAGCGTGGACTTCTCGGCGAGGTTCCTCGCATAGCGGCCGTTGCCGAAATCTTCGATGCGGCAGGCCTTCTCGAAGATATCACGTGCGGATTCCAATGCACCCGGCGTGGCGGAATACCCGTCCTGCTTCAGGATGTACTCGTAGATATGCACGAGTTCATCCGCGTTGTAGTCGGGGAAGTTCACCGTGTACGGTATCCTGCTCTTGAGGCCCTCGTTCACTTCGATGAAACGCTGCATCCTCTCCTTGTAACCGGCGAAGATGACGATGACGTCGTTACGGTACGTCTCCATCTCACGGATGAGCGCCGTGACCGCGGTATCGCTCGTAAGGGCATACGCTTCGTCTATGAAGAGCACGCCGCCCATAGCCGCTTCAAAGGCCTGGTGGATGCGGAATGCGGCAAACATACCGTTCAGTTCGACGCCGGTCCTGACCGCGAAAGCACCGCTCGCAAGGATGCCTTCCTGCTTCAGGATGCGGGCTACGAGCTCGGCGACCATAGTCTTAGCAGACCCGGGGTTGCCGGTAAAGCACATATGCATCGTGCGGCTCTGACCGCCGTGCTTCTTGCGCTGGCGCTCGGCCTTGGAAGCGAGGATGATGTTGTCGACCTGACGCTTGACCGACGTAAGGCCGGTTAGGCTCTGGAGCTGCTCGTAGGCGTCTCTGGTGTCCGTATCGCGGTCGATGCGGAACCCCGCGTCCGTCTCGATATCGTACGCCATGAGGCAGTTCTTCCTGATGGCCCAGGACTCGAAATTCTCGAACGCCCTGAGCACGTCGGTCTGCGTGTATACCTTCTGAGGCATCGTCTTCAGGAACTCGCCCGCCTGATCGGCGTAAACCGCAAGCTCGGAGTTCAGGATGATGTGCTTCAGGTAGTCCTCGGCCGCGCCGGCGTCGCCCTTACCCTCGCGAATCTTCATAAGGAAAGTGAAAGATTGTATCTGAGGGAGGAGGGTGAACGCGAACCCCGGGTCGTCCATATCGTAGACGAACACGAACAGGTTGTCGTTACGGTGCTTCTTGATGACCTTGCACAGGTAGTCGCAGGTTGTCTTGTAGGTGGTCGGATCCGTTCCGAACCTGCCTGACATATCCAGGACTATCGTGCCGCCGTGCGAGTTCTCGATGAGTTTCTCGAAGGTGGCGGGGTGCTTATAAAGGTCATAGTCTATGTCCGTGATAAGCTCTACTCTTCCGCCGGGAAGTCTGCCCGCTTCGGCGAGAGCCTGCATAAGCGTGAGCGTTATGTCGCGTCCGGCTTCCATGCCTTTCGCGGAGATAACGTAGTGCACGGGGATGGCACCGACCGGTTCAGCGTGCTTCTTGGAAGAAACACACTTCTTTATCCTGCCGAGCTCGTCCGTAAGGGACGTGTCCGCAAGGTAGACCGCTGTGCCTGTGCCGGCACCCTTGCGTGCGACCGCTTCATCGAACTTGAAGCCGCACCTTCCGGTTACGATGCACTCTCTGTCGTCCCAGATGAGGTTGTTCGCCTGGTCGATCATTCTCGACCAGTACTGCGTCAGACCTCTTCTCTTGGCCTCAAACATCTTGACGTCGAAATCGATCATCGTAATCTCGACCGGAGCTGTCGTCTTGACCTTGATCCCGAGTACGTAGCCTACGGTGGCCATTATCTCGCCCATAGCCTCGTCGGAATCTCTCTTTCTCTCGTCGACGGCGTAGACTGCCTTGAGGCAGTCGTTGTCCGTGTTGTAGATGAGAAACGACACTCCGTTCGTAAGATTTCTATACAGATAATTGACCAATGCTTCCACATTGCTCTCGTATGAGAAATCCTTCAGTCTGACTGTCTCGGACTTGATTTCTTCGGCCTTCATCTTCATCTCAAATTCGTAGTATCTCATTCCCTTTTTCCTCCTGTGATTTCGTTATGATTGACACAAACATAGCAAATTCGAAATGCCGTTGTAAAGGTTTAAATGAAACTTGTATGGGTAAATTTTGACCTATCCTCGCGAATATATTATTCTTGTATAAAAGAGGGAAGGAGAAGAGAAAATGGCTACAAAAAAGTATTCAGTATTGGCGTTGCTGGAAGTGCTTAAAGAGTATTCGGATAAAGAGCATTGGTTATTGTTCAAAGAGATAAAGTACTATCTCGAAGAAGACTACGGGCTCGACGTTAGCGATAAAACGATAAGGACCGATCTGCGCGCTTTAATCGATTTTGGTTATGACATCAGATTTGCAGATTCCTTCAGGCGCGTGGTCACATACAGCGACGGCACCGTGCTTGATTCCGATATCAATACCGGGTGCTATCTCGTGGGAGAAGTGTCGGATGAAGACATCGAGATATTGTACGATGCACTTCTCAGCGAGAAGTATCTGCCCGACAAAAAGTATAAAGAATTAGTCGGCAAGCTTACCGGACTCTCGTCGACTGTTGATTTCTCTTTGAACGAGAAGGGTGCTGCCAAAGAAAAACCTGACATCGTTGCTGCCGATATTATGTATGACAACATAAGGCGGATACGCAAAGCAATAGTCGAACATAAGAACATCACGTTTAGATACACTTCACTTGGAAACGGAAATGTGG
>Ga0310694_10003983_pt1 | contig 14374 bp, 13 predicted proteins | sample 174DNAGHGhighgp2_FD_203884 | JGI IMG/M metagenome (GOLD analysis project Ga0310694, IMG submission 203884) | Sheep rumen microbial communities from Palmerston North, Manawatu-Wanganui, New Zealand - 1742 DNA GHGhigh gp2 (v2) (version 2) | ecosystem: Host-associated > Mammals > Digestive system... | reverse complement strand
GGGTGCTGTGTCCCAAGTACTCCTGTGTGATTTGCAGCTCTGCCATCTGCTGTGTCTTCTTCATCTGGTCGAAGATGGGTGCGTAGGGCTCGCGTGGCTGGAAGTCGAGTGGTCCGTTTTTCGACTGCAGTATCACGTTGTCGCGGAACAGTCCGTCGAGTTCTGCAAACTCCGACACTGCCTGCTTCACTCGGTCCTCGCCCTTGTGTTTCGAGCCGTAGACGAACGAGCGCCACACCACCGTGCCTCCGTATGGCTTCAGTGCGTCGGCCAGCATGTTGGCCCCGTCGGCATGTGTGCGGCCGTAGTCGAACGGGCCTGGCTGTCCCTCGCTGTTGGCTTTCACCAGGAAACCGCCGAAGTCGGGTATAGCCCTATATATCTCCTTCGCCTTTGCCTTCCACCATGCCACCACCTTCGTGTTCAGCGGGTCGGCGGTCTTCAGGGCTTTCTCTCCCCGTGGACCTGGCAGGTTCATGGGCGAAGCGAAGTTCACCGAGAGGAACACCCTGATGCCCCATGGGCGCAGTATGTCGGCAATCTCCTTCACCTTGCCTATATACTCTGCCGACAGCATCTTTGGTGAGGCGTTGACGTTGTTCAGCACTGTGGCGTTGATGCCTATGCTGGCACAAGCCTCACCATACTCCTCTATCCGCTTGCGGTCTGTTTCCATCCTGTCGTTCCAAAAGATGCTTTTCCCGGCATATCCCCGCTCTATCGAGCCGTCGAGGTTGTCCCAGTGGTTCAGCATGCGCAGGTTGTAGAACGGGTGGCTCTCGCCCTGTTCGCCTCGCAGCAGTGCGTAGCACCCGTAGAGCAGTCCCATCTTTGTGCGGGCTGTTATGACGTGTCCGCTGATGCGGTATCCGTCGTCGGCCGGCATGGTGGTGTCTATTTTCTCAACGATGTCTTTGGGCATGTCTCTGCGCAGCCACAGCCGATGGCCGTCCTCGGCACTTGCCGGCAGTACCATCAATGCTAAAAGAAATGATAGGAATGTTTTCATGATGTGATATTGTTATTTGTTGCTTTGTCGTTTCATGTACTCCCTCCACGGAGTGTCCAGGTCCAGGTATCTGTAGTTTTGTGGCGGGATGTCTGTTGGTATCTGCATGTAGTCGCCATAGAGGTGGTGCAGGTATTCGTCGGGTCGTGCCACCCCCATCAGCCGGCATCCCTCGAACTCCACCGGCACCGGCGTGCCGTACCACTCTTTCGGCATCACCCCTTTGTCGGGCTTGTAGTCGTGGTCGGCCATGAGCTTTGTGCCGTCTATGCTCCACTCCCTTCTCACCTCGTCCAGTTTGCTGTGCACCTCGTCGGGGCTGAACAGCCTGCGCATGAGCAGCGTTAGCAGGCAGCGCAGTCCGCGCCCGTGCTTGTACGGGTCGGTGTGTATGAAGTAGAGCACCTTCCGCCACCTCTTGTACCGTCGGTAGTGTCGTCGGCGTGCCGGGCCGTCGTCTACCATGCCGTCGAGTGGGAACAGGTCTACCGGCAGCCCGCCCACGAAGTCGTAGCTGCGGTGCATGCGGTAGGTCGAGCCCGTCTCTTGCACACGTGCGAAAGGGTAGGGGTAGCCCTCTGTGCTCTGTCCGCTCACCACTTCGTAGCCCTTTGGCATCCACTCGTCGGCGTGGGCCAGCAGTGTCTCGTAGTCCTCGCGTGGCATACCCACGTCGGCATCGTCGTCCCAAGGTATGAACCCCTTGTGGCGCACGGCCCCCAGCATGGTTCCGCAGAGCAGGTAGTACGTGAGCTGGTGCTCACGGCACACGCTGTCTATGGCCTGTAGTATGCCCAGCAGACGGGCCTGCACCTGACGGGTCTCGTCGGTCACGCGGTCGGCGTGGAGAGCCAGTGCCTGCTCGTTAGGATTGCAGTTTGTTTCCATATCGTAAGAAATGCAGTTTTGTCCTTAGCTTATAGTAGTTCTGGGTCACCCCATAGTGCATCATGTTGTGCCATTCCAGCCCCGAGTGGCAGGGGTGTATGCTCACCTGCTGCTTCGGCGCGTCGGCGTTCATCTTGTCGCACAACCGTGCCACGTATTCAAACATGTTGTATTCGCCCAGCACCCGTTGTTTCATCTTGTCCAGCACCGTGGCCGACTGCTCAAACCTGCGGTCGTCGATGACCTTGCAGATGGTGTCGATGGCCTGTTCCGGCTGGCGTATGTCTATGGGCACGAAGGCGTCGGGGCTGAAGTAGTCGGCCAGGTTGGTGCATCCGTGGTATATGGGGAATGTACCGGCCAGGTAGCAGTCGGAGATTTTCTCTGTCCAGTAGTATGGCTCCGACGAGTTCTCTATGGCGATGTGGTATTTGTATGGTCGCAGCACGTCCCATTTGTCATCGAAGGGCCGGAATCCGCGTCCGAAGATGTCTATCCTGTCGCCTAACTGCTCCTTCAGCTTCTCCACGAACTTTATTCTGTCCAGATGTCCTCGTGTGAAGGCTTTGTTGCTGGTTATCACCGAGACGAGCTTCGGCCGTTGGCGGTTGGTGCTGGCCGCGCCCTTCGCGGCTATGGTGTCAGCGGCGAGCGAGTCGTAGTCTTCGGTGAAGGTGTAGCCTCCGTGCCCGTCGGGTTTGTAGCCCACGAACCACGGCAGTATAGCCGGTCCGTAGACCACGTTGCGGTGTCGCAGCTGCTGCTGGCAGCTCACCACCAGTCCGAACTGGTCTGTGTATCGTTGCGGATAGACCAGCACCGAGCGTGGTTCGGTGGTCAGCAGTATGGTGTTCTCTGGAGCTACGCGGCATGTCTGCACCTGTCGCACCCCCTTGCCCTGCACCACCCAGAAGTCGGCCTCGTCCATCGAGTCGTCGAGGCAGAACTCATAGCGCCCGTCCTGCGAGCGCAGGTTGCGGCCGGGTGTCTGGCGGTGCATGATGGTTGCCAGCCCTTCGCGGTAGGGCATGAATCTTATCTTGTACATAGTGTGTCAGGCGGTAGTGTTGTTGGTGGCTGAGAGATAGGCTTCGGCAGCCTCCAACCCTTTCTTTATGTAGTAGCCGTCGTTCAGCCGGCGGCCCATGTCGAGTGCGTTCCTCCTCATCTGCGCGTAGTCCCCTGGCGTGAGGTGTGAGAGCACAGCTGTCAGCTGCGAAATGCCGTCGATGGCTATGCCCACCCTCTGCTCTTCTATGAATGGTGCCATGGCGGCCTGCTTCCACACTATGACGGGAATGCCTGCGCGGAGGTAGAACGACGTCTTGTGCGGGTCATTGATGCGCAGGTACTCGCCCCAGTCGCCGGTACATTCGTCCAGCGAGTCGCCGTCCCACACCAGCCCGAACTGTGGAGGAGCCTGCCGGTCGCCACCGGCGGTGGCTATGAAGTCGTCGCTGTCTATGAACCCGTGGTATGCCAGTGCCGTGTCTGTGGCGTGCTGTCCGTCGCCGTGTGCCGGGTCGAAGCCCTTGCCGTAGAGGTCCAGCCGCCATCCCTTCATCACGGGCTCCAGCCTGTAGAGGAACTCGTTGCGCCAGCGCCCCAAGTTGCCGGCGTAGACTATACGCCATTGTGCCGGCGTCGTGGTGCCGGTGGCCTGCGTGCCGCTCTGTGCCGGGGGTAGGGGATGGGGCGAGAGGTAGTCGAAGATTTGCAGGCAGTGTATGCCGCCCTTGAAGCCGTGCTCCACGAGGTAGTGGCGCATGGTGGGGTTGTGGGCAATGATGAAGTCGGTCTTCGACAGCCGGCTGTTCTCGCCCTCTGGCGTGAGTTTGTGGCGGCGGAAAGCCCCCAGGTCGTGTATCACCGTCACCACGTGTGCACCCTTCATCTTTGCCAGCGAGCAGGCCATGTAGTAGAATTTCTTCATGGGGTACTGCAGAAACAGCGTGTCGCCCTTCTTCAGCGTCCAGAGTATGCTTGTCACGCTGGCCAGCTTGGTCATGAAGCGCCCCAGCCCCCCACTGCCGAAGTTGTGGCGGGTGAGGTTGGTGAAGCCCTCGCGCCGGCATATCTCGTCTATGTCTTGCTTGGCTTTGTTTACCGTCCCTACTTCAATGTAATACTTCATATCGTCCTAAGTGGGTTATTTGTTTTCTGCGTATCCAGCGGCGGTCGTGCCTCTCTTTCACCCTGATGGCCTCTGCGGTGTCCTCGTCTGTCCATCTGCGTGCCGCGGCATATTCGCCGAGTATGTATCGGTAGGCCGGGGTGAGCCAGTAGAACAGTGTCAGGTTCTCCATGCACTCTGCCCGTGGCACCGCTCCGTCGTAGAAGCGCATGCGGTTGATGTCTATGAGCTCGAAGGTGTATGGCGGTCTGCTCCTGCCGCTGCTTGTGGTGCCGCCGCCCTCCTTGAATAGCACGTTTGTGGGGTTCAGGTCGCGGTGCAGCACTCCTGCCTCGTGCAGCTGTGCCACGAAGCGGGCATAGGCCGTGGCGAGGGTCTGGTCAAATGGGTCCTGCTCTATCAGCCGCGGGCGTATGGGCTGTGCGTCGGTATGCTCGCACACGTAGTACACCTGTCTCACCAGCCCGCAGCACCGCTCTTCCATGAAGGCGATGGGTGCTGGCGTGGCGAAGCCCCGTCGCTGCAGCTCCATGGCGTTCTCGTAGGCACGGCGGGCCTTCGACGGGCGGAAGAGCGTGTATGCCACCATCTTCACCAAGCCATGGCGCTTGAAGCGTTTCACCACCACCTGACGGCCGTCGACGAGGAACAGGCGCACCTCGTTGCGCCCTTTGTACAGCAGGCGTCCTTCGCTCCGTGCCATCAGCCTGGGCACGTCGCTGAGCCAGGTACGCAGGTGGCTGTAGGCAGGAGCTGTCTCTATATGCATGTTTGTCTGAGTGTCTATCTTTGTCGTTTTATTTCTAATGGGTGGCAAATTTACAAAATATCTGCCGTATTTCCAAATCTTTATGCTAAAAACTTGCGTAGACAGGTGGAAAGTGAACGAGTTGGGCATACTATTTATCTCCCAGTTGGAATCTATTTTACTCCCAGTTAGAAACTATCTAACTGCCAGTTAGGAACTATCTAACTGCCAGTTAGAAACTATCTAACTGGCAGTTAGAAACTATCTAACTGCCAGTTGGAAACTATTTAACTCGAATTTAGGTGCTATCCAACTCGAAGTTAAGTACTATCTAACATTGAAATGCCATTATGCATCAGAGCATTGTTTTATATGGTTTTTATTGGTTCTATTTGTTTTTGAAAGGCGCTTGCGGATGGAGGCAGAATTTGGTGGCCGCCATGCTGCGAATATTGTTGCAGTGTCTTCTCTGAACAATAAAACCCCAAAAAAACGTCAAATATTTTAATTTTTCTCTAATAAAATTTGGATGTACGGAAAAAAAGCAGTAACTTTGCACCCGCTTTTGCGAAAAGCCGCTATACAGCAACAGTTTACAAGCTGTGCCATCGCGAAAAGCTTTGGTCCCTTCGTCTATCGGTTAGGACGAGAGATTTTCATTCTCTAAAGAGGAGTTCGACTCTCCTAGGGACTACAAAGACTGAAGATCGTGAAAACTACGATTTGGCGTCTGCAATTATAATTGTCATCTGCGCAGCGATGCGCTACCAGCATGTAGCTGGGAAACGGTGGCAATGGGCTTTAGGAAGTCGGAGACTGACGATGGTCCGCCCAGGGCGGCTGAGAGGCGCAAGACCCAGGGGCTTTAATTGAAAGTTTAAAAAACAAAAATTAAAAAATTAAAAAAAATTAAAGTACAAAATGGCAAATCACAAATCATCGGTGAAAAGAATTCGCCAGGCCAAGAAGAGACAGCTTCACAACAAGTACTACGCCAAGACCATGCGTAACGCTGTCCGCAAGCTGCGTGCAATGACAAACAAGGATGAGGCAGTGGCTCTCTATCCGAAAGTGCAGAAGATGCTTGACAAGCTCGCAAAGACAAACATCATCCACAAGAACAAGGCCGCAAACCTGAAGTCGAGCCTCTCGCTGTACATAAACAAGCTTTAATAGGCAATTGTGGTTAAATAAAAACATTGACCGCGCAAGTACCGCTTGTGCGGTCTTTTCTTTACTATGAACGAACAACTGATAACGAGTGTGCAAAACCCGAGGGTGAAGCGTCTGCTGGCATTGCAACAGAAGTCGGCTGAGCGCCGCCGCAGCGGTCTCTTCGTGGTTGAGGGCCGCCGCGAGCTGGAGCACTGCCTGGCAGCAGGCTACGAGGTCGACACCATATTCATCAAGGAAGAGGAATCCATTTCTCATTTCTCGTCTCTCACTTCTCATTTCGTTCCCGTCTCTGCCCACGTCTACGAGAAAATGGCCTACAGGGGTGGCACCGAGGGTGTCATAGCCATAGTGAAAAGCCGCCGGCTGACGCTCTCCGACCTCCACCTGCCCGAAAACCCGCTCATCGTGGTTCTCGAGAGTGTGGAGAAGCCTGGCAACCTGGGAGCCGTGTTGCGCTCTGCCGATGCCGCGAAAGCCGATGCTGTGATAGTCTGCGACCCACTGACGGACCTGTTTAACCCCAATCTTATCCGGGCCTCGATAGGTGCGGTCTTCACCGTGCCGTGCGTGGCATGCAGCAGCGAGGAGTGCATAGACTTCCTGAAGAGCCACGGCATAGCCATACTCACCGCACAGCTGCAGGACAGCCACCTGTACTATGACACCGTCATGACCGGTCCCACGGCACTCGTCATGGGCACGGAGGCTACGGGCCTCACCACACAATGGCGCGAGGCAGCCACAGCACATATACGTATACCTATGCTTGGCCGCCTCGACTCGCTGAATGTCTCTGTGTCCACCGCCATCCTGCTCTTCGAAGCAGTGAGGCAGAGAAAGGTGAAAGAATAAAAAATCCTAATCTGAATTATTCATCCTTAAGTCCCTTGGAACGCTCCGCGTCTTACCAAAACCAAGAAAAACATCAAATATGGTTTTTGATGGTTTTTATTGGTTTTTGAAAGACCGCTTGCGGTTGGATGCAAATCAAATATAGTGTAATACAGGCTAAACTCCTATACTTCTAGACCAAATGCGCGATATGCTCTTCGCGGTCGCCGGGCAGCATGTCTACCACGGGCAGCTCTATCATGGTGTAGCACCCTGGCTGCTGGCGCATTGAAGCACGGGCCACGTTGACGAGCACCTGTCCGGTGAGGGCGGGGTTGTTGATGTTCATGTTGAACTCGAAGCGCTGGTTCTGCGTCTTTCCGCTCACTCCCTTGCGCACCAGATTCACTCCGTGGCCCATGTCGCGCACCTCGTCGACACTCTGCACTTGGAACACATGGGTCTCGTCGCTGGCAAAATAGGGGTCTGCCTTGATGGCGGCAGTGACAGCCTCAAGGCTGGCTCCGTCCTCCAGCTCCACATAGACCATGCGGCGGTGTATGCCCTCGCCCAAAGGTATGGTCATCGACAGCGCGTTTTTCACTCCTTCCTTCGAGCGCACGCATACGGAGTGGCCCATGGACATGCCTGGCCCGAAATTGGTGTAGCTGAGCCCCTTCGGTGCGAGGCTCTGCATCAGTGTGCGCACTATGGAGTCGCTGCCCGGGTCCCATCCGGCAGCGATGACGCTCACCGTGCCCGTCTGCTTGTTTATCTCCATGAGCGTGTGGCGGTAGTCGCTGATGAGGGTGTGTATGTCGAAAGAGTCGACAGTGTTGATGCCCAGCGGCAGTATCTGCCTGGCATACTCCTCACACGAACGCGTCGGTGTGGCCAGGATTGCCACGTCCACGTCTTTCAGTTCGCGAATGTCCTTCACCACGTCATAGGCGGCCAGCTCTGCCGGCTTGTTCTCTGCCCCGCGACGGCGCACCACACCGGCGACCTCAAAGTCGGGGGCGGCCTCAAGGGCCTCAAGGGCGTAGCGCCCGATGTTGCCGTAGCCTACTACGGCGGCTCTAATCTTCTTCATATTGATATTTTGGTTGTGTTGTGAGTTGTTTACGGTGCAAAAATACTACTTTTTCGGGAAAAACAAATCATAACGACACATTTTTTTGAGTATAGCGTTCATTTTATCAATATAAATCATTACCTTTGCCGCCAAAAGTTATCACTATGACCCAAACAGAATGTACGAAGCTACTTGAGCTGCACGGTATCAAGCCCACCGCAAACCGCATAGTGGTGGTGCGCGAACTGGCCGTCGCTGGCTATCCCATGACGCTCAACGAGCTGGAGATGAAGATACTGTCCATAGACAAGTCGGGGATATTCCGTGCGCTGACTCTGTTTCGCGAGCACCACTTGGTGCACGCCCTCGATGACACTGGCGGCACCCGCTACGAGCTGTGTCACAGCCACAGTGCCCACGAGGACGACGACCTGCACGTGCACTTCGTCTGTGAGCGGTGTGGCCGCACCTACTGTCTGGACAGTGTGCCGGTGCCACAGGTAGAGCTGCCGCCGGGCTTCACCATGACCTCTGCCAGCCATGTGGTGAAGGGTGTGTGCGGCCATTGCGCTACCTCTTCAAAAGTTTGTTGATGGCTCGGTCGAGGGTCTCGGTAGGCTCAATGATGTTGTAGTCCTGCCAGAAGGTGGGGTCGCGGAAATAGTCCACCCTGTCGAAAAAGGCGTCGCGCTGGTCGAACGACTGTCGGCCGCTTATCGGCCTTGCCCCGCTCTCAGCCCGGCTTGTCACTGCCATCTCGCAGAAAGCGGTGAACTGTGTGGCGAAGAGCCTGCGCCGCCAGTCGCAATTGAAACGGAACGTGGTGCGTATGTAGCTGATACGCGTGAGCCCGTCGCTGCCCTGACGGTAGTCGACGAGCACCGTAAGCTCCTTCGGACGGAAACGCACGCCGGCAGGTTTCTTCACCAGCATTATCTGTGTGGCCTTTTCACGGTCGCGCATGTCGAGCGACAGCACGGCGCGAGTGAAGGCCAGCGTCTCCTGGTCTATGTAGAGATTGCCGAAGTAAAGGGGGTAGGGCATCTTCTTCCTGGGCGTAATGCTTACCACATACTGCATACGGTCGCCAATGCTGGTGGGTGTCTCCATCCTCAGGTCGTAGCAGTCGAGCTCTTCCTCGTTGAGCAGCAGGTCGGTGTTCTTGGCCACGTCGAGCTGCACTGGTGTCACCGGTCCGCCCAGCACTTTCACACTCAGCGTGTCGCTGCTCTTAGGGCTCAGCAGTCGGCGCCCTTTTATTATGGCCACACGGTCGCGGTAGTCGCTATGGCCGTAGCGTGTCTTGTACATGTCGACCACCCCTTCCGCCACACAGATATAGTGCTGGCGCTTCATGGCCGTCTCGCGGTAGAAGCAGTGGTACAGCTCTGGCTGCTGACTGTAGTTCCTCGGTATGCGCTTGATGGCCTCGAGCACCATCGCCCGTGGGTTGTCGGCCATGACCAGCACCTCTTGCAACTCTATGGTGGTTGGCCTGAGCTTCACTTTCACTTCCCCTCCCTGCTTGTCGGCGAGCGTTATCCGCTGTGCACGATACCCCAGATGGGTCACCGTGATGCTGCTCAGCGCCGTGTCGCTCTTCAGGGTGAAGAAGCCGTCGCTGTTTGTCACCACTGCCAGGTCAGCAGCGGTGATGCTGGCCCCCTCTATGGGTCGTCCGGTGTCGGCGCTGACCACAGTGCCGCTGACCACAGCTTTCTGGGCAGTGACGATGATGGCCATAAGCAATGCCACTATACATACAAATCCTCTCTTCATTATGTGTTCATGCCATGGCGCAAGGCCATGCGCCGTTATCTTTGTGTCGGTAGTGGTGCCTGGTGGCATCATGATGACGCCACTATTTCTTCATCTCGGCGTCGAGACGCTCCACGGCTCCCGTCACGGGCGACACCCATAGGCGGGTGGTGTAGTGCTTGTTGAACAGGTCGGCACTGAGCAGCTCGACATTGCCAAACTGTGCTGCAGGCAGCTCTTTCTGGTCCACCTGGTCAATGCCGGCATAGATGGTGCTGCGCATGCGGCCCGGTACGTTCACATAGACCCCCGACTCGTATTCCTTCTTCTTGGTTTTTGCAGCGGCATCCAGGTCGGTGGCAGGCACTGCGTCGAGATCCTCGATGCTGATGTAATAGGGTGCTCCCGAGAGGTCGTCGGCATCGACGAGGCCCAGCTGTTGCGACAGGCGGAACAGGTGCTGGCGCTTGACAGGTCCCTCGGGCACGAAGTTGATGACATACTCGCTGGTGTCGCGCACGGTAGTGCCCTGGAACAGCGTGGTGAGCGCTTTCTCCTGCTCGTCTATCTGTGCGAGCATGAGCTTCAGCTGTGCTCCGTCCTGTGGCATGAAGTCGGCCTGGCCCTTGATGAGCAGGCTGCGGTTCTCGCGCAGGTCGTAGATCTCTCTCGAGGTGAGCTCTGCCATCTTGGCGGTGCTGCCAGCTGCAAGTATCTCCTCGTTCATATAGCGTCGTGGCTGCAGTGCCGGGCCTTTGGGAGCGGGCTCAAAGGGCTGGGGCTGCACCTCTGGCGTGGGCTCTGCATTAATGCTCAGCAGGCGCCCATCGTCGGCCAGCGCCACGTTGGCTGCCACGGTCTTGGCATTGAACTTCACCGAGAAGCCTTTCTGCTGGTCGGCGACCCCGAATGGCGTCTGGCTGATGCCCACCACCCTGTAGCTGGTCTGCGGCTCCAGGCTCACATCGTTCAGGCGCAGATAGCGCTGTGCGTAGCTGGCAAAATCGCCGGGCGTATAGCTGGTTTTCTCCACCAGCACGCTAACGCGTATGGCCGTGCGGGGGAGGAAATAGACTGCACCGTCGGTGGTGACACCGGGGCGGTACTCACTGATGGTGGTCTGCGCAAGCAGGGGAAGACAGGCCAGCGCACACACTGCAAAAAAACTTATAAAACGTTTCATAAGTAACTATTCAATTTTATTTTCTACAGATTTTTTTTTCAAACAACGGTTGGGGCTTATGGGTCCTATAGGTCTTATGGGTCTTATGGGACTTATGGGTCTTATAGGTCCTATAGCTATCCTCTCACCCTTTCAAATGCTTTTGGCAGGAAGGAGATGATGTCGCTTGCGAGAAGGCTCTCCTCGCCCAGCTCTTCTGCAGCCAGGTCGCCGGCCAGCCCGTGGAGGTAAACGCCCAGCAGACAAGCGTCGCGCTGTTGGTAGCCCCTGGCCAGCAGGCCGGTGATGATGCCGGTGAGCACGTCGCCGCTGCCCGCCGTCGCCATCCCCGCGTTGCCGGTAGTGTTGAAGGCTATGTGCCCGTCGGGCATGCAGATGGCGGTATGGTGGCCTTTCAGCACCACGTAGCCGTGGAGCTTCTCTGCCATGTGCAGGGCTTTCACCAGGCGCTCGTAGCTGTCCACGCACTGTCCCTCCAGTCGTTCCAGCTCCTTCGGGTGGGGTGTGAGTATTATGCCCTTGGGCAGTTGCTGTAGCCATGCCCTCCGTGCGGCGAGTATGTTCAGCGCATCGGCATCGGCCACCACCGGGCATCCCGCCCTGCGCAACTGTGCTATCATGGCTATCGACGTCTGCTCGGTGGTGCCCAGTCCAGGGCCTATGCCCATCGCCTGGAAGTCGTCGGTAGAGAGTGCCTCGCTGAAGATGGTCTCCTCGCGGTCGAGATGCAGCACTGCCTCGGGCACCGCCGTCTGCAGTACCCCCACGTTGCGCCGTGGGGTGTGGACCGTCAGTTTGCCCACACCTGAGCGCATGCAGGCCTTTGCGGCAAGGACAGCCGCACCGGCCATGCCATAACTGCCTGCTACGAGCAGCGCATGGCCCATGTTGCCTTTGTGTGCGAAGGCGTTGCGGGGGCGGAGCAGCCTCCGTATGTCGTCTGCACCGGTCATGGTGTACTGTGCCTCCATACGTTCCATGCCCTCGCTGCTGATGCCAATGTCGAGCACCTGCAGCTCGCCTACGAACTGCTGGTTCTCGGCAAAGAGAAACGCCAGCTTGATGTTTTGCAGCGTCAGCGTCACATCGGCACGGATGATGTTTGCCCGCACGTTATAGGTGTTGTCCTCGGTCATAAGGCCCGAGGGCACGTCGATGCTCACCACTGTGGCCGCCGACTGGTTGATGTACTTCACGAGCGAAGCGAAGCCTCCTGCCAACGGCTTGTTGATGCCAGACCCGAAGAGACCGTCGATGACGAGCATGCCACTCTCCAGGCGCGGAGGGTCGAACTCCTGCGTCACCTCGGTGAGCAACAGCCGTCCTTTCCTGTCGGCCAGGCGGTGTTTGTTCTCGGCACAGTCGGCAGAGAGGTGGTCGGAGATGTTGAACAGGAATGTCTGTACCTGGTAACCCTGCTCCACGAGCATACGTGCCACGGCAAGGGCATCGCCGCCATTGTTGCCGGGACCGGCAAACACCACCACGGGCATGGACGACGGCCAGCGGTCGCAGATGGCAGAGGTGATGGCGCGGGCGGCACGCTCCATCAGGTCTATAGACTTTATAGGTTCGTGCTCGATGGTGTATTTGTCGAGCTCTTTTATCTGGTTGCTTGTAAATATTTTCATAACAAGTGCAAAAGTACTAAAAAGTTATCTAACATGACGGTGATTTGCCGTTTTTTTTGTAATTTTGCAACAAAATTAACAAACGTACTTATTATTATGGCAAGAGTAACCATCTTAGACAAGACTTTTGAGACATCGATACCAGAGTCCGAGATTCTGGAAAAGGTGAAGATAGTGGCCGAAAGGATAAACCACGACTATAAAGACAAGACCCCACTGTTTCTGGCAGTGCTCAACGGAGCCTTTATGTTTGCCGCCGACATCATGCGCGAAGTCACCATCCCCTGCGAAATATCGTTTGTGAAGCTTGCCAGCTACCAGGGCACCACATCGACAGGCACCATCAAAGAGGTGATGGGAATAAACGAAGACCTGACAGGGCGCCACATCATAATACTTGAGGACATAGTGGACACAGGCCTCACCATGAAGCGCATGGTGGAGACGCTGGGCACACGCAACCCCGCCTCGATAGAGATCTGCCCTATGCTGTTGAAGCCGGGAAAACTGCAGGTGCCACTCAACATAAAGTATGCCGCCATGGAGATACCCAACGACTTCATAGTGGGCCACGGACTGGACTACGAGCAACAGGGGCGCAACCTGCCTGACATCTACACACTCGTGAAAGAGTAGTTAGAAGGAGTTAGAAGGAGTAAGAAGGAGTTAGAAGTCGATAGACTTGCCGCTGCGATATCTGTTGAGTAGTTAAGTCGATAGACTTGCCGCTGCGTTTTTTCAAGTTTCAATTTTTCTTCCATGAGACAAATAAAGCTTCCATATATGCCTGGCGAGACGAAGGCTCAGCCCGGCGACCTCCTGCCCGACGTATGGTACAAGGGCAAGGAATATGACGTAGAACAGAACCAATTTGAACAAAGGATAATAATGAAGAACATCGTGATTTTCGGTGCTCCAGGCTCAGGCAAGGGCACCCAGAGTGACAAGCTCATTGAGAGATACGGACTGGAGCACATCTCCACTGGCGACGTGCTGCGCAGTGAAATAAAGAAAGGCACAGAGCTGGGGAAGACGGCCCAGTCATTCATAGACCAAGGCCAGCTCATACCCGACGAGCTGATGGTCAGCATACTCGCCTCGGTGTACGACGGCTTCGGACGCGGGCACAAAGGCGTGATCTTCGACGGGTTCCCACGCACCATACCGCAGGCCGAGGCACTGAAGAAGATGCTGGCAGAGCGTGGCGACAAGGTGGCCGCCATGATAGAGCTTGACGTGCCAGAGGACGAGTTGATGAAGCGCCTGCTGCTGCGAGGACAAGTCTCCGGCCGTGCCGACGACAACGAGGAGACCATAAAGAAGCGCCTCGTCGTCTACCACAGCCAGACACAGCCACTCATTGAGTGGTACAAGCAGGAAGGCATACGCCACCACATCGACGGGCTGGGAGAGCTGGACCGCATCTTCGCCGACATCTGCGCTGTCGTAGACGCGCTTTAGGAGTGTAGGAATTTAGGACTTTTTTCATCCCCTGCTTCACCTACGTGGAGCCGGGGATGATTGTTTCTCGGCATGAGCATTGTCAGTCGTGGGGTAAATTGCCGTGTGTACTATGTGGTATAAAAAAGAAAACATCATGGCAAGGAAGAAAAACGGCGGAAATCTTTGGCCGTCTCGCTCTTTATTCGTAATTTTGCAGCGAAACTCCTATAAATGTAATGAGTGAGGGCATAAGGCCCCGATATTTTAAAAGAAACAACAATGAGTGAAGATAAAAGGAAAAATCTTACAGTGACTCTTTCGTCATTAAGCAATGAGGAAAAAGTGTGGGTCATCAACTTTCTGGTAGAGGACCTTTCTTCTGCTCCTGTAAAGAAGAAAGCCATAAAGGCCAGGAAAGACGAACTGACCGATGAACAATGGGAAGAGTATTTCGAACATCAACCAGCTGTACCCCTTCCCGACGAGACGATTCCTTTG
>Ga0310694_10003982_pt1 | contig 14375 bp, 16 predicted proteins | sample 174DNAGHGhighgp2_FD_203884 | JGI IMG/M metagenome (GOLD analysis project Ga0310694, IMG submission 203884) | Sheep rumen microbial communities from Palmerston North, Manawatu-Wanganui, New Zealand - 1742 DNA GHGhigh gp2 (v2) (version 2) | ecosystem: Host-associated > Mammals > Digestive system... | reverse complement strand
TAGAAATTTTGTGTGACCAAAGTTTGCAACGGTTTCTGGGTTACAAACACTTATACGAAAAATAAGAAAAATATAATTATTAGGTTTCAGATTATACAATATGAAAAATCTTAAAATAACTAATCTTGGTCCATTAGGTAAAATCAACATCAACTTTGGTGATTTGACAATTCTTATAGGGCCACAAGCCAGTGGAAAAAGTATTGCGCTTGAAACCCTAAAACTAGTTGTTGACAGAGACAGTGTCATTAGCAATCTCGACAGATACAATTATATTATTGGGCATAATACAGACAAGATTTTAAATGTTTACTATGGGGATGGTATGGCACCGATTTGGAAGAACAGCACATCGGTTATATTTGATGGAACTTTCTTTGATAAAAAACAAATCCCATTGAAACCTCAATCCGACAATGAGACTGTTTTTTATGTCCCAGCCCAAAGAATCCTTAGTATATCAGATGGTCGTCCTAAGAATTTCATGGAATTTGACAGTTCTTCTCCTTATATTCATCGTATTTTCAGTGAAACATTGAGACTGTTCATGCAGAATGGTTTGGGACAGTCCAACACCATTTTTCCTTTGAGTAACAGATTGAAAGGCCACATGAAGAAATCGCTCAATGCTTCCATTTTCCACAATGCCAAAGTGGTAATGGAAGAACGTTCTGGGCAAAAAAAGATGTTACTACAGGTGGACGATGTCAACATTCCGTTTATGTCCTGGAGTGCAGGTCAAAAAGAATTTATGCCATTATTGCTGGCATTTTATTGTTTGTCCGGACCACCATCAAAAGTAATAAAACGCGAGAAATACAAGTATGTGATTATCGAAGAACCCGAAATGGGACTTCATCCCCGAGCCATTGTCAGTGTGATTCTTCAGATATTAGAGTTACTGCAAGATGGTTATCAAGTGATTCTTTCCACTCATTCTCCTATGTTTCTAGAGTTTGCATGGGCTTTCAATCTCTTAAAGAATGTTTCAACAAAATACAAAGCCTTGAATGAGTTGTTCAACGTGCCTGAAAATTCCTCGATTGGCACAATGCTTTCAGGTATTTTTGAAAAAACTATTAACACCTATTATTTTAAACGAACAAAAACGGGAAAAGTAGTTTCTGTTAACATATCTTCCCTAGATGCAGGAAGTTCTAACAGCATTATAGCTGAATGGGGCGGATTGTCATCCTTTGCATCAAAAGCATCCGAGGTTGTTTCAAAACACTTGAATAATGAAGAATGAGGAAAGACTATTAGAAACAGCCGTTGCACAAACCGCTGATGTTGCGGGACATTTTAGAAATGGCATTCAGGCAGTCAAAGGGGTTTATCATTCAAAGATTCAAACTAAAGAATCTCGAATGTTGACAGGTAGTGTTGATATAGATACCGCAACTCAAACATTGTACCCTAATGCAAACAGGTGGGATTATGCTATTGAATATGACGACAAGACATACTTTGTAGAGTTTCATCCTGCCTCAACCGGCAATGTGGGTGAGATGATAGAAAAACTTAAATGGCTTAATTGGTGGCTACGGGAAAAAGCCCCATATATCAATGCATTAAAGCCGAAAAACATAAACGCATATCACTGGGTGGCAACAGGAAGCATCCAGATTCTAAATACTTCACGACAACATAAACTTTTAGCGACAAAAGGATTACTTCCTAAAAAAATGATGGTTTTCAAATGAATGTGAAGCAACGTGAGCCCAAAGAGGAACTGTTTAAGCAGAAAATAGATGATGCCGTCATCCGCAACTCGTTCAACTCATACGAAGAATTGAAAAGTGGCGTATATGCTCATTCTGCGCAAGTGGATGTCACACCCGAGCTGCCGGCGCAGGCGGTGACCGAAGCTATAGTAAATGCTGTGGTGCATCGTAGCTATACAAGTAATGGCAGTGTGCAAGTAATGCTTTTCAAAGACCGCTTGGAAGTTTGGAACCCCGGTAAACTTCCTCAGGGAATGACTATTGCAAAATTGAACAAGGAGCACACTTCCAATCCGGTCAATCCCGTTCTTGCTCATCCCGTTTATCTTTCCGGCTATATAGAACAAATGGGAACAGGTACCACCGATATAATCGACCACTGTTTAGAATATGGACTCCGTAAACCGGAATTCCACCAAGATGATGATTTTCGGGTTGTTCTTTGGCGACCAGAAGTACAAGAAAGAGTACAAGAAAGAGTACAAGAAGATAGCAATATTATCAAAATTGTGTCGGCCATACGAGGAAATACGGTATCGGCTAAAGAAATAAAGATAATAATGAACTTGAAAGGTCGTTCCAACTTTACAAGTCGTTATTTACACCCCTCCATTGAACAAGGGTATGTAGCACCGCTATTTCCCGATGCGCCCAAACGCCGGGACCAGGCCTATTATCTTACGGAGAAAGGATTGAAATTGTTTGCTGAAATTTCTAAAGAGAGCTAATTATTGTGATGGGGTCAGTTCTTTTAAACGTATAATCAAAACCGCTACCAACATGTCAAAAGCACAACTTAAAAAGCAACTCAACTCGTTAGAGAAGTCACAAATCATCGAAATGGTGATGGAACTTTATGATGCCCGCAAAGAGGCAAAGGAATATCTGGAATTTTATCTGAACCCCGACGAGGACAAGAAGCTGGAGGAGTTCAAGAAAATCATCCAAAAAGAGTTCTACCCTTCCCGTGGGGAGCCCAAAACTCGCTTCAGCGTTTGCCGTAAGGCGGTGACTGACTTTATGAACATGAAGCCAGCGCCCGAGAGGAATACCATATGTAAAGGGCGTATCGCATACGCCACCCTGTAGAGACGTTTCATGAAACGTCTCTACAATCCCACAAAACGGGCGTGATCGATGATTGGTCGCGCCCGTTTTTCATATCCGATTTTTTTGTATCTTCGCAGCTGAAATTTTAACTTCCACGTTTTCAAAAGCCAATACTATGATCACCACCATCGAAAAACCTTCCGACTATCGGCACTTCCTCCTCGGAATTGTGTTCTTTGCACTGTTCGAGATCGTCTGGTGGAGCATCTCCCCCCTCTTTTTTGCACTGGAGGGACTGATGAACCCCATTCTGGTTATCATTGTGGAAAAACTGCTGAAACTGGCTGCCTTCTATTACCTGTTCTGCAAAGCCACCGTTTGGGACATCCAATGGAAGCACCTCATCATCGTGGTGGCACTATATGCCGCAGTTCAGCTGTTAGGCTACCTCACCTTGTTCTCCGACTTCTTCGACAATCATTATCTCATGAAAGATTATGATATCTCCAATCTCACTTTGAGGAAAGTCAGACTATGGTCGTGGGTGATCACCACACTCGTCATCATGTCTTTCCTGTGGTGGAATTTCGTCGCGTCGGAGTCTGGCTCTGAGTCGGACACAATCGATACGACCAATCGATATTTATGCGGCGGTATGCTTTTCTTTCTCACATTCCGCCTCGTCCTGTTTTCCGTGGATTACGTTGCGAACAGTTACGGGCCATACACGTATCATCCTGTGTTACTGGACTGTGTCTTCTACCCGTTGCTTTTCGCCATCGCTGCCGCTGCGATATATCTGATTATCTGCAAGAAGATGGTCGTGCCTCCTCTTGCTGTCCTGCTGGCTCTCCTTGCTCTGTTCGTCTTCACGAAATGGTTCCTGCCCAATATTGTTTTCGACCATTACTCCAAACTGGAACCCACGGATGAATTTTATGTCCATTTTTTCACTAATGTGTCGTACGTCTGCTATTTCGCAGTCACCTTGACGGCATTGTATTTGTATCGCAAGGGCAAATTGGATGCACCCGCCCTGTAGAGACGTTTCATGAAACGTCTCTACAATACCCTAAACCGGGCGTGATCGATTTCGGTCGCACCCGTTTTTCATATCATCACCCCATCTTTCCCGAATTTTTATTACCTTTGCACTTTCAAATTAATCAAGCAAATGAGTAAGAAATTCAACCTTTTCTGCATCTTATTGATGCTCTTCGCCTTTGGTGCCCGCGCGGACGAAGGCATGTGGCTGCCCTATTCCATCAACGGGCAGAATCTGGCTGACATGCAGCGACTTGGCTGCAAGTTGACGGCCGAACAGATCTTCAGTTTCAACCAGCCCAGCCTCAAGGACGCCATTGTGCAATTCGGCGGCGGTTGCACCGGCGAGCTCATCTCCCCCGAAGGATTGCTGCTCACCAACCACCACTGCGGTCTTGGCCAAGTGCAGGCCCACTCCTCCGTGGAACACGACTACCTGAAAGACGGCTTCTGGGCTTACAGCAAAGATCAGGAACTTCCTAACGAAGGTCTTTCTGTGCTGTTCCTCAACTACATAGAGGATGTCACCGAGGCGGTGCTCAAAGGCGTGACCGACAATATGTCTGAAACCGACCGCGAGCAGAAGATTGCCGAAAACAGCAAACGGCTGAAAACCGAGAAAAAGGGCAAAAGCGATGTGCGCGTGGAAATCGTGCCCTTCTACCACGGCAATCAATACATTCTGTTTGTGTATGATGTATATAAAGATGTCCGTCTGGTGGCTTGTCCGCCGTGGGGCATCGGCAAATTCGGTGCTGATACCGACAACTGGACCTGGCCGCGCCATAAGGGCGACTTCTGCATCTTCCGCGTCTATACCGCCCCCGACGGCTCCCCTGCTGAGTACAGTAAGGACAACATCCCGATGAAGTCGAAACACTATCTGCCTATTTCCTTAAAAGGTGTTCAACCAGGTGATTACACGATGATTCTCGGCTATCCCGGCTCCACCGATCGTTACTCCACTTCTGGTTCTGTGAAAAATCTGATTGAGTTGGAGGATCCCGCCATTGTCGCTTGTCGAACCACCAAACTGGAGCAATACCGCAAGCACATGGACGCCGATCCCGCCGTCTTCATCCAATACGCCTCCAAGCAGGCCGGCGTGAGCAACTACTGGAAATATTCTATCGGACAGATCAAGCAGTTGAAACGCAACAAAGTTTATGAAAAACGTTTGGAACAGGAACAGGCTTTCCGGAATTGGGCGAATGCCAATCCGCAAAGAAAGGCTAAATATGCCGGTATCTTTGATGATTTTGACAAATATTGGGCACATCAGTCCAAATACACCAAAGCGTTGCTCTACCATCGCGAGGCTGGTTGGAACGGTGGCGAAGCCGTTCGTTTTTCGATGAAATTCAGAAGCGTTGATTATGCTTATGCAGAAAAAATCCCTCAAGAAAATATTGCGGCCTATACCAAAAAGATGAAGGGCGATGTAGAGGATTTCTTCAAGGATTATAATAAAGAATTAGACCGCGATGCCACTATTGCATTGCTGAACTTGTTCTATAAAGATGTGGATCCCAGTCAGTTGCCTGCAACTATCAAGAAAGTGGGTGATAAAACGGGTGGCGATTTCACAGCCTTTGTGAACAATGCATTCGCTAAGTCTATCTTTGTGGATAAGGCTAAACTCACTGCTTGGCTGGAGAATCCGAAACCCATCGCTAAAGATCCCATTTTCGCTTTGATGCAGGAGATTGTGAACTCTTACATCGCTTTGGGCGAAGAGGCCGAAAAGGTGGAATGCGGTCGTGCCGATCGCTTGTATATGGAAGGTTTGATGGAGATGCAGAAAGACCGCAACTTCTATCCAGATGCCAACTTCACCATGCGTCTCACTTACGGCAGCGTGCAGGACTACCAGCCGGCCGACGGTGTGACCTATAACTACTACACCACATTGGACGGCGTGATGGCGAAGTATATCCCTGGCAACTGGGAGTTTGACGTGCCGAAAGACCTCATCAAGCTGTGGGAGAATAAGGATTACGGTCGCTATGCCGACAAAAACGGCGACCTGGTGGTCAACTTCATCACCACCAACGACATTACGGGCGGCAACTCCGGCAGCCCGGTTATCGATGCGCAGGGCAACCTCATCGGTCTGGCCTTCGACGGCAACTGGGAAGCTATGAGCGGCGACATCGCCTTCGAGAACGAGGTGCAGCGCACCATCTGCATGGACATGCGCTATCTGCTCTTCATCATCGACAAGATGGCCAACGCCCAGAACCTGATGAAGGAGCTGAAGATAGTGCAATAACCCTGACAGCGACCAAGTGTAAACTTTACAATATGTAATATGAAGAAAATCTTAGGTATCGGCAACGCACTGGTGGATATTCTGGTGCACATCGACAATGACGAGATTCTGGACCGCCTCGGACTGCAGAAGGGCGGCATGGAAATGATTGACGCCCAACGGAAACGCGAGATTTTGGAGGTCATCTCCGGAATGCCACAGACCATGGCCACCGGCGGCTCCACCTCCAATACCATCCACGGACTGGCCCGCCTCGGAGCCACCGCCGGCTACATCGGCAAGGTGGGCAACGACGAACTCGGCAGACTGTTTCGCCAAGAGTGCGAACGCTTCGGCGTGATTCCGCATCTCATTGATTCCAATGAAGATACGGGCGTAGCCATCACCTTCATCTCCCCGAACGCGGAACGCACCTTCGCCACCTACCTCGGTGCCGCCGCCACCATGCAACCCGATCAAGTGGATGCCAACATCCTAAAAGATTACGACCTTATTCATATCGAAGGCTACCTCATCTTCAACCACGACCTGATTCTGGCCATCTGCCAAAAAGCGAAAGCTTGCGGATTGCAGATCTCCATGGATATGGCCAGCTACAACCTCATCGAGAGCAACCTCGATTTCGTGAAGATGCTGCTGCACGACTACGTGGACATCATTTTCGCTAACGAGGAGGAAGCCAAGGCGTTTACTGGCGTGGAACAGGTCGAAGCACTGCACAAACTGTCGGAAGACTGTCCAGTGGCCATCGTGAAGGTTGGAAAGGACGGCTCCTACATCAAGATGGACGGCGAGGTGACCGCCATCGCACCCGTGGATGCCACACGCATCGACACCACCGGTGCCGGCGACATCTACGCCGCCGGGTTCCTATACGGACTCGTCAACAATTACGGTGCACTGAAATCTGGCAACTTAGCCTCCTATCTGTCCGCAAGATTGATTGAATATGTAGGGGCGAAACTACCTGATGAGGAATGGCAGAAACTAAAAAAAGAGGAACTTTAAGTTCCTCTTTTTTTTGATTATGAGCCACTTGTGAGACTTGAACTCGCGACCTACGCATTACGAATGCGTCGCTCTACCAACTGAGCTAAAGTGGCTGGTTTTGCGCGGCAAAGATACACATTTTTTCGATTCGTGCCCTTACTCCGCGCATTTTTTTCTGTTCCTTATTCCTGAACAGGAATCACGGAAACGTAAGATCTGTCCTTGTAGGTTTTCTTGAATTGGACAGTGCCGTCAACCAAAGCATAGAGGGTGTGGTCTTTACCCATACCAACGTTCTTGCCAGGGTTGTGGACAGTACCTCTTTGGCGGACAATGATGTTGCCAGCCTTGGCAAACTGACCACCGAAGATCTTCAAACCTAATCTCTTACTCGCTGATTCGCGGCCGTTCTGTGAACTACCGACACCTTTTTTATGAGCCATAAGTCTAAATTTTAATCGTTAACACTAAATTTTACAGAGCGATGTTATCAATCTTGATGGTGGTCAAGCACTGACGGTGACCATTCAGTTTCTGATAACCTTTTCTTCTTTTCTTCTTGAAAACGAGCACTTTGTCGCCTTTCAGATGATTCAGGACGGTAGCGGTCACGCTGGCACCGGAAACGGTCGGCGTACCCACTTTCACATCACCGTCATTGTCCACTAACATTACGCGGTCAAACGTGACTTGCGCACCTTCTTCAGCCTTGAGGCGTTGAACATAGACTCTGCGGTCTTTTTCAACCTTGAATTGTTGCCCGGCTATTTCTACAATTGCGTACATTTTTTGGGGTTTTTAGTTTGTAATTTTTTGGGCGGCAAAAATAAGATTTTTTTCGATATAAATCTTTTCCCTGCAATTTTTTTTAAACTTTTCCGTTATGGCATGGTTTTTGAAAGATGTTCAATGTTAAAATATAAGAGAAATGAAAGCATTCAGTCAATTTAAAGTATTGTTATTCACAATGTTGGCATTCTTCGCCTGCATCAACACGAGCTGCGCGCAAAAGGAAAGCCAAGGCACAAGATACGTGGATCTGACCGACGCGGCAGAGTCTTCTGTCAACGCGGTGGTCTATATCAAGACCGAATTTATGCAAAAAAACTCCATGTGGGATGACTTTTTCGGCGGTACTATTTGGGAGCATTTCTTCCGTTCGGCACCGAGCGCATATCCGGTGCAGGCCGCCGGCTCTGGTGTCATCATCTCCTCCGACGGTTACATCATCACCAACAACCACGTGGTGCAAGATGCCGAAAAGGTGACCATCACCTTGAACGACAAGCGCGAGTATGAGGGCGAGATCATCGGCACCGACCCTGCCTCCGACCTGGCACTCCTCAAAATCAAGGAAACCCGTCTGCCATACCTGAAGTTCGCCAACTCCGACTCCGTGCGCATCGGCGAGTGGGTGCTGGCCATCGGCAACCCCATGGGACTCAACTCCACCGTCACCGCCGGCATCATCAGCGCGAAGGCCCGCCAGCTCAGCACCGGCCGCAACTCCAACTCCGATGAGGTCTATCTCCAAACCGACGCAGCCGTCAACTCCGGCAACTCCGGTGGCGCCCTGGTCAACGCCGCTGGTCAACTCGTCGGCATCAACACCGCCATCGCTTCGGGCAACGGTTACTACACCGGCTACTCTTTCGCCATCCCCTCCAACATCGTGCAAAAAATCGCCTACGACCTGCAACACTACGGCGTCACCCAACAGGCTTACCTCGGCGTCTCCATCATGGAACTCAACGCCACCAACGCCAAAGAACTGAACCTTAACAATATAGATGGTATCTACGTGGCCGAAGTCGCTGACGATGGTGCCGCTGCCCAAAACGGATTCCAAGAAGGCGATGTCATCACCCACATCGACAACACCCCTGTCAACAGCCTTGCTGAGGTTCGCGGCGTCCTCAAAACAAAGTCTCCCGGCGACAAAGTGAAGGTCGTTTTGGTCAGAAATAAAGAAAATTTGACCAAAACTGTAACTTTATTGAATAGTCAAGGTACAACAGAAAAGGTTGAGAAATAAATGGTTATTGGTTATAGGTTATTGGTTATTGAAGCTACATTGTTATAAATAGTCAATGGTCAATGGTCAAAAGCCAATAGTCAATGATCAATAGTCAAAAGTCAAAGGTCAAATAAATGAGACAATTAAAAATATCAAAATCCATTACGAACCGTGATTCCGCATCCCTGGAACGGTTTCTGTCCGACATCAGCAAAGTGCAGATGATCGGGGCCGACGAGGAAGTGGAACTGGCCCGTAAAATCAAAGCAGGTGACGAGGATGCTCTTAACAGACTGGTAACCACTAATTTACGCTTTGTCGTTTCCGTTGCAAAACAGTACCAGAATCAGGGTATCGGTTTGCAGGACCTCATCAACGAAGGCAACTTAGGACTTATCAAAGCCGCGCAACGCTTCGACGAGACGCGCGGCTTCAAATTCATCTCCTATGCCGTCTGGTGGATCCGCCAAGCCATCCTGCAGGCCATCGCCGACCAATCCCGTATCGTGCGTCTGCCGCTGAACCAAGTGGGTGTCATCAACAAAATCAAGAAGGAGACCGCCCGGTTGGAGCAGACTCTCAACCGTCTGCCCACCACCGAGGAGATCGCCAACGCTATGGACATGCCCGTCTATAAGGTGGCCGAGATCATGAAGATGAACAACCACCCGCAGTCCATCGACTCGCCCATCGCGCCCAACGAGGAGACCCGTTTCGTGGATATCTTCGTGCACGACAACGACGACGACACGGACACCTCGCTCATGCAGGAGTCGCTCTCATCGGAAATCAACGACCTCCTCAAGACACTGCCTGACAAAGAGGCAGACGTGCTGAAGCTCTTTTTCGGCATCGGCACCACCCACGAGCACACCCTGGACGAAATCGGCGACAAGCTCGACCTCTCCCGCGAACGCGTCCGCCAAATCAAGGAACGCGCCCTGAAGAGATTACGCCAAAACAGTAAGAACAAAAACCTCAAGAGCTATTTATAAAATATATACATATTGTATTTTAATGTTGTCCTTTCTGGCATGCGCGATGTTAACGTCATGCAGGCCGAAAGCGCTACCGGAGCCCAAACCCATGGGCTATTTCCGTATTGACCTGCCCGAGCACCAGTACCAACTCATAGACACCACCCTACCCTTCACCTTCGAACAATCGGCGATTGCCAATACCACCATTGAACCGCAGAAAGACAACTCTTTATGGATGAACATCATCTATCCCGACCTGCATGCCTCGCTTCGGTTCACCTGCCTCAACGTCAAAAACGCTGACAGTCTCCGAAAACTGATGATTATGGAAGACAAAATGGTAAAATTCCACTATCAGAAGGCTGATGATGTGCAATATTCCATCATTCAAGACCCCGAGGCGCATATCTGGGGACAAACGTACGAAATCTATGGCAAAGAGGTGGCCACACCGTTCCAGTTTTGGCTCACCGACAGCACCCATCATTTCGTGCGTGCCACGCTCTACTTCGACAGCGCCCCCAACAATGACTCGTTACAACCTGTTATCCAATATCTTAAAGAGGATGCCATGCACCTCATCAACACGTTCGCATGGAAGCAGTAAACCCTCTATCTTTTTTCAGAATCCACGATGACGCGGGATTTGAGAAGTCCGCGCTTTCCGTGTTCCGCTTCCAATACGAAAAAAACAAAGTATATCAGTCTTATTGTCAATATCTTAACATCAAAAAAGAGGACGTTCAACATTTGGAAGATATCCCCTTCCTACCCATCTCGTTTTTCAAGACGCACGAGGTAAAAACCACCCTTTTCACCCCCGAACTGACGTTCCGAAGCAGCGGCACGACCGGCATTCAGCAGTCACTTCACCTCATCAAAGATGCTGCCCTTTACCAACTCAGCCTGATCAACGGTTTCCGTCATTTTTACGGAAGTCCGTCCGATTACGTGTTCCTCGCCCTTCTCCCTAACTATCTGGAACAGAAACAGTCGTCATTGATTTACATGATGGAGGCCTTGATGAAAAAGTCTGGTTCCAAAGACAACGGGTACTATCTATACAACCATGAGGAGCTCTATCACAAGTTGCAGGAATTGCAAAGCCGGCACCAGAAAACCATCCTTTGGGGCGTCACGTTCGCGCTGATGGACTTTGCAGAACATTACCAGTTAGATTTCCCGGAACTCATTGTGTTTGAGACCGGTGGCATGAAAGGTCGGCGCAAGGAGATGGTGAAAGAGGAACTCTACGATACCTTGAAGAAAGCATTTGGCGTGCCCGACATCCACTCAGAGTACGGCATGTGCGAACTGCTGTCGCAAGCCTACAGCAAGGGTAGCAACCTCTTCTCGACCCCGCCTTGGATGCGTCTGCGCCTCCGCAGCGAAAAGGATCCTTTGGACGGCAGCGACACCGTCAGCACCGGTGTTATCAACGTCATCGACCTGGCCAACCTCTACAGTTGCTCGTTCATCGCCACTGAAGATCTCGGCCGCCGCCATCCCCAAGGCATCGAGGTACTGGGTCGCCTTGACCACGCGCAAATTCGGGGATGCAATCTATTGGTTTTATAGCGAGTGCTTTCTCATTGTAGAGACGCGACATGGCTCGTCTCTACGAGTAAAAAATCCCTTGTTTAATAGTTTCTGAAAAAATGTACCTTTGCAAAATTTTTATTCAAAGGAAAATATTTTATATTTTATTGTAAATCAAGAAAATACAAATAGTATTATGAAGAAAAAGATCTTAATAGCGATGATTTTCGTGTTCGCGGCGACCATTGCCGCAGTGCTCATCAGTGCCACACCCGGCGATGATATCATGACTAAAAAGAACGGCACCTACATCGTGAACACCACTAAACTGGGCGCAAATGTGCAGGGTTACAACGGTCCCACCCCGCTGAATATCTACATCAAAGGGGACAAAATCGAGAAGATTGAGGCACTGCCCAACGACGAAACCCCGGGATTCTTCGCCAGAGTACAGGAAGGCCTGCTCAACAAGTGGAACGGCATGACCGTGAAACAGGCGGCCACCGCTAAAGTGGATGCCATCTCCGGCGCCACCTACTCCTCCAACGCCGTCAAGGAAAACGTGCGTCTTGGGGTAAACTATTACCAGAAACACAAAAAGTAGGGACGTATCGCATACGTCTAACGTCCAACGTCCAACAGGCAACAGACTGTAGAGACGTGCCATGGCGCGTCTCTACAAAACAAATCATAAACCCATGATCATCAACAGAATATACATATTAGGATTGTTGTTTTTCGCATCAATAGGAATATTGTGCGCTCAAACCGACACCATCCGTCTGATGCAATATAACCTGATGTATTACACCAACAGCTCCGGTGTCTCAGAATGCAACAGCACCACCAACAATCTGGACAACAAGGATGCACACATCAAAACTATCTTCCAGTACGTAAAGCCCACCGTATTGTGCGTGTGCGAGATGGGTTCCCAAAACCAATATGCCGACCGCTTGCTTAACAATGTCATTAACACGGATGGCATTGACTATTACCGCCGCGGCCCGCTTACCAATCAATCTGGAGGCACAATCGCCAACATGATCTATTATGATTCACGTAAACTGGTACTCTACAAATCCACTCCCATCACCACTGCCTATCGGGACATCAACGGCTACACCTTCTATTACAACACCTCTGACCTGTCCAACGGTGACACCATCTTCACAACCTTCTGGATTGGACACCTCAAGGCAGGATCCTCCTCCGCGAACGAACAATCACGATACACACAAGTGCACAAGCTGATGACCCGCATTGCCAACTCCGGTCTGCCCGGCAACTACACCTTCTCTGGTGATCTCAACATTTACTACAGCGATGAGCCTGCCTACCAAGAACTTACAAACTATTCCAACAGTTTATACCGTTTCTACGACCCTGCTGAAAGTCCCGGCTATTGGCACAGCAATGGGCAGTTCAGCTCGCTGCACACGCAATCCACTCGCACCCAAAACGCAGACTGCTTCTCTGCCGGCGGCTTGGACGACCGCTTCGACATCATCCTGGTATCCCCTTATATATATTATGGTAGCGACAGACTGCATTATGTGGACGGTTCGTACAAAGTGATTGGACAAGATGGCAACCGGCTGAATGGCTCCGTCATATCACCGGCCAACTATTCCATCCCCAGCAATGTAGCCACCGCACTTTACCAACAGTCCGACCACCTGCCCGTCATTCTCGACATGGTCATCGATGCCCACGTCGGGGTCCAAGAGTTCCAACCCGACTACTTCGTCAAGGTGATTAATCCGGTCAGAGAGGAACTGCAAATTGAGCTGCAAAACAACGAAGCAGCCCACTATACTGTCAGCATCTATTCCATAGACGGCAGGCTGCTCGCCACGCATCAAGAGCACTTAGATGCTGGGAGTCAACACTTAAGCTATCCGTTCCCATACGGCAAAGGCGCTTATCTTTTGCGTTTTCAGAATGAAAAAGGCGAAAAAGTGGTCAAAAAGGTAATCGCCTACTAATCAGGCTTGAGAAAACACCTAAAAAAGACTATTTTCATATTAAAAAAAAGTATATCTTTGCACTTTCTTTTAAAGACAAAACCGTTATGAGTGAAATCGTTGTAAACCGTTATTCAGACGAGGAATTAGAGGAATTCAGAACCTTGATTGAGAAAAAGATTGAGGAAGCGAAAAAGAACTTGGAAGTCTATCAGGAAGCCTACAGCGGCGTTGGCAATGACACCAAGGATACAGCCCCCACTTTCAAAAATCTGGAGGAAGGCAACCAAGTCCTTTCCAAGGAAGAAAACGGCCGACTGATGGCTCGTTTAGTGAAATATATCTCCAACCTTGAAGCTGCTTTGGTTCGCATCGAGAACAAAACATACGGAGTGGACCGCATCACTGGCAAACTGATTCCCAAAGAGCGTCTGAGACTGGTTCCTCACGCCACTTTGGATATCAACACCAAGCTTCAGGAGAAGAAAAAATAATCTCCTCCCCTATCCCATAACCCTTTATCAACATCCGCGTTGAATCCGTTGTTGGACATAGAAGACTTGTCGCTTGAGCTATGCCGTGACAATCAATGGAACCCGATTTTACGCCATATCAGTTTCTCCCTCCATCAGGGGGAAACGTTGGGTATTGTCGGCGAGTCCGGTTCCGGGAAATCCGTTTCGGCACTCTCCATCATGCGGCTCCTCAATCCCAACATCGCCCGCTATCCGTCCGGACGCATCCTTTTCCGTCCCGATGGCACTGACGAGTCTGCCATCGACCTTCTGAAAG
>Ga0310694_10003980_pt1 | contig 14377 bp, 28 predicted proteins | sample 174DNAGHGhighgp2_FD_203884 | JGI IMG/M metagenome (GOLD analysis project Ga0310694, IMG submission 203884) | Sheep rumen microbial communities from Palmerston North, Manawatu-Wanganui, New Zealand - 1742 DNA GHGhigh gp2 (v2) (version 2) | ecosystem: Host-associated > Mammals > Digestive system... | reverse complement strand
GGCGGCTTATGACACTCTTGAGGAATGGTCAAAGAGCAGAACGGAGGAAGAGTAATGGAATTTACAGAGGCTTTAAAACTTATGAAGATTGAAAAGGAATGCGTAATACGCAATTCAGTTGAAATCTGCAATCGGGATTGCGGTAAATGCGATCTTGCTCAAGAGGACACTGATTTGATAGAAGCATTTCAGATGGCAATATTCGCATTAAAAAAGCTAATTGAGGAGGATGAAGATGTCGAGAAAGATTAGCATTAAATGCGTAGATGGGAGCCGATTTGATTATGATGCGACTGGGTATAAGTTTGATGTTGAGAAAGCATTCGGAGCGCACTTTATCACGTTCGATATCGAGGGCGGCACAAAGCACATCAATGTGGACAACATCGTCAGCATCACTGACACGGTGATTGATGATGGCAAAGCGTAAAGAAATCAAACCCAAGCGAAGAATCGACCGACTGATCGCCATCATCCGAAAGGACGGGAGAAACCCGATTAGGCTGGAATCTTGGCGGTACTACTCGATTCTGAGCGAACTGAAATGGTTTGGTGTTGATCATCTTACTGCAACAGAAGTAGCCAAATGGTGCGGTAGAACGCATGAAGAAATGAAAATGACCGTTAACAAGTATGTCACGGTCGAACTAAAGGAGGACAAGAATAACAATGAACGAGAGCAACAACAGGAACCACTACACTAAACTGCCGATTGGGCTGCCACTCGATCTGCACATTAAGTGGGCCGGGAATGACCATCATTATCGGTTCGAGGAAGGGGATGTCATCATGTGTTCCTGGTGCGGCGAGGATGTTACACTGACCCCCGGTACGGTCTTTCGGTACAACCATCCGGTTGATGACAATCCGAGGGTGGTATGTGAGAACTGTGAGCATGAGATGTCACTGGCCTACTTCTGCTCCCGGAAGAACCTCACAAAGGTCGGCGTCTGGGATGCCGAGTTCGTGAAGACGGAGATGGATCCCAGTGCGTAAGAAGGTTAATCCGAGAAACCGTCCTGTCAGTCAGGCCGATTTGATAAAGGCCGAAGAAAAGGCTTGCCACTTGGCGATGGCGATATTCCTGACTGTCATGAAAGATGATTTCGGGTTTGATAATGATGCCATTGTTACGGCATGGAACCGCTGGGACAAACTGTCTGAGGAAATCAAAGAAGGTCGGGTAAAACTGAAAGACCTGACCGATGTACTCGCAGAAGAATATGATATCAAATTAGTTGTGTAAAGGAGAACAACGATGATTAAAAAAGGAAACGAACTCAACTTTGCGGACAAGAAGATGTCTCTCATCATCCAGGGAAGCCCCGGTGTCGGGAAGACTACCATTGCCCAGTCTGCTCCCAAGGTTCTGACCATCGATGCCGACAACGGAATGTGCCGGGTAAAGCCCCAGCATCGGCAGGATGCTTCCATCTGCACCACGTTTGATGAGGTCAAGGCCGATATCGAAGCTGCCAAGGGTCAGTATGAAACCATCGTCATCGACACGGGCGGTGCGCTCATCGAGATGATGAAGCAGTATGTGGTGGACAATCCGAAAGAGTTCAAGGGTGGAGCCAAGGCTACGGGCGGCATCTCCCTTCAAGGGTTCGGGTTCGTCAAAACTCTGTGGAATGACTTCACTTCCGACCTTCGCCGGAACTTCAATGTGATTGTCCTGTTCCATGAATCCGCAGAACGCAACGGTGATGACGGCACGTTCTACCAGATCGTCTGCGAGGGCAGTACCCGGAATACGGTCTATCAGAGTGCCGATCTGGCTGCAAGGCTCTTCATCAACAACGGGCAGCGGTATCTCGGATTCACCCCGACCGAGCAGTACTCTGCCAAGGCTTGCTTCGGAATCTCTGGTCTGGTGCAAGTGCCGGAACTGAAAGATGGTCAGCCGAATGACTTCCTCACCAAGCTGTTCGCCAAGGTTCGTCAGAATCTTGAGGAAGAATCCAAGTCTCTGAACAAAGATCAAGAAGAGTACAAAGAGGTTATGGAGGCCGTCAAGCGCATCTGTGAGGGCATCACCAGCATTGAATCCGTGCCTGGTGCATTCGATGCATTCAATGGCATGGAACACGTTCTGACCTCAAAGAAAGAGGGCATGGCGATGATTAAGAAACGCCTTGCTGAGATCGGCGTGAAGTGGGACAAGGCCAACAACACTTGGGTTCCTGTTGATGCAAAATGAAGTTCCGAATCACCAAGAGTTTGCTCGATGCATGGTACTGGTCTTTCAAACTTGAGGACGGCTACGATACCTTCATGAAGGTTCTGAACAGGGAACCGATTCAGCCAACAACGAAGATGCTGAAGGGGACTCAATTCGAGAACTGTGTCAATGGCGTCCTCGATGGGAACCCAATACCGGAAGACCATGAGTGGTTCCGTGGGGTGTCCAAGATGGCAGAGTACCTGGACGGATCCCAACAGCAAGTGAACCTCGGTCGGGAGATTACTGTGGACGGGGTGACATTCCTCGTCCACGGCATCCTCGATTACCTTCGGGCTGGGGTCGTATACGATTGCAAGTTCACCTCGAACTACCATCTCAACAAATACTTACACTCGGCACAGCACATTCTCTATCTCTATCTCGTCCCAGAAGCAAGGCGGTTTGAATACTGCGTATCGAACGGCACGGATGTGTTCTGGGAAAAATATCCTCGGTACATTGTGCCGGAACCGGATGAAATAATCAGAGACTTCATGCGGTATCTGGACAAACAAAATCTTGTAGATATCTATACTAAAAATTGGGAGGTTTCAAGTTATGGGAAATTGGAGCAAATATACACGGGAAGAGCGTGAAGAGGTCGCAAAAGTCACTGGCAAGCTGCGGTGCGTGATCGTTGATGTCGAAGAGGCAGTCAGCAAGAGCGGCAACAACATGATCGTAATCTCTGTCAGGCCGAGCGGATCCCCGGCGAAGGTCAAGTACTGGCTGGTCGATAACGATTATTTCAACCGCAATGCTACCCAATTTTTCGATGCATTCCCTGAGATCGGGGACGGTAACTTCTCGTTTCCGACCTGGATTGGTTGCGAAGGTGCAGCCAACTTCGTACTCGATGACAATGACTATCTGAGCATCAAGTACTTCATCTCGGCAGATAAGGCGGCTAACCTTCCCCCGTTCGAGGGGCAGAAGCCGGAACGCCAGACGGTCACCAAGTTCACCGAGGATGACTCGGATGATGAACTGCCGTTCGATCTGTGATGAACCGCAGATGGACTGAAACGGAACTTGCGGAAGAGTTACGGAAGCTGTCCATCATCTGCGATACGAGAGAGCAAGACCGACACGTTGAAGCATATCTGAAGAAGCAGAACGTGTCTACAATCAAAAGAAAGCTGGATACCGGAGACTACTCTTGCCAGCTTGGGGATATTAGCTTTGAGCGTGATATCACTGTTGAGAGGAAGCACAATCTAGATGAGATATGCGGCAACTTCACAGCAGAACGTGATCGGTTTGAGAGGGAGTTCATCCGTGCAAAAGCGTATGGGACGAAGGTTCATCTCATCATTGAGAACGCTACATGGTCGGACATCTTCCTCGGAAACTATCGGTCGAAACTGCCGCCGAAATCGTTGGTCGGCTCTCTCCTGTCGTGGATGGTTCGGTTTAATGTGACTGTTACATTCTGCAAGCCCGATGAGACTGGGAAGATTATCTTTGGAATCTTTTACTACTATGTGAGGGAGAAACTGCTATATGGCTGAAATCAAAGACAGTGGAGAACGCACTGCGTTTGAAACCGGGGCCGTCAGGGATATGCACAGCGGGAAGGGGAGGATGGATCTTCTCCCCTGGGCAGCTATCATCGAGGTCAGCAAGCACTGCGAAAACGGTGCGGTGAAGTATGGGGAACACAATGTCGATCTCGGCATCCCTACTCACAGCCTTATGGATAGCGGCATGAGACACGCCGCAAAGCATATGCTCGGACATAAGGATGAGGAACATCTTGTAGCTGCCTGTTGGAATTTCCTTTGGGCATTAGAGATGGAACTGACCAAGCCGGAAATGTGCGATGTCCCTTGGTGGGAAAAACAAGCCGCAGTCCCTTTTGAATAATGGGGATGGGTGATAGCCTCAACAAGATCCCGTATCGCCCCGAAAGCAAGCCTATACGGTGCGACATTACACGAAAGCAATTCTATCATGGGTGCGTTCGGAAATGCCGTGACGAAGCGGTGGTGAGACGGTACGGGGTCGGTGGAGAGTGTAACGTATCGGTGTGGGTATGCGGCAGATGCCGTCATGCTGTCAGGTATCCGTTTCATGGAGGGCTTGGATGTGAGTTGGACAGACCGATACCAGAAAGAACATCGAGCAAGTTGGGAAGACATCGCTGATGCGATACACGAAACCGTCACGATGGACGAGGCGGTGAAGACCTACCTTCCCGGAATTGATACCCGATATCACAGGATCGCCTGTCCGATTCACAACGGGAAAGACAAAAACTTTTCCTACACCGACCGAGGGTACAAATGCTTTGTGTGTGGAGCAAGCGGTGATGTGATCTCGTTCGTGCAGACGATACTCAGCCTCCGAGACAGAACGGACGCTATGAAGCGAATAAACGCTGACTTCCGGCTTGGTCTGCCGCTGGACAGGGAAATAACCGTTGCGGAGAACAAGGCCCTTGAGGAGCGCAGGAAAGCCGCCAGAGAGAAAGAGGAACGGAGAGCCGAGTGGGAGGCCGGGTATCATCGTCTGTGGGATGAGTGGTGTCGGTTGGATCGGCAGAGGATGTTTTGTCGGGTTGGTACTCCGGCTTGGTCGGAAGCGGTAAAGAATATCGACAGGGTAGCGTGGGAGATAGACTGCTACCCTGTTGAAGAACCGAGGTGAGCAAAGATTGAATTAGGGACAATGATCCCTGTGTCCGTCAGGCCGATACTGGAGGATGGCGGCAAAGGGAAGCCAGCTATAACGATTGGAAACTTTCTGCTGGTGATGACGAGCGATAAATACTTTAACAGTATCCGATACAACGAATTGAGCGGGAACGCAGAGATACACACGATCAAGGACGGGAACGTGAAGATCGAGAAGTGGACGGATACTGACGAGGCAAAGAGCCGAAATTACATCGAGTCGAACTATAAACTGTACTCGAAGGACAAGCACGGCGATGCGCTGCGGATGTTGTTTGAACTGCGGAAATACAATCCGATCATTGACATCATCGAGGGTGTGAAGTGGGATGGGGTTGAGCGGTGTGAACGGTTCCTGATCGACTGGGCGAAGGTCGAGGATTCCCCGTATAGCCGGGAGGTTTCCCGTCTGATATTCGCCGGAGGGATTCATCGGTTGTACCAGCCTGGGACAAAGTTTGATGATGTGCCTATCCTCATCGGTACGAAACAGGGAGAGGGCAAGAGTACCCTTGTTCGGTTCCTCGCAATATCAGATGAGTATTACGGGGAAGTCACACAGATGGAAGGGACTCCGGCTATTGAGCAGTTGCAAGGGAAATGGATCTGCGAGATCAGCGAACTGCTTGCGCTCACGAAAACCAAAGAGCAAGAGGCGGCAAAGGCGTATATCACAAGAGCGTTCGACAAGTACAGAAAGCCCTGGGACAAGAACACGGTTGACCTTCCGAGGCGGTGCATCTTCATCGGCACAAGCAACAACTCGAACCCTCTGTCAGACAAGTCAGGCAACAGGCGGTACTACCCAATTGAGGTTCATTCAGATGGCTATGAGATATTCGACCATGAGGACGAGATACGGGACTATGTACTGCAATGCTGGGCCGAGGCAAGGGAGAAATACAAGGCCGGGAAGATGCCCAACTATGCAAACAAATCGCTTCAGAGTGAGTACAGAAAGAGGCAAGAGGAAGCAATGCAAGATGACTGGCGAATTGGTGCGATAGAACAGTTTCTCGACAAGAAATATCCGGGCGAGTTTACCTGTGTTCGGGAGATTTGTCATGAGGCCCTGTCATCCGACCCAGACCGACCGCATGAACCGTCCCTGGTCGAGTCAAAGGACATCGGGATGATCATGAACAAGATGCCGGGATGGGAACGGAGAACCCCCAGAACGGTCGGAAGTTACGGACGGCAGCGGTGCTGGCAGAAGGTGAAAGAAGAGGACGAACCCCCGAAACCGAAACAGCCGGAAGAACCGAAACAGACGCCCGCAGTCGATTACAGTGCGTTCTTTGAAGATGACGATGAAGATGATCCGTTTGGGTCTCTGCCACTATAGAAAGAAGGTGATTCAAATTCCTAAAGTCACATATGACAAGATAGAAGTCCTCCGCAATGAAGGGTACAAGTACAAGGAGATTGCGCAAAAGCTGGGGACAACGGAGAACGTGATCAAGAAGACGATCTATGAGCATCGTCATCCTGAGTGGGTTGCAGAACAGAAGAAAAAGAGGGATAAACCCTTCAACCAAAAAGCAACGGGGATTGTCATACCCGACACGAAGTATGTCATCTCGAAGAACGAAACGGTCATCGAGAACCTGGTCGGTCGCATGGGGGACGATAAGGTAAACACGTTCATCAACTACCATCTCGATCTGTTGCGGATGCGGCAGTCATGCGGTGACAAGCAGAATGTGCAGGAGTTGTACAATCGATTTGTGGCGTATCTGCAATACTGTGCAGAACGGAATATCATGCCGAATAACATGAGTGCGTATTTCGCCGTAGGGCTGACCAAAGCAGATGTTTCCAATTGGAGGAATGGTAAGTCCGGGACTCCGGCCCACAAACAGTTTGCCGATGACATTACGATGTTCTTTGCGTCCATCCATGAACAGGGCGGTGTAGAAGGGATGATTAATCCGATCCTCACCATCTGGTGGCAGAAGAGTTATGACCAAATGAAAGAGAGTGACGGTAAAGAAGAGGCTACGGTTGACCCGCTGGGCGAGAGGGCTTCCGCTGAGAGAATTGCGGCAAAGTGGCAGGATGCTGATGTTGTGCTGCCGGATGATTGAGGTGAAGCATGAGATGAGCTATGCCAAGGGAAAACCGATGGACAACATGAGTTTGTTTGAGTTTCATCCTGACAATGTGCCTGAGATGATCTGCCAGAGAGGTGAAGTTACCCAAATGATAAAGGATGATTTAATCAGCAGGCAAGCCGCAATTAACCAAATTACAAAACGATTTGATGATATTCAAATGTTGGATTGGGAAAAGTATCCGAATGCTCCGTTTATTCAATCTGGACTTTTGTGGAGCATTAATACGATTCGTGACTTGCCCTCTGCACAGCAGGATGCTGATGTGGTGCTGCCAGATGACTAAAGTAAAATGCCCAAGTGTTGAATGCAAGTACAATCATAACCAGAAATGTACTCTGAAAGAAATAACGTTAAGCAGGTCAAGCGTTATGACGATAAACCAGGGGCGGCAAGAGTTCTGGAAATGCAATGAGTTTGCTTTATCAAACGAGATTATGCGGCTGTTTAAACAGCTTGAAGAAATGATGCAGAAGGGATGTGAACAATGAGCATAGTACCAAGGCCAAGAGGATTTGGAACAAGGGAAGATCTGGTAAAGCATATTAAGACCATCGGGCTGCGGATTGCAAATGATGCTGACATGATATCGCTTGACCCAGAAGGTATAAGAAGTATGAGAATAGTAGCAGAGATAGCCCCAGGAGCAGAATTTACACACGTTGAATATCATATTGATGCGTTAGCTGATCCAAGAGTGCCGCCATACAGAGACAAATAGCAGAAGAGACAGGGCATAATGCTCTGTCTCTCTTTGTTTTTATTTGTAGTAATACAAAATCACGCTGCCACCATCGAACGGTTTACATTCAATATAATCCAGGTCGTATTGGTAGCACTCGTCATCCGTCAGCGGATGGGTGTATGCGATGATATCATGGTATCGCCCGGTCGGATCGTCCTTGCGTTCGACCACGTTTTTCGGCTGCGCTCCTGGTCTGTATCCTCTCAGCCGCATTCCGTAATAGTATCTACATGTCGGCATTGTCTATCCTCCCCTCATACCAGACACACATGACCAGCAATGGCCTGTTCAATCTTTGCGTCCTCGATGCCGATATACCGCCGGGTGATGGTCGGGCTGCTGTGTTGCAGAAGGTGCTGCACCAGCACAATATCGTGCCCAGAAGCATTATAGATGTCCGTAGCGTACCACTTGCGGAAAGAGTGGGTCGAGATATTGGACAGCCCCAGAAGGTCACAGACGGCCTTTAGATTGCGCTGTACAACTCTAACCTTGATCGGGAACAGAAGGTCGGTCGGTTCGATGTGGTTGGTCTTGGCATAGTCGCAGAAGAATGTGTAAATCGCATCGGGGACGGTGAAGTGCCGTTTCTTCCCGGTCTTCTCCTCGGTGATGTTCAGACGGTAACGGTTCCCGTCTTTCACGATGTCGGACAGCCGCAGCCGGAGGATGTCCCCGATCCGCATTCCCAGGTTGGCCTCGGCTACCAGAACGGCAGCACACCGGGGGTTGGCTCTCAGAGAACCAGACCCCTCCCGCATGGTGGCGATGATCAGCTTGTACTGTTCTGTCGTGAGGGCTTGCATTATATCGCCTCCCCGCTGATCTTCCGCTCGGCCTCGGCCTTGGTGTAGTATGCTTTTCTGATTCTGGTATCCAGCCCGTAAACCTTGGAGTTGTTAGTGATGCACTTGTTATTCCACTTGTGCCATTGTTTACTGCCGCCGATGCAGGCATCCCGCTCCCGCTCAAGATACTCTTGATAGTCAATAAGCTGTTCCCGCTGATTCTGCCATTGCAAGATATCCTCCTCGCATTGCTCAACCTTTGCGGTCAGCTTGTTTAGCTGTTCCTCATGTTTCCGCAGAATAGCCGCCTGCCGTGCCTGTTCCGCTTCCAGCTTTAACCGCTGCTTCTCTTCCCGAAGCTGGGCCAGGTGCATCTCTCTTAGGGCTTTCTCATGGGCCAGAAGGGCCTCCCGCTGTTCCCTCTGCTCACGGGCTACTCTTTCCCTTTCCTCACGATCCCGCCGCATCTCGGCCTCGATCCGGGCCTGTCGTGCCGCCTCACGTTTCCGGGCTTTCGCTGCCGTTCCCTGTTTGATTAGTTCCGCTACCAGATAGAAGCAGAAGGTTATAAAAAGTATTGTGATCATTGAAATACCCCTTTCCTGTGTTATGAATAATTATTCATCTTCATCAAATAATCCGTCAAACGGATCATAGCTTGCTTCTGTGGTTGGCTGTTCCGCAGAAGAATGGTTATTGATGTACTCATTGATTGCGGTCATGATAAACTTCGTCATGCTCATACCAGACGCTTCAGCCGCAGAACGGATGCGCTCGCCGTCTGCCTTGAGCGGTCTGATCGTTATGGTATCGCATTTCTTCAGATATCGTGTCGCAGCCTTGAGGCCATCATCAGGACGCTTATATGCCATTGCTGTACCCCCTTTCCTTATATATGTAACAATATCTTATCACATATATATCATGCTGTCAATTATAAGTTTCTGGATAGTTCCCGTGTATGCCCTCCTATCGCCGCAGAAGGGCATAAGCTGAAACTATCATACCGTGAATGATTGTGCGAAACCAGAGATCATGCCGGATGCAAGCGCAGAAAGGAATGCAGAAAGGCGTTTTTTCATTGTTATACCCCCGCACATCATGCATCAAAGAACATTGCAGAAGGATCGGCAATCCACGTTTCTGGATCACGTTCCCATGACAGAAAACTGTTCCAGCCCGATTCCGTGTAAAAGGTTTTTGCCCAATCGGCCCCGGTCGCAGAACAGTATCTTTCTACTCTTTCCAGCTCGTCATGGGTAGAATTTCGGTAGATGTCGTTGAACATTGCAAACATTGTTTTTCCCCTTTTCTAATGTATTTGGGTTTCCCCTGGATGTGGGCTTTTAAGCGGATACCCACAAGAACCGCAGAAGGATTGCCCGTGTTACTTAGAAATCTCGATCAGGTTGTGCCTATAGCAGTATTCTGCTTTCTTCATAAGATATTCCGGCGAACCCGTCAGAAGCCAATCACAATGAAGCTCGGAAATGTGTGCGGACTTTGGAAGCCCTTGCTTTTTGCGCTGCCTATCGTTTTTCGTCTTGTTGTGAATCATCCGATCATTTACCATTGCTGTCCAGCAATCAGGACTCCATTCGTTGCAGAACACGCAAAGATAATCATTTCCGATTTTTGCTTCATAATAATGCTGATACTTGTTTTCACCATACTTCCATTCAATATTAGTTTTCATTTACAATTCCCCTTTTCTTTAATTTAGCTTTTCAGCTATGGAAACGGGCTTTTAGGGTGAACCCGTTAGAACCGCAGAAATTACCATGCTCTTTGCAGAAAGTCTTCGTGTTCATCAAGATATGCCTTGACGCTGTTTTCGTATTCGCTGTCAGGATCAGCTTCCAGATTGTCAAAATTCAGAACATCAACAGAAATGTTCCCGTCAGAATAGACCGCAGAAACCATACCACCACGAACAACCACGATCACGTTTGTTTTTTCCATTGTAAAAACTCCTTTCAAAATGTCTCAGAAAACATATAGCTGCCGTTTGCCTTGTAACAATCATTCCAGAAAGTTACAAGCTCTTTTGCGGCTTTGAATGATGGACAAACATTGACGGTTTCAAGATTCTTAAAACCACGCAGAACAGAAAGCAAATCTTGATTTCCGGAAACCTTCCAGGCAAAAGCATAGAGCTTTCCGTTTTCCTTGACATTAAGAGCCAGGTAAACATTTTTTGATAGCATGATTCAATTCCCCTTTTCATAATTTGGCGGCTGTACCGCTGGAAGTGGGCTGTTTTATGGACAACCCACCAGAAAACCAAATAGATTAGACGGTTATAACGATCCGTTTTCCGTTTCTGTTCGCCCGGAAATATCCGTATGGCGTGCCGGATGGAGCATTGCCGTGCAGATGTTTTGCCCATTCGTAAAAACTGATTTTATGATATTCATACTCGGGAAACCTGCCGTCATAGTAAACACAAAACAGTGCTTTTCCGGTTTCATCGTCAAAACCTTCTCTGACAGCATAAGTTTTTCTGTCATTTGCATAGTATCTTTCCATTGTAAAATTCCCCTTTTCAAGTTATTTACAGCTTGCGCTGTTGGAAGTAGGCTATTTTTTCGGATAACCTACCAGAAAACCGTTTAATCGCCAAAGATACCAGGAAACCGTTTTTCGATCTCTACACTATCCCTTGCAAAATAATCGCCCACAGGCTTGCCGTGTTCGTTGTACACGTTCCCACGGTATACGCAATCATTCGGATAAAAGAAACAATCTGCATAGACTATTTTTTCGCCCGGATACCACAAATCAATTTTCATGTTTCTGTTCCCCCATTACTTGCAAGGCTGCAATTCGTCCGAACGCATACCAATATCTTGCCCAATACCGCAAAATTTTACATCTACGATATCCCAATAGCCAATGCGTGTGATAATGCCGTGTTCGTATCTTTGATCATTACCACACGCAGCCCGCATAGAATCGGACAGCGTTACACGATCCCCAACTTTGAAAGAATGTTTCATTTCTGTTTTCCCCTTTTCTTTTATTTTGGCTTTCGCCTTTGGGATATGGCTTTTTTTGTGATCAGAAAAACCATTCAGAAAAACTGATTGCTTCCGCATTTTTTGGGGCTGCGCTGCCAATCAAATTTCGATCAATTGAAGATGCTTCCCGACAAGCCCAAACTGCTGCCGATACTGCCGAATTGCTTCCCGTTTAGAGTAATCATAATATTTCATGCTGTGGTATTTGTTTGGGTTTATTTCCATTTCGGCCCGGATTTTGTAGCCGCCTGGGATACGCCAAATTGAAAGATAATTGTTGTTCATGTTTTTATACCCCTTAATAAAATATTTTATACATAGCAACGAAATAACCAGCAACAAGCGCCGACATTCCCAAATAAGCACATATAAACATTTTTTTTAATTCCCCTTTTCAATTTAGTTTTTCGGGATTGTACCCGTGAAAGCCGTCAAAACCTTTTAGCTTTGGCGGCTTTGGCTGATACAATCAAGCGGCGATTTCAGCAAGTTCATTGATGAAATCATACATTTCATTTTCAGAAAAACCGCTCACGCGCTCAAACTTTGCATATGCGCGTTTGCAAGCCTTGTACACCTTTTCAGCTTTGCGGGAATCGGTATCATAACCGAACTCATCACAAAACTCTTCAAAGCTATAAAGGCCGGAAAGCGCATCAGATACAAAGCAATAGAAAGCGTTAAGCACATCATATTCGCTTTCAAATTCCGGATGCATGATTGAACACCAAAATTCAAATCTTGTGCGCTTGCCGTTTTCTGTGTTCTTTACCGTGACAATGTGGTTGTTATAGTTGCGATTATCGCAGCTCCAACACTTGTCACCGTGATAAACTGTGTTAATCTCAAACTGCTTAAAATTGGCTTTCATTTTCTTTTTCCCCTTTTCTATAATTATTGTTCTCTCTGTGTTTGCGGGCTTGAGACCGTCTAAGGCCACATTAAACAGGGGGCAGGAATCAAATCACTTACCATTAAATCGTTTCAGATGCATTTAAAGCTGCTGCTTTCGCTCGTCACAGCTACCGTTTCCGGCTGCGTCTTCTTCTGTCCCCATGTTTGAAAAGGGAAAAGGGAAATTCATTGTTTAATTGTCAAGGTACAAGTGAAAGTTTTTACAGCATTTCGGGCTTTCAATCGGTTGGCTGCGTTCCTATTGTGGCTATAAAGTATCACATATCAAAACATATGTCAATATATATTTCGCAAGATATATCATGTTTGTTGATCGTGTACAAATTTGGGCTGTTCTGATTGTGCATAATATATATAAACCGATATATTGCAATATCTGTGTATTCTTTGGCGTGTTCAAGGCTTGAGCATTTGACCGCAATATGCCGTCACAGCGCAATACAAGCCCGTCACAGCGTTTTTGTGCGCTGGTAATACAATTTCACATCTGAACGCTAAAACGCCATACAGCGCAATTGTGGCGATATTTGGCAATGCGTCTTCCTGTGTGGCCTTGACCGTATGCGGCTGTTCGCCTGGTTTGGATCGTTTCGGATCGTCTGTTGTCCTGGTTGTTGTTCTGGTTGTCGTGATCGTATCCGCATCCGGCTGCTTGTCATGGTTACCAGCTACCAGCACACCAGACCGCAGCGATCCATACTTTAACGATTTAGCGATTTAACGCTTTAGCGAACTAAAGTAACAGGGCCGAGCATACGCTGTCACACAATAATTAACGCTGTTAATCAATTATTTATTCAAATTTTTGATGTTTTCGGGGCATTCCTGGTCAAATTTGGGAAAAGATTGCGCGTTTTGTATGAAATGCGCAATGCAAAAGCCTGTTTTTTCGGCATTTCGGGCGGGATCGGGCGGTCATAGCCTACCCGGCGGGGAATATGCGAGGCCAGGATCGGGCGGGGTTACCTCATCGAGCAGAGAAAAGCCTTGACTTTTTGCCACACATTTGTATCTTGAAATGCGGTATTTGAATACGGTATAATGATACTGGAGGTGGTTACATTGCCAAGGACAGGGCGGCCGAAGGTGGACAAACCGAAATCGGTAAAATATAGCATCAGATTGGATGAGGACATGGAGTTACAATTAGAGGCATATTGCAAGAAGCGCAAAGTTACCAAAGGAGAGGCAATTCGGCAAGGAATTATGAAATTGTTAAGGGACGAAAACTAATGAACTGATTGTTCAGAAAAACTGAAAAATCTCCGAAAAACAAAAAAGGCCCGAACTGAGTCGGGTGTGGCGGGGGAGGGTTCCCCTCTGGGGGGAGGTTGGTCGGATGGGGTAGACCCATCGGATCTGACCGACCGAAACGGGGGTGGTTGCAACGGTACTGTAGCAGACCTGGGATGGCTGAAACCTCGATTTCTGTAACCGTTTTGTCATAAAGCGTCACAGTAGGGGCAAAAATTGGGCTACTGTAGCATTACTGTAGCAGGTACTGTAGCAGCTATAAACCCCCTATTTTATTGACTTTTTTATTATTTGCTACAGTAGCTACAGTAAAAATAGTATTTTATCTTTTCACAAAAAAATATTTTATAAAAAAGAATAGGAAAATACCGTAGCTACCGTAGCACCGTAGCACAATCACTTTGATAAGGCGAAAGGAAACGCACATGGAAAATTTAGAGAAAGTCGCACGAAAACTGATAGCAATGGACAACCCGGTGGCATACATGGACGCATTCGAGGTCTGCCGGGAATTGGAGGTTCTGGATTCTGTGAAGGTCGAGGGGACGGGACGAAGGGATCACGGGACTATCGTCTATGATGAGGACAACTTCCGACTGGCCCACGAACTGAACCGAAAGATTCGAGCCGGGGCGAACG
>Ga0310694_10003979_pt1 | contig 14379 bp, 9 predicted proteins | sample 174DNAGHGhighgp2_FD_203884 | JGI IMG/M metagenome (GOLD analysis project Ga0310694, IMG submission 203884) | Sheep rumen microbial communities from Palmerston North, Manawatu-Wanganui, New Zealand - 1742 DNA GHGhigh gp2 (v2) (version 2) | ecosystem: Host-associated > Mammals > Digestive system >... | reverse complement strand
AACGCCGAGGCATGCCCGCGCTATGCCGGACTGACCGTTCGCGGCGTGAAAGTGCAGGAGAGCCCCAAGTGGCTCAAGGACCTGCTGCTCGCTGTGGGCCAGCGTCCCATCAACAACATCGTGGATATCACCAACTACATCCTGCTGGGTACCGGCCAACCGATGCACTGCTTCGACCTGAGCAAGGTGAAGGGCGACCGCATCGTCGTGAGGACCGCTGCTGCCGGCACCAAGTTCGTCACCCTCGACGGTGTGGAGCGCACGCTGACCGACAGGGACCTGATGATCTGCAACGGCGAGGAGCCGATGTGCATCGGCGGTGTGTTCGGCGGTCTGGACTCGGGTGTTACCGAATCGACCACCGACGTGTTCCTGGAGTCGGCCTACTTCCACCCCACGTGGATCCGCAAGACAGCGCGCCGCTTCGGCCTGAACACCGACGCCTCGTTCCGCTTTGAGCGCGGCATCGACCCCAACAGCGTCATCTATAACCTGAAGCTGTGTGCCATGCTCGTCAAGGAGATTGCCGGCGGCGACATCTGCGGCGACATCATCGACGTGAAGGCCCACGACTTCCCCGGCTTCCCCGTGGAGCTGCACTATGATTACGTGAAGCGCCTCATCGGCAAGGATATCCCCCACGAGACCATCCGCAGCATCGTCGAGAGCCTGGAGATGGAAATCACCGCCGAAGACGACGAGAAACTTAATCTGGTCGTTCCTCCCTACCGCGTGGATGTGCAGCGCCCCTGTGATGTGGTAGAGGACATCCTGCGCGTGTATGGATACAACAACGTCGAGTTCACCAGCGAGGTGCACAGCAGCCTGTCGAACAAGACCGACGTGGACTTCCGCGACGACATGCAGGAGACCATCAGCAACCAGCTCACCAGCGTGGGTTACCACGAGATCATGAACAACTCGTTGACCGTGGGCGCCTACTACGAGGGTCTGACGACCTATCCCGCCGACCGCTGCGTGCAGATTATGAACCCGCTGAGCAGCGACTTGAACGTGATGCGCCAGACGCTGCTGTTCGGCGGTCTGGAGAGCATCGCACGCAACATCAACCACAAGAATCCCAACCTCAGGCTGTACGAGTTCGGCAACGTCTATAGCCACGACAGCAGCATCAGCCAGGAGGAGAAAGCCCTTGCCCCCTACAGCGAGAGCACCCAGATGGCGATGTGGCTCACCGGTAACAACCACGACGAGTCGTGGGCCGACAAGGTGAGGGCGCTCAACGTCTATGACCTGAAGGCCGACCTGGAGAACGTGTTTGCCAACATGGGCATCAACCTGCACGACCTGGTCGTTGAGCAATGTGAGGACGAGACCGTCAATCCCGCCCTGCGCTATAGCAATCGCGGCGGCAAGACCGTTGCCGTGATGGGTGTCGTGGACGAGGCGCTGGCCAAGAAGTTTGACATTGACCAGCCCGTCTATTATGCTCAGATCAACTGGAACCTCGCCTGCAAGCTAGCGATGAAGAAGGACATCAAGTACACCGACCTGCCCAAGACGCTGCCGCTGCGCCGCGATCTGGCACTGCTGGTGGACCGCGAGGTGACCTACGACGACATCCGCCGTGTGGTAGAGAGCACCGAGAAGAAGCTGCTGAAGTCGATGACGCTGTTCGACGTGTATGAGAGCAAGAAACTGGAGGCCGGCAAGAAGTCCTACGCCATCAGCATGATTCTGCAAGACAATGAGAAGACGCTCAACGACAAGCAGATCGACGCTATCATGAACAAGATCATCAAGAACCTGGAGACGCAGTTGGGTGCCAAACTCAGGTAAGTTAGCAGTTAGAAGTTAGGAGTTAGAAGTTAGGAGTGACAACAGCTAACGGCTACAGGCTAACAACCAAAAAACTAAAAAACTTAAAAACCTACAACTTAAAACTTATATATACTACAATGGGAAGAGCTTTTGAATACCGCAAAGCAAGAAAGATGAAACGCTGGGGCAGCATGTCCCGCACGTTTACACGTATCGGCAAGGAAATCACCATCGCCGTCAAGGCTGGTGGTCCCGATCCTGAAGGCAACTCCCGCCTGCGTGCCCTTATCGCCAATGCCAAGGCAGCCAACATGCCCAAGGAGAACATCGAGCGAGCCATCAAGCGCGCCAGCGAGAAGGATGCAGGCGACTACAAGGAGGTCATCTACGAGGGATTCGGCCCTCACGGCATTGCCGTACTGGTCGAGACCGCAACCGACAACACCACCCGTACTGTTGCCAACCTGCGCAACTACTTCAACAAGAAGGGCGGCAGCCTGGGCAACTCGGGCAGCGTGGCCTTCATGTTCAGCCACAAGTGCTACTTCCATGTGGCACCCAAGGACGGAGTGGATCCCGATGAACTCGAGCTTGAATTGATCGACTGTGGCGCCGAGGAGTTTGCCATCGACGAGGAGGAAATGCTGGTATCGGGCGACTTTGCCTCTAACGGTGACATCATGAAGTACCTCGAGGACAACGGCTTTGAAATCAAGAGCAGTGAGTTTGTCTATGAGCCCGCCGACTACAAGGACGTGACCGAGGCCGAGCGTGCCGATGTCGAGGCCCTGATTGAGGTGCTCGAGGAGGACGACGACGTGCAGAACGTCTTCACTACCATGGCCGAGGGCGAGGGCGGCGACGAGGAATAACCCCTCCTCACCCCTCTACACAACGTCAACTACTACAACAATGGCGGTCTCAATGCTGATGAGATCGCCATTGTTGTATTGATTGCTGTCAGGCAAAAAGGGCCGTAATGGGCTCATCGGCTGCTTTACCTGCTGTGTGTGCTCGCGCGCGTGACTCTAGGCATCAATGCTGGTAGAGGCGGCGGTGCATCAAGATCGAGTGATAGATGTGGATCATGTGATCGGCCAGCACCTTGCCAGTGAAGCGCTCGCTGTTATCGCGGGCAGCCTGCAGCAGTGCAGCCTTCTTGTTCTCGTCTTCCAGGATGTCACTCAAGCGCTCGGCCCCATCGGCAAACGTGTCATAGTAGATCACGCCGTCGCCACCATACTCGCGCGCCTTGGCCGAGTCCTTGCAGATGACAACAGCCCCCGTGCGTTGCGCATTGATGAGCTTATAGCAGTCACGCGAACGCTCGGTATTGGGAATGATGACGGCCTGAGACATCTTGCACACGGCGGTGAGGTCGGCATGATGCACCTTGTCCACCTGCTTGAAGCGGTGGAAGACGTGCAAGTCGTGGGCCTGCTCCCTCACGACCTTGTCAAAGTGGTCGGTGCGGTAGCCCAGCATCACGATAGAAATCTTGCTGTCGCGCAACTCGTGCAGCAGCTTCATGGCCTCGACCAGATTGTCCTCGTCATTGAAACGTCCCTTATAGAGAATGTATTTCTCGGGCAGGTGATACTTCTCACGCATGATGTCATACATGTTCTCGGGCACCGAGTCATCACAGCCGTCATAGAAACAGGGATACACAACCTCAACCAGGTCGGGATTGACATGGTAATGATTGATGATGAGCTGCCTGTCCACCTCGTTGATGGCTATGATGCGCTTGGTGAAGCGGCATGCCTTGCGGGCACGGCGCTGCAACTGCATGCGCTCAAACCAGCCTTTGGCACTCTTGAACAGGGGGTCTGTCATGGTAAACACCGTGGGGAAACTGCTCCCGTTGAAGCCCGATGCAATGCCGTCATCAATGCCGTGAAAAGCATTCACGCCATGAGCCTTGGCCGAATGGACGATGCCGTTGTGAGTGTACCAGCGATTCTTGCTGTGGATGTGATTGCGCGGGAACTTGACACGCACACTCTTGGAATTGATCAGTGCAGTGAGTTTCCTGTTTTGAACATTTTTGGGGGAGTACAGTATGTAATAGTTGTCTGGATAATATGTGGACAAAGCCTTAATCAGGATGCGTCCATAATAGGACGAATCACTGTTCTCCATGATAATCTTACGTCCACCGTAACCTACTACCATAATTTTCTATTTCTTATTAAGGAATTGACTCTATGAGCAATGGTTAATGAATATTCATAGTTTTGCCAAATAGGCAAAGTGCAAAAGTAATAAATATTTTTCATTTCATGGCTACCAAATGCTATCTTTTTCAGAAAATGAATTAACTTTGCGTGAAAAACCGAGAGAATGAAACAGATTATAACCACCATCTTGTGCACGCTGATGTTGATGACATCCTGTGCTGCAAACAGGAATGCCGCCCGCACGAGCGACCTGCATCCCGACGAAGTGTTCACCCTGACCGAGGACGATATTGCCCGCGAGACGCTGCTAATCAACAGGAGCCTGAGCGGCGAGTGGACCTACAGCGGGCCCAGTGTTGACGTCAGCGGCAAGAACCTGCTTGCGGGTGTCGGCAAACCCATTGCCAAGGGCAAGCTGAAGAAAAAACTCAAGAATGCCTTCAAGAAAATCGGGCTGGACAAGGCCCGTCCTCAATTCACCTTCCAGGAGGATGGCACATGCACTATCCAGATGCTGGGAGTGAAGATGAATGGCACCTACAACTATAACCCGAGCCAGGAGAAGGTCACCTTCAAGTGGCACGGTGTCCCCATGACCGCAAAACTCAAGCGCAGCGGGAAAAAGAAGGCACATCTCACCTTTGATGCCGACAAGCTGCTGAATCTGTTGACGCTGGTCGGCAGGTTCAGCGACAACTCGGCAATCAAGGCAGTATCGACACTCATGGACAACTATGACGACGTGATGGTGGGCTTTGAACTCAAGAAGTGACAATCCCGTCCACCGACCTGTCGTTCATTATCCATAACCCTTTCATCGAGAGCATGATTGCTCAAATGGGGTCGTTTCCAGCGGCATGTTGATTGCCTGCCTTGCCCCGTGTGATGTGATTTTATCGGATTGTGTGTTTGCAGCACTGAATCAGGTGAATCCGAGACATGACAACATCCTGGTCAACCTTTTGTTGTCCAGAATGTTATAAAGCTAATACAAAAAAGTGCTGCGGAATTAAGGATAACAGAAACACGAGAGAGGACACCGATGCTGGAATCCTCTCTCGTGTTATATCAGGGAGTCATTCAACTCAACCCGTCATTGCCTAGCGGCGGGGCTGGCTCTTCATGTGCTGCTTGCCCTCGTTGACAGCCTGTTTCTTGGTCATGCCGGGACGGACCATGTTGCTGCCAGGCTGGCTCTTACTGCCGCCCATGCCAGGCTGCATACCACCCGTGCTGGGCTTGGGCTGTGATTTCTCGACAGGAGCCCCGAAGGTGCGGCCGCTATAGGCACTGTGGTCAAAGTAGCGGTTTGAGCCCTTGTACACCTGATATCCAGGAGGAGCGGCACGATAGTAGCGGTCCTTGGCATAACGGTTATAGATGGTGAACACAAACCTCTTGTTCTCCCACTTCACGGGACGATAGAAGTACTCCAGCTGCATGTAGTACTGGTACTGTGCCCCAGTGAGCACATACCTCAACTCATTGTTACGACGGGTCCAGAAGGTGCCGTAGAGATCATCATACATTTCAAGACACATGATGTAGTCCATGTTGATTTCATACACGGCATTGTACTGGTCATCACTCAGCCCGAGTTCATAAGCCATCTTGTCGGTCAGGAAGAAGGCCTGATCGCGGGCCTGCTTGTAGCTCATCGCATTGGCGGCTGCCCCCAGGGTCAGCACTGCAACCATTGTAAGAATTAATCGTTTCATAGTGCGTATGTCTTTAAAGCGTTAATAATTAATTTTCTGGTTCAAAATTAGCCTATTTAATCATAGACTGCAAATTTTTTAGACAAATCTACATAAATAATAGACTAATCAACCATGAATCTGCATATTCTGTGCCACCATCGGAGTTGATGCTGCAGATGGCCCCCTAAGGTCGGCAGGGAACTGAAAGATAACGACCAATGGACCGATTTTCACGATAGTCATGGGCGCCCAGGGCGCCACTGATCTGTCACTGATTACCCCATTTGGGCATTTTGCCCGGCGATTCCTTGGCCAATCCAGAGAAAATGCGTACTTTTGAGGCAAATACGATAAGACATCATCGATGATGAATGACGGCAAGAGCAAGTGAGTGCAGGCTGGGCCAGTCGCCCATCCAAGCCAGCAGGCCCGTCGTTGATTCACGTCGATTTATCACCTTAACTACCCACAATTCTTTTTCTATCAATATGGAAGTCATACAAAGTTTCACTATCGACCACACCCACTTGAAACCAGGTATCTACGTTTCACGCGAGGACAAGGGGTTCACCACCTTTGACCTGCGCATCACCGAGCCCAATCAAGAACCCGCCGTTGCACCAGCGGCAATGCACAGCCTGGAACACCTCATGGCGACATGGTTCCGCAACAGCGAGGCTAAAGAGGATGTGGTCTATGTAGGTCCTATGGGTTGCTTAACAGGCATGTACATCATCATGACAGGGCAGTACACCGTCGAGGACATGCGGCACCTGACCATCGAGTGCCTCAAGTGGATTCTCACACAAGACAAGGTGCCCGCAACAGAGCCACAGAGCTGCGGCAACTACCTGCTCCACGACCTGCCAATGTGTAAATGGGAAAGCGCCCGCTATCTCGACCGCCTGCAACACGAGTTCCACAGCGAGTACACCAAGCTACAGATCACCCTTGACGACGGCCGCGTCTTTGCTGACGCATAAACACGCTCCACAGCCGCTCGCACATGCGCATTGGGGCGGGGCCTCATCGACTGACTCTCGCTGGTGAACGGGCTGCGAGTGTGAAATGAACACCAAACGCAATTTCAGGTTTTTTACAGACACGATAGCTTTTTCTCATCGTTTCTTTATACTTTTGCAGACATGATAGACTTCACGCCAATCTTCAGGAACCACTTTCTGGCGCGCCTGCAGCAGCATGCACGCTATATTGATCATGCCGATGCGGTGCAACAGGGCGAACTCGTGCGCTTGATTGAGAAAGCTGCACTCACAAGAATCGGGCGCAAGTATGATTTCTCGTCCATCAGGACCTATCAGCAGTTTGCATCGACGCTGCCCCTGTACAGCTACGACGACCTGCGCCCCCAGATTATGCGCATGGTCAATGGCATGAAGGACGAGTTGTGGCCCGGCAGATGCTTGAACTTCGCCCAGTCGTCGGGCACAAGCGATGGGCGCAGCAAGTATATCCCCATCACGCGTGAATCATTCAACTGGAATCACTACAAGGGTGGCAGCGACGTGGTGTCCCATTACCTGAACCTGAATCCCGCGAGCCGCATCTTCTCGGGCAAGGCCTTCATCCTGGGCGGCAGTTTCGCCACCAACCTGCAGGTGCCAGCAGGCGTGCGCGTGGGCGACCTGAGTGCCAACCTCATCGAGAACATGAACCCGCTGGCCAACCTGGTGCGCATCCCCAACCGCCGCGTGGCGCTCATGGAGGACTGGCTGGAGAAACTGCCGCTCCTGGTCAAGACGTCTATCGGCGAGAATGTGACCAACCTGAGCGGCGTTCCTTCATGGTTCCTCACCGTCGTCAACGAGGTGCTGCGTGCCACCGGCAAGTCCTGCATCCATGAGGTGTGGCCTAATCTTGAAGTGTTCTTCCACGGGGGCATCGCCTTTGAGCCCTACAGGCAACAATATGAGGAAATCTGCGACATGAGCAAGATGCACTTCCTGGACACCTACAACGCCAGCGAGGGCTTCTTTGCCGTGCAGAGTGACTGGGAAAGCGAAGCCATGCTGCTGCTACTGGATGTGGGCGTGTTCTATGAATTCCTGCCCATCGAGTACAGTGACAGCGAGACGCCCGAGGTCTACCCCATCTGGGAGATTGAGCAGGGCCGCACCTATGAGCTCATCATCACCGCCGCCAATGGCCTGTGGCGCTATCGCCTGGGCGACACCGTAACGATCGACCAACTCAACCCCGTCAAGATCACCATTGCGGGACGCACCCGCAGCTTCATCAATGCATTCGGTGAGGAGTTGATGGTCCACAATGCCGATCATGCCATTGCCATGGCCGAGCAAGAGACCGGAATCAAGGTCCTCAACTATACGGCCGCTCCCGTCTATGCCAGCGACAGGTACAAGGGGCACCACCAGTGGCTCATCGAGTTTGCCGCTCCAACCACCGACACCACACGCTTCATGCAGCTACTGGACCAGCACCTGCGTGAGGCCAACAGTGACTACGATGCCAAGCGGACGGGCGACATCTTCATGGCCGCACCGTCGCTGGTCATCGCCCCATCAGGGCTGTTTGACCGCTGGCTCGCCTCGACCGGCAAGCTGGGCGGCCAGCGCAAGGTGCCGCGCCTGAGCAACAGCCGCGACATTATCGACCAGATGCTCAAGATGATGAAACAATGAAGAAATTCATTCATAGCAATATAGGGGCCGCCACGCTGAACATGCTGGTGGCCTATCTCGTGTGGATGCTCTCGCGGGTGGCCTTCTATGCCGAGAACTGGTCCACCTTTGCCCCCTACATGTCGTGGTCCCTCTTCAAGAGCATGTTGCACGGGGCGCTGGTGTTTGACACGTCGGCGCTGCTCTATGTCAACGCCCTGTACCTGGTGCTCATGCTGCTGCCCTTGCACCTCAAGGAGCGGACAGGATTCCACAAGGGGCTGAAGTGGCTGTTTGTCGTGACCAACGCAGCAGGAATAGCGATGAACCTGATGGATGCTGTCTATTTCCAATACACGGGCCGCCGCTCGACGGTGACGGTCTTCACCGAGTTTGCCAACGAGGGCAATATCACGTCCATCATCTTAACCGAATTTGTACACCACTGGTACCTGGTGCTGGCTTTCATCGTGCTGGTGTACCTGCTGTGGCGGTGCTATACCAAGCCGCGGCTGGAGGTGTACCGCTTCGGTCATTATTACTATATCTCACAATTTGTCGCCCTGCTGGTGATGATTCCGCTGGCTATCGTGGGCATCCGTGGCAGTGTTACAGCTGGCACCCGACCCATCACCATCAGCAATGCCAACGAGTTTGTCAACCGTCCTGTCGAGGCCTCGGTAGTGCTCAACACACCGTTCTCGATGATACGCAGCATCGGCAAGAAGGCCTTTGTCACCCCCGATTATATGTCCCGCGAGCAGATGGAGGCCACCTTCTCTCCCATCCATATCCATCCCCTGACCGAGAACGGCCACAAGGGCAAAAATGTGGTCATCCTCATCGTCGAGAGTATGGGCAAGGAATACATCGGCAGCCTTAACAGCGGCCTGGACAATGGTCAATATCACGGTTATATGCCGTTTATCGATAGCCTGCTCGAGAAGTCGGTCACCTTTGAGTACAGCTATGCCAACGGACGAATCAGCATGGATGCCATGCCCTCAATCCTGTCGGGCCTGCCCATGATGGTCGAGTCCATTTTCCTCACCCCCGCCTCGCTCAACGATGTGGACGGCATCTCGTCCATCCTGGACCGTGAGGGCTACAGCACCGCCTTTTTCCACGGCGGTCACAACATCTCGATGGGTTTCAGCGCCTATGCCCACAGCATCGGCTACAAGCAGTATTACGGCCTTGACGAGTATTGCCAGTCGCCCAAGTATGGCGGCATGGACGACTTTGACGGCAAGTGGGCCATCTGGGACGAGCCTTTCCTGCAATTCACCCTCGACAATATCGGGGAGATGAAACAGCCCTTCCTCGCCACCGTGTTTACCGCCTCGTCCCATCATCCCTATAACGTGCCCGGGCAGTATCGCGACTCGCTCAAGGATGAGGGCGGCCAGCCCATCCACAAGTGCGTGCGCTACACCGACCTGGCGCTGCGTCGTTTCTTTGAGCGCGCCTGCCATGAGCCGTGGTACAACAGCACCATCTTTGTCCTTGTTGCCGACCACACCAACCAAGCCACCCATGATGTGTACAAGACCGACCTGGGCCTGTACAGCATCCCCATCATCTTTTTCACGCCCGACGGCTCCCTGGCACCCAAGCGTGATGTAGCCAGCATTGCCCAGCAGACCGACATCACACCATCGCTGTTGCACTACCTGGGTTACGACAAGCCTTATCTGGCCTTCGGCAACGACTTGCTCTGCGACAAGCCCGAGCAGACCTGGGCCTTCAACTACAATGCAGGAATCTATCAACTCATCAAGGGCGACCTGATGCTGCAATTTGACGGCACCAGGACCACGGCCGTCTATCGTTTCAAGACCGACCCGCTGCTGCGGCAGAACCTGGTGGGCAAGCTGCCCGAGCAACAGGATATGGAACAGTTTGTCAAGGCCCTTATCCAGCAATACATGTCCCGCATGAACGAGAACCGCCTTCTGCCCTAAAAACTGTCCCCAGATCTCTCACCCAGCTTTTTTAAAAAACTGAAGTAATGTGGCATCCTCACTGTAGAGTCGCAAAATCTTGCGCCTCCCGTGCGCAGCACGGTTAAATCTCCTAGCGTGAGTCGAAAAAAATCCCCGACAATCGTGATGACTGTCAGGGATCCTTGTTTGGTGCCCAGGGCGGGACTCGAACCCGCACACCTCGCGGCACACGCACCTGAAACGTGCGCGTCTACCAATTCCGCCACCTGGGCGTGTGACTTGCGCAATTCGTTTTGCGTTTAGCGGTGCAAAGGTAGTACTTTTTTTTAACATGCAAGCATTTTACGAGAAAAAAAGTCACAAAAACGCAATTTTTCTGTTTTTATCTGTTCAATCGACGATTGTTTTTAGCGTCATTATACTTGTTTCCCGTGTAGGTATTGGTGATACCAGTGGAGAATTCGTCCTCCTCTTGCTCGTCATCGGCGTTGCCCTGTTTGTCCTGCTTCTTGTCGAGCTTGTTCTTGGACTGCTCGGGCTTGTTGCGGCGAATGTCATCGGGTTTCTGCAAGTCAAGTGCGGTCTGGTAGATGTTCCAGTCCTCGTCCAGATCCCAGTTGGCGCGCAGTCGCAGTTTCTTGGGATAATAATAAACCTCCTCGGGCTGCAAGTGCTGGCTGTAGTTGCCAGTGTCCCACTTGCCATTGCCATTGGCGTCAAGGACGAGCCTCAAGTAATAGGTGCCAGGCGGCACATTGAGCAATTCAAATGTGCCCCCTTTGTTGACCGTAGCGGTGCGCAACACCTTCTCACCATTGCCCAGCAGCTCAACAAAGGCATCCCTACTCCCGGTGTTGACCTTGAAATAGACATTGGCATACTGCTCAACGCCCTTAACGCTGATGTCCTTGCTCAACGGCAGGTTGTGCAGGCCATAGATGGAAGTCACGGCAGCGCTGTCGATAGTGATGCGGTAGGCCGAATCGGGCAAGACAGCAACAGGCAACCAGTAGCGCATGGGGTCGCAATCGTTGACGGGGCAGATTGCAGGCAGCTTGCCAGCATAGGGGAGCCACAGGGTGTCACGTTTCACTTCCAGATGGACACCGCCGGGGTCAATGCCGGCAATCGGGGTGTCGAACTTGAACACGATAGAGTCCCCTATATCGATGATCCCGCTCTTGACAAGTTGCATGTCCAGGCTGGGTGTCTCACTGGGGTCGACATGCTGCAATTCCTTGATTTCCTCAAGTTCACCTTCATTCAGATCCTTGCCATGAGCCGCGGCTTCCTCCTGCTTGTCCAGCAGTTGAGCGAGCCGTTTGGCACGGTCCTCACGTTCCTTGGCCTTCTTCTCCTCTTCCTTGACCAGATTGCTGGGCTTGCGGTAACCAAAACGGACGGTGTCGGTGACCAGTTCCAGGCTATCAACATTGTTACTGCGCAGATAGGTCATCGCCACAATGATGGTGTCGGCCTGAATCATGGCCGAGTCGGTGAGCCAGTACAAGAGCGAGTCGTTATCCATCGTGCGTTCCACTCGATACCAGTCGGGCCGGTGATCAACAGGGCGCAACACCTCCATCGCGGGCAACGTGTCGTTGGGGGCGCCAAACAAGACGTGCAGTTTGTTGGCCTGGGGGCGGCTGGTCTGCTTGACATAGTGGGAGCGATAGCCCTCGTTGAACATGCACAACAGCAGGTCGTTGGGCAGATACATGGTGTGGGTGGCCGACATCACGGTGTCCACGCGGCGGTCAAAGGTGAAGACGGTGTCCATCGAGGTGTACTGGCTGGTCGAGGGCACCACTATATCATCCAGAAAGGCAATATCCTCGGTACGCGCCATGCGGTAGTCGCCATCCACGTCGTTAATGGCAAACACATGATAACTGCCGGGCTTGAGGTTGCGCAGGGTGAACTTGCCTCGGTCGTTGGTACGACAGACGCGCTCCAGCGGCAGACTGGTGAAGGCGCTGTCGTCCAAGTTGCTGTGCAAGCCGACAATGACATGCTGCATGGGTTCCAGGTCACTGGCGCGCAACACGATGCCCGAGACCGCTAGCGTGTCGATCTCATCACCTGTCGAGAAGGCAAAGGTGTAACCGTCAAGCTGATTGCCCTCGTTATTGTCCTCGATGGCGTTAGAGAAGTCGATGACATAGGTCGTGTTTTCCTCCAGCGTGTCACGGAACTCAATGGTGACCTTCTTGCCGACAGCACGGATAAGCGGTTGAGTCTTGGGGGCTGGTGAGATGATCACTTTCTTCTGTTGATCCTTGATATTGACAATCTCGTCGAAGGTGATTTCCACCTTGTGCCCCTTGAAATTGAGCGTCCCGGGATCAGGCGATGATTTTGTCACCTGGGGCGGAGTATAGTCCCGCGGGCCACCCTCGGGAGAACCGATACTGGCACAGGCCATGAGCAGCAAGCCCACGGATAGGGTCAGTAGCCAATATGTCCACCGTTTAGTCATCATTGAGCCGCAAAGGTAGTGATTTTCTCTCTCCCGAGCAAATCTATTGTTGTGATGGGTCCAGGGCAACGGCAACAAAATGCAAAACTAATGCATGGAAAGGCCTAGGGTTATCGCCTCGAGAGATGGATGAACATTGATTGATTTCTAAATCATCAGGATGCGGTTGCCTGTATGATGTGCCGCACCATAGCAGGAGACATGGCAAGGGCAGCAGTAGGGTCAGACACCCGTATCGATGTTAATACCAGCCATGACGATGACAACAAACAGGATGAGCAGAATTGCAATCGTGATGTAGGCAAAGATCTTGAACCCAGTCGTCGGCATGGAACCATGCTGCTGCAGGTGGGGATGCATGGTGTTATAGTGGTGAGCCACGGTGCGCAGCTTGTCCTCGACACGCGGCATGGGATTCTCCTGGGGACGAGAGGGTGCCTCGGGACGGGGCCGTTCGGGACGTACCTCATGACGCTCCTGACGAACGGGGGCAACAGTGACGGGGTCCTGCTTGACGGGAGCCGGCTGGGGTTCGGGCGAAACTGCCTCAAACGGGGCGCTCAAGTCGGCACCGCAATAGGGGCAAAAGCTGATTCCCTCGGGCAATTTCTTGCCACAGCTGTGACAAAATCGCGCGTTGTCCCGTGAATTGTCGCTCTCGACTGCAACGTTGTGACGATAGGGAGCATCAGAGTCATCACGCACGACCAGCGTGCCGCCCTCGTACTGGCACACGGCCAAGCACTGGGGGCACACGACCTGGCAGTCATGTATCACCAGCTCTTCCTGTGAAACGGCCATCCACTTGCCGCACTGTGGGCACTTGAGTTCCATAATATCTATTCTTGAAGTAGCTGCAAAGGTAATGCTTTGCCGACAAAAATGCAAATAAAAAAATCTTTTCGGCCCAGATGTGGGCAAAACGAACGGCAAAATCACCCCCATTTCCCCCCATTCATCCACAACGCCCTGCCGAAAAACCGTGCCCTGCCGATAAGTTGCTAAGTTTTTAATCTTAAGGATTTTATCTATTGTTCATCGTTTCTCGGTTGAAACTAGATATTTGATTGGTAATGATGCAACTCTACACTCAGGGAAAATATCGGTAAGCACCATGGAACAAGCACCTTAACGGCATTGAAAAGTTGTGTGATGCTCAACTGATTAAATGGTTACCAATCAACGAAAATTGTCTAAAAAACAAAAAATGTTGCCTTTTTGCTTTTTAATGTTAATAATATCTATTACTTTTGCACCCGCAAAACTGTTGAAAACATTAAATTAACGCAATAAAATGGCAAAAAAACAGAACGAAGGTGCCCGCACCACGCTTGAAGAGGTGAATGACTCTCTTACTACTGCGGCACAACGCATTGAAGACAACAAGAAGTACATCAACTGGGCACTCATCGCTATCGCAGTGCTCGCATTACTCGCTATCGGCTACATCTACGGCATCCGCAACCCGAATATGGAAAAAGCCGAAACGATGATCGGTGATGCCGACCTCGAGCTGATGAGGGGTGATCAGGATCAAGCCTTGAAGGACTATGAGAAGATTGCCGACCAGTTCAGCAACCAGCCCGCCGAGCGCGCCCACCTCAACGCTGCCATCCTCCTGTATCAGAAGGGTGAGTATGAGAAGGC